>Ga0208182_1001042_pt1 | contig 14195 bp, 14 predicted proteins | sample MalvireepMed_906_FD_184248 | JGI IMG/M metagenome (GOLD analysis project Ga0208182, IMG submission 184248) | Marine viral communities from the Global Malaspina Expedition - Malaspina viral metaG DeepMed_906 (SPAdes) (version 2) | ecosystem: Environmental > Aquatic > Marine > Oceanic | place...
TGACAGGACAAACAATGGTGGGTAATAGACAAATAGATATAGATAAACTGTGGTCAGTCCATAGTTATGCCGGAGATTATAACCCTCTCCACGATCACGGAACTAAGACAGCTATGGGAGTTAGCTGTACTACTTGGACTAAAATTCCAGAACAGATCTCTAAATTAACTGATCCATCCGAAGAAGGGAAGCTTAGCTATTACAATGCTTCAGGCTGTTCAGATGGTTTCTTAGAATTTTTCTACGGCAGAAACTCGACAAGAGATAAAGAAATATTAAAGCCTACATATGCTACTATGTGTAAACCTAAAGTCGGCACAATATATTTCTTTCCTTCTTGGTTACAACACACAGTTTATCCTTTTAGGGGCAAAGGAGAACGTCGAACTGTAGCTGCAAATTTTAACTGCTTTCCTGTGGAGAATAATGAATGAGTTTATTGGGTACTAGAGATTATTACAAGCCATTTGATTATCCTTGGATGTTTGATTATTACGTCCAGCAGAATCAAATGCATTGGTTTCCTGAAGAGGTTCCGTTACATAATGATGTAAAGGATTGGGCAGATGTCTTAACAGATAGTGAACGTAATCTTCTGACACAGATCTTTAGATTGTTTACTCAGTCAGATGTAGATGTCAGTTCAGGTTACATAGATAAGTATATGCGTATCTTTAAGAAGCCTGAAGCACGTATGATGATGGGTTCCTTTGCTAATATGGAAAGTATCCATCAACATGCTTATAGTTTGTTACTGGATACAGTAGGTATGCCTGAAATAGAATACAAAGCATTTTCAGAATATGAAGAGATGGCAAAGAAACATGAATACATACAAACTTTTAAAGTTGCTGCAAGTAATTTGGAATCTATTGCAAAAGCTTTGGCAGTTTATTCAGCCTTTACAGAAGGGTTGCAATTGTTTAGTAGTTTTATTATTCTTTTAAACTTCTCTAGATTTGGAAAGATGAAGGGTATGGGGCAGATAGTTACATATAGTATTAGAGATGAGTCTTTGCATGTTGAAGCAATGACTAAGCTCTTCAGGGAATTTATTCAAGAGAACATTGAGATATGGAAAGATGATTTTAAGAAAGAACTTTATGATATTTGTAGAGCGATGGTTGATTTAGAAGATAAGTTTCTTGATCTTGTATTTGAGACAGGGAACATGGAAGGTTTAACAAAGAAAGAAATGAGTCAATACATACGTTATATTGCTGACAGAAGGTTATTACAATTAGGGCTAAAGCCAAATTACAAAGTGAAAGATAATCCGTTACCCTGGATTGATGAGGTTTTAGGAACAGAACATCAGAACTTTTTTGAGGGTAGAGCTACGGCTTATATGAAGGCTGGACTAAGAGGAAGTACTGAAAAGATAGTATTTGCAGAGTTATAATGAATGACAAAGAAGGAAACATATTATCGTTTAGAATTCTTATAGATTTTCAAGGACATCTTGTAACTGAATTTAGTGAGCTACCTGAAAAGCACGTTCATAAAATATTTAGTCCTGAAGATGCTCTTGTCATACGTAAAATTTTAAGAGAGGGTAAAAATAAATTGGATGGAATACATAATTATCTTGAAGGTGAACTGGATGCGTTTAAATGAAAATGAGAGCTAGATACTTTCATGCTGCTGAGAGCATGACGAATGTTGTTGTTGGGTACTTGATTAATTTAGTGTTGGTTTACAGCATACTACATTTCTTAGGTTTTAACATCGCGTTAAAGGATAATGCTACAATGGGAGTTATCGTTGCGTTGGTTTCTTTTATGCGTGGATATATCATCCGACGAATATTTAATGATGTAGTTAGGAAGGCATATGAGTGATGATATAGTGATTAATAATATTACTTCTTCTTCTTATTCATTATACCTATAACAGAACGAACACCAAAAGATGCTGCTACGATAACAGATAAAGTATATTGATAAAAATCAGGCATCGTTTCTAATACTTCAAACCCTGCACGAACATACGGAACCATTGAAGGAATAAAACACAAGATTAAAGGAATACTAAATAATAAAGTAAGCCATTCATCCTTCCAGCTTTGACCACTGTTACGTGCCATTGCAGCTTCCCAATCAGCAGCACTCTCAGCCTGCTTAATAAGTACTGTGGCTTCAGCTTCAGCCTTAGCCTTAGTCTTCGCTACACGGCCTTCTAGCCATGTACCGGCAAGTTTAGTTATCGAATCTATTATTGGGATCATCATCAAAAAGCCTTTTCATATCTTCTATTTGTTGCTGATAGATAGCAGTTTGCTGTTCTTCAAACATACTTCTAAAGTCTTCTAGTTTTATAAAGGGAACATTGTTCTTACCTTGATGTTTTGCATAGATACGATAAACTAAATCAAGAGTTTTTTCATCGTAAAGTAAGGTTATATTTTTGTCAATGTTTGTCATGATGATAGTGGATCGTGTTCTTCACCAAACGGAAACACCACATCCTCATCCACCGATTCCTCTTTCTTTTCTTCTCCTAAGTCTTGACCAGACATTAGAAAGTTCTTAATAGCATTCTTTCTCTTCGTCTCTCGACGCCTCTTACCAGCTTCAAAGGTATCGTTGTCATCGTACAAGAACTGTAACTCTTGATGGTCAAAGAACTCATACATCCTCTCAGGGTGTGTGCTGAAGCCCATCCAAGTCATCACATCAATACCAAAACCTAATTGCATAGACGTGATACGACTTGTAAGACCTAAGAGATGGCCCTTGTCACCGTGGAATAAACCGCCTCCAGAGTTTCCAAACACACTAGAAGCATTGGTCATGATGTAGGACTTCTGCTCAATTAGTTCGCGCAGGTAGGTTAGGGTGCCGGGGTTTGCAAATGGATCGTGCAGCAAACTACAGCCACTTGTCCACGTTGGATCAAACAATCGTAGATCACCTATCTCATCTTTAGGTAGGATAGAAGCTGTGTAGTCCATCTTATGATTATTATTTAATTGGACTGCTGCAAGATCATGGTGCTCATCATAAGCAATGATCTTAGCTTGTGTAGAGTTTGAAGACACAACTGTAGAATCATCATATTGAAAAATCTCTACGGCAACTTCCTCCATAATATCTTTCTTAACTTCTCGTTTGAGAACTGTGTCCCAACGATCTTCAAGTTTAATAGCTTCAGCTATGACATGCTGACAAGTAAGTACGATGTTAATATACTTGTTAGTCTTTGGATCTGGCTTACTATAAACGAGTACGCCACTACCACCACCCTTTCCACAACGGACACGGGTGACAGGGTATAGAATTCTTTGATGTAGTTCTTGATTATTCATAATTCTTCCTTTGTATCTAACCATTTATATAGTTCGTGTGGAGTAAGAATAGTACGAGGTATTCGCATACCAAGTGTCTTTTCTACCTCGGAAACGATATCATTCATGTCTGCATATTTATTCAAACTTAATACATTATCATAAATCCAACGTTTATCCCTTACTTTATTTCCCTTGACCCATTTTTGATGTTCTGGTGTCATGTATATAAACTTGGGGGTGTTATATGTTGGTATTGGCGAATCGCCTCTAAGTCTCTATCTAAGTACTTAAACCAATTTACATAGAGATAAGGAGTAGCCTTCTTTCCTAACTTCCTAGCTTCTTTAATCTGCTTCCTCCACTCTAAAAATAATTTTGGATGCTTGAAAAAGTAGGGCACCCAAAAGCGCATCTTAATTACAAATCTAACAACTCTCCACCCCCTTCCTTCATAGTCTTTAGCGTGTTCTGCACGTAGTAACTCTCCTAAGCCGTCCGTACCATAACCACTCACAATATGAGATACATCATGAGTATCTACATTCCATATACCCCAAGCTTCTCTAACATTAGTGGCTCGTATATTGCTAGGAGCTAGCTCCCCTATCTCATAGTTTAAATCACACAGCGCCTTGCCCAGTGTATTATCAGAGTTCTTATAATCAATGGTATAATGGCATAGCCTGTCCCCATTAATATATCTCTGACCAACCTCACTCTTGGCCCATTTCGCTATCTGTTTATTTCTAGAGCTACCATTAAAGGACGATATTATTTCTACAATTAAAGCAGTATCGTCTAGTGAACCTAGTTTACTTATAGCTTTTAATCCTCTTTTCCACTGCATAATTATCTAACCTTAAACCTTGCATATTCTCGACACCACTCATCCGGCGACGGCCCCTTACCACCTATCTTTATCCACCAGTTGTAAGTTCTAGTATCTGTTAGTGGATAATCTGGCATACGCCCCCAAAATATTTCTCTTTCACAATCCTTCTGAACTTCTCTTTGTACCTCACGTTTTATTTCTTCTAATGTTCTAGGTTTTTCAGATGTAGAGGCACACCCCAATAGTAATATTAGTAGCAGACTATTTTGTACGAATCCTCTCATTTTCAATTAAGTCAATAATCATCCGAGTCATCAGTAATTCTTTCTCAACAATCTCGGCCTTAACTTTTAACTGCTCTAGTTCTATATGATAATATTCTAGCTCCTCTTCTTTACGTCGCTTCTGCTCTAAGAGATCAGCAAGTAAAATAATATTATGTGGTGGATCTTCATTCAATAGGGAAGCCCTATATTATTTTTGTTTAATCAGGTCTGCTGCTTCGTCTAAGCGCTTTATAATCCCACTTGCAGGGTTGGTTTTCTTTAAACCTTTATATTCTTCGTGGGTTAGTAGTTCCACAGCCGCCTGTTCAAAGTTCCCCTCATTAACAAGACTTACAAAAATAGGGCTTTGCTGTAAGTCACCCCTATAGACTAAAGACATTAGCGCTTTTTGTTGGTTTTCAGAAAGATTATCAAGCTCAGGAACAAGTCTTTTAGCATCATCACGATGAATATCGTATGTATCTTTAAAAGACATGCCCCTGTATTCACCTGTCTGACCTGCACCAGATGTTGGGACACCTTTAGAATCTAGATATTCCCCAAAAACATAACCTTCGTGTCCAATAACGTATGCTTGCGCCGGAGTTATCTCTCCTTCTCGTCTCACTACTTCTGCAATAGCGGCCTCGCCGTACAACTGCTTAGGTTCTGGCATCTCTTCAGGACTCCCTTGAGAATTTTCAACATCGGCGCTTACCTCTTCTAAACCCCCATGTGCTCTACGTCTACGGAGGGCGTTGTAGACTTTACCGCCAGCACCAAACCCCAAGCGTCTTAGAGGGTTGTCTATAACACCCCCTCCAACGAAGCCTAAGCGTCTCAGAGGGTCTTCTGCATCTATGAAGGCTCCGCCTGCCTGTTCGTTATACGGCCTCCCTGTGAGCTTGTCGATGCGCTCATCAGGCTCTTTAGGTACTCGTGGGACATCTTCAACTACACCACCAATAGCCCGTCCTAAGCGCCAATCTCTTTCCTCTCTATCAGGAGGCGTATCCTCAAACCGTATATCGTAGCCAGCCGCCTCTCCTAGTCGGCCTATCCATCCTGAAATATCCTTTAGAATAGGAATAGCTCTCATGGTGTGCGAACCTGCGCCCTCAATGTCACCCTGTCCTATATTACGACCTATGCCAGAACCTCTCTCTGCTACTTCACCTATAAAGCTAACAGCAGGGACAGAGCTTTCAACTACTCCACTACCATAATTCCAACTCTGCATTGCCCTTACCGCCTTGTCTATATGCCAAGGCATCCAGTTACCTGAAAGCTCCAAAGCCTTTTTCAGGCCTTTAACTGATATAAAATCATCTATCTTCCCCTTCTCATCATCATAGGTTGGCTTTGCCCACTCCCGCATTTGACCTACACCACCATACACTGTAGTTAAACCAAGCATACGGAGTGCCAAGGCAGCATCACCACTATCAACACGACTCGCCAATGCATTTGTCTGTGAAGTTTTAGCCTGCGCCCACGATGCAAACTGACCAAGCGACCGCATGAAGGGGTTATTTGATTGAGCAAACAAGAGGCGGTTCCCAACTGATGGGACAATAGCATCTCTGTTAGCAGATCTTAGTCCAGCCCTGTCCAAGATGTTTCGTGCATCACCAGCATCAAAGGCCTCTTGAACCGTTTTATATTTCTTTAGAACATCAAGATCTTCTATATATAAACCAAGTTGATCTAGTTCTGATCGATTGCCCTTCGTTAGCTTTCCTTTTGTAGCTAACTTAAAGGCTCTATTGACGCCCGTATCAAAGGCAAAGTCTCTGGCAGCGTTAGTTAGATGTTGTAGACCTACTGCCTTAAAGAACTTCCTATTCATATTAGCTATTTGTCGATGACGCATATTAAGAGGATCACCGCTCTTAATCATCATAGCAGTAATCTCTTTCTCGAAACCGTCGTTGTAGCGAAAGTTCGCCTGCTTATGAAAACTAATTTTATTTGGATCAGCCTTCCGTATTAAGGCTCTTGCCGTTGCTCCAAACCCGCTGTTTTGAAACGGTTGAATAATATCACCCAAGCTTGTAATAGAAACGCGAGTCAAGAACGACATGTTAGCTAAAGCAGTAAAGAGGGCCACACCTGTTGTTGCTCTTTCATCAACCTTGTGTCCCTTCTGATAGAGGCCCCAAAAGCCGTCTACAGCATTAACAATTTGCCTTCTATATTGTTGTTCAAACCTTTCTAAGTTAGCGCCCTTAAAAGCCTTTGTCACATCTTTTAAGGCCTCTGTAATTAACTCACCATCTGCACCAAACTTTCGAGAAAAATCCATAATCTTAATAGACTTTTCTCCATAAGTCTCCACAACTTCTCGTGCGTTCATATTTAGAAAGCCAGCCTTAGCCATTATTTTAGATGCCTCTGTATCCGCAAGCTGTCGTTCCCATTCAAAGTGTTTAGCAAGTGGTCTAAAGGTTCCATCACTATCAAACATACTCGTATGAAAAGCCGCCTGTGCTTCCCTCTGCTTCAATGATTTTCTACCGTGAAGAGCATCAGAAAATCCTTCGGCAGTCAACCTTGATTTTCTTTTCAACACCTTTATCTGATCTTCTATCGCACCTATCTCTTCTGGTGTAACACCCGCACTTTTCTTTGCCTTTCTAAGGACAACCAGATCAGCCTCAAGACCGCCTATTTCTTTACTAAAGTTTTCCTTCTGCTTCTTTACAGCCTCTGTTAGCGCCTCTAAAAAACCTTCTTCATTCTTTGCAATCGCCTCAAAGTCCCATAACTGAGCCATGCCATAGTTATCTAGATCCTTAAAAACAACACCCGACTCATCCATACCAGTCTTAATAATCTTTTGATGCCGTCTCATTAAGGGGATAATACGCCTAACCTCCGCAACCTGTTCGGCTGTAAGCCCCTTCTCAAAAGAACCATCAAGACCTTTGTAGCCTACTTTAATATGCCGTGGCTCCACAAACCTACGGAGCCTCTCACCTACAGCCCTTTCAACTTGTATGTCATTAAAAGATTCTCCGAAGATGGCTCGTGTTTGATTAACATACTCCCTTGTATGTCTTGAGATCTGATCTTCTAAGCCCTGATGAGGGCCTCCAACGGTGCCAAACATCATCCTACCGATAGCCTTAGCCCAACCACCCATAGCATCCATGCGCGTAGCCGTCGTTCCAGCCGTAGCAATCTTAGCCTCTCTGTGAAGAAATTTACCTGCTACCTCATTAACTACCTGCATAGCACCATCCTTATCAAAGTCGGTAAGCTTACTTCTTTTGAGCAGTGTCGCCCAATTACCAAGGCCAGCACCCGCTACCATCATACCAATAGTTAAAGCATCATCATCTTCATCACCAAGTACTCCGCTTGCCGCAAAGCCTCCCACTGCGCCCATGATAGGTCGAGTAGGCTCAAACACCAGAGTCTTTAGAATACCCCTTGTTAATTCTCCACGCTCAGATAAATCTTCGGCTACCTTTAAGCTGTTTTCTTTAACAAGCCTATCCATCTTGAGTGTTTCTAAAAGAACTTTACCGCGTTCTTTACGTCTTGCGCCCTGCAGTAAGCTTATTTTTTTCTGTATTTCAGCCTTTGCTGATTTACCTCTCGCCTTCCTTTTTTGACCTTTGAAGTCATCAATCAAAGTATCTATGTCATTAATTCTCTTGTATCTAGAATTAAAGGAGGCAGTGTTCTGTATCTCTTCAGTTACAGATTCTGGTACAACTCTTTTGGCTGAATCTTGTATGGTCGTAGCTTCTTTAGCTGTAATAGGTACAGCATCTTCAAGATCTATATCTAATTTGGTGGGTTTAACATCGTCTATAGCGCTAAGGACTTCTTCACGCGCCTCTCGACTTAGCTTCCCTGCCAGTTTAGCAGAGATAGCGCCTGCGGTGCCTCCGAATACTGTGGCGGCTCCGACGCTAATGGGGTTGATTTCTCCGTAGATCATCTTCTCTCGCAAGGCAGCATCGCCTGCTGCAACGCCACCCGCTGTGGCAATAGAAGCAATCTTACCGGCCTTAGCTACCTTAGTCCAAGGTATAAGCCATGTGATAGGATCAGCAATAGCCGTTCCTATTCTTCCTGCTAGGATAGCGGCGTCTTCTTCAGTTTCGGCTAAACCCCTAAACTCTGAGAAACGACGGAAAATATCCTTCTGTCTCTGATCTTCAATATTCGCTAAAGATTCACTAAAGGATTCATCTTCAACAGAGCTGTCCATGAGAGCCTCTGCATAGCGCATGATGTTCCCGCCTATGGTCGTCTCTTGTGCAGCACCGTAGGCAAGCTTACGTGTAGTAGATATTTCTTCTAAATCTATAGCCTCTTCATCTTCATCGTAATCCACTACCGTAAGACGATCTAAATATTTAGAAAGGCCAGTGGGTTCTTCTGCTACATCCTCAGTTGGTTCTGGTGCAGCACTAATAGGAGGGGGTATTTTTATACCTTTTTCTTCGTCTTTCTCTTCTTCATCATCAACTGCTACCAAATAGTCAGCATTTAAATAATCACTTAAAGCCACTGCTAAGATCCTTTCTTTTTATCTTCTAAATACTTTGCAGTAATAAAAGCATTCATGTCATATCCTAAGTCCCTAGCCATAGTAAGATCCTGTGGATTATCCCTAAAATATTGTGCATAGGTTTGGTTATCTTCTATACCACCCCTGTAAGGTGCAAATAGATCAAGGGCAAAATCTCTAACCCTATAATATTCTTCTGGCTGTTCAAGACTTTGTTTAAACTCATCTAACTCGCGAGCATCCATCTCACTCCTCGCTTGCATCACCTTCCACCACCTCTCTTTCTTACTAGTAAAATCCTCTTGGTCTTCAAATTTCTTTAACATTATCCGTTGATTTAAAATCTCATTTTGGATTTCACTCCTTAAAGACTTTCTATCAGCCACACTCGGATATTTTTTAAGGGCCTCTTCTGGTGTAATATCAGGATCAAGGGCTTGGGCTGCAGCTATTGTATCTGCTTCCTTTGTAACGAAGCCCTCTTCTTTTTTCTTCTCCCCCATATAATTATCATAATATTTTTGAGCGACTACAGGAAGTCGAAAGCCTTTGTAATTTAGATCCTTAGCGTCTTGCTGCATCTTTTCAATTGCTGCTATAACTTCTTCGGGGGGCATATTTTTGACCATGCCCTCAAACTCCTCATTAAAGGCTGTTATATCATCACCCTGTAATTCTTGCATCGTCTCTGCTCGCTCATCAAACTTTTTATTATTAAGCTGCTGCTGGCTTTCCAATCTTTGAGAAGCTTCACTTCCCGGCTGATATAAATTTGCGATGATCACCATCTTCTTACCTTCCTTCAAACCAAACCATTCACGCTCGCCTGTCTGATAAACCAAACCTTTAGATCTTTCTGCTATCGCATTAGCTATCAAAACATCTGTTGTTATAGGATTATCAGATGCATCTTTAGGATTCTTAGCTCTTGCCTGTACAACATCTTCAGCTATCATCCTATAAAAAATATCAGAATCTTCAGATATTTGATAATCTGGAGAAGATAAAGTTGCTACCATGTCTAACCCTTTTGCTACAGCTTCTTTATCTACAACACCATTAACATCTGTATAGGCTGCCTGCATAGCACTAGCCATTGCTGGCGAAATGTTATTTTTAGCTATTTTAGTTAGGTTACCCTGTACACTTTCTCTAAGTGCTGTATCACCACCAAAGTACTTAATCGCTTTTTCGGTATAACCCGTAGCATGTGCGCCTGTTAAAGCCTTATGATTTGCATTAAGCGCATCATAAAACAATCTTGGGTTATTCTCGTAAAGCAGTTCATATTGCTCCTTCGGCGTTTTTCCTTTATACCTATCATCTTTAGCAAAAAGTTCTGAAACCACATCCCTTCTGCTCTGATTTATTTCTGTAGTGGTTTGTGGTCTTGATACGGGAGGAATAATCAGTTCCTTTACTATGTTCCCATCCTCATCTTCCTTCACCACGTAGTGACCACCCTCGGCGCTTCCAACAATTGTAGCACCCATAGGAACCTCTTCCCCACGAACTATCTTTTCTTCACCTGTCTCTGTATCTATACTATATCTCCATATACGCCCCTCTTTAATTATTGGTGCCTTGTTAGAGAATTTTCTATATGACACATTAGCATGATCTTGAACAAGCTGTGCAGCATAGGCAGCATTTCCAGTTCTTTGAACTGTATGATCATATAAATGCTTATAATCTGTATCAAAGTTGTCTATCTCTGCTCTAAGCGCATCCGCTCTCTCGGCTCGACCCTGCTGTCTTGTCTTACCTCCTATCCTATCTGTTACTCCACGAACAACCCAATCTTCGATGCTTGCTGGTCGTCCAAAGCGCTTTTGAACACTTGCTCTATATTCAGCAAAGTCTTTCAGGTGAAACGATTCATTATACTTAGCATCAAAATCAGTTCCCCATGTTGTAGCCTTTTCCTTCATACTCGCTCGTGCTTCTTCAGGTATATTCCCATCCCAATTCGGCCCGTGAGTTGCCAGAAATTTAGCTCTCGCCACCTCCGCAAGTTGATCATACTTCCAAGCAGAAGAACTAGTATAACCTTGGTCACGTATGCTACCATGTAATCTCTGAGTATCCACACCTGCCGCAATAGCCTGCTTATATTTAGCTCTACTTGCCATATCAAACTCTTTATCCATAAAGTCTTGAGACCTTTGAGCAAGAACCTTATTGCCTATATTAACAGCAATACCACCAGCAGCACTAAGAAGCTGTTCGCGCCTAGCTCGCTTACGAGCCTTACGCTGTCTTTCTAAATCATCTTCGCGCTGCTTATCTTGTCTTGCAAGTAATGATAGACCTAACTCATCAATAGACATATGCTATTCCTTTATTAAATAGGAGGAGCCAATAGGCTCTGTGGTTGTGCTGGTTCTTCTTCTTCCGCTTCTTCCTCTGGAGCGGCTTGTCCACCTAATAAGCTTTCGACAGGCGCTTCATCTAATCGCGCCAGTATCTGTTCGGGTAGAACCTCTTCAGGTATCTCTTTAGTCTTTTGAGCTTTCCTTAGTTCCTTTAATTTCTCTTCGTCATACTTAATACCTAAAAGCTCTTCTTCTTCTTCATCGTCCTCTCCTTCGCCTCTATAGATTATAAAGTCTATATCAGCCCTCTCAGCCAGCGCCATCAGCATATAAGCTGTTGGTTCTGCCAAGAGTATAAGAAGATCAGGGTTCCATTTACCCTCTGAAAAGCCTTTGAATAAAATAGCCTGAGACACATCCATTAAGGGATAACCATCGGCAATAGCCTGCATCATAGGGACATAGGTTTCTTCTTCTATAATCGTTTCAAATATATGCTCGCAGGCCTCCCTTACATTAGTGTACTCGGGTGCCTGCTCAAACGGGAAGGGTTGATCAGGGTCGTTCGTTAAAGAAGATCCTGCCATAGGCCTGTCCATACTTGATAGGTGCTCTACATAATCTTGATTAAGTTCTTCGGCCATTTATTGTCCACCTCCAAGACTGAAACGCCTCTGATTCTCTTGTATCATTCGCTGATTATAGGATACTTGATCATCTAAATAGGCAGAATACCCAAAGACACCGCTATCTTTCTGTAGCTGCTGTAGAAATGGTGTCACGACAGTATTAGCTGCCTGAAAATCTTCAACACTATATTGTCCTACATCGACAACATAACCGCCTCCGAAGCCAGCGCTCGTATCCACTTCGGGTTTTTGGAATCTTGCAATATCGCTCTGAACAGTCTGAAGTGTTCGTATTGGTTTCTTGAGAGTATATCGCTCCCGTAATTCTGCCTTAGTCCCCTCGTAGAAATCCTGCACAAAGTTTGTAGATTCAGGAGTATAATACTTCGGATCAGTCGGATACTTTTCTGGAATATCTTCAGGAGCATAATACTTCGGATCAGTCGGATACTTTTCTGGTGCAGCAGTATCAGCAAGTAAGCTTGGAGTGGTCGGGGTAGCTGGTGTCTTCTTCCATAATACTTCAGCATCACTAGGTGCTGCCGCAACCTCTCCAGCCGGACCATAAATAGATCTTGTCGCAGCACTCTCGCCGGGAAGCGTCGTCAACTTCGTAGAAATTGAGGTTCCTTCCGTAGCTACAATATCTCCCCAATTCTCAAGTTGAACTCCTTTAGTTAGATCGACATTAGCTTTACCTAAATCTTCTACCGAGACTCCAGTAGTTTTAGATATATCTGATAAGGTTCTTCCTTTACCAGCTATCGTCTTTTTCCAAGGATCTAGAATCTTAGAGGCGTCTATCTTAACTCTAGCAAGAGCACTATCAGGCCCCGTTATAAAGTTAGTTGCTGCCCCTTGAATATTTATTCCGGGTATTTTATTAAGGGCAGTTTTACCAAACTCCATAATACCATTTGTAACTGTCCTGAAAGCATTACCAACTGTCCCCGCAAAGTTCAAGGCCCCATTTAAAACAGCACCAGCGCCCTGTAGAATAAGACTACTAGACGCACTTAAAGTTGCCCCTAGTGTTCCAAGCCCCTTCATGAGGGCACCTCCTATACCCGGAAGTATAAACATCATGGCAATCTGTCCTACGATGCCAATCTTATTCATAAATTTTCCAAACTTTGCGAAGCCTTTCTTGATACCTCTACCTATCTTTTTAAAGACCTTTTTAACGCCCCTAAATATTTTCTTTAGAAAACCCATTGCTAGTCTCCCCCGCCTTTACTCTTGAATATACTATCTATAATAGATTTTAATGCATTATAGGTTGTTTTACTATCTTTAGATGCTACACCCTCATTTGATAAGGCGGTAGCATATAACGTTGTCTTCCTTTGCTCTTCATTCTCGTAGGCTTGTCTTACATAGCTTGCTACATCTCGCATTTCCTGCCATAAGAAGGATTGCTCTGCTGCTGACATATTATAAGCCATCTGAGCATTCTGCTGATTCACAGCGTTTTGTGCAGCAGTATTAATCGTGTTTGCATTCCGTCGCCACTGCGTATTAGACTGCTCAATTGCTTGAACATTAGCAGCATTCCACTGATCACGAGCTAAATCCATTTGCTCATTAAATTGATCGACTTGTACAATCAACTGATTATTGAACTTGCCAGCATCTAATTCATTCCCAGCCTCTATAGCTTCCATTCTATTAGTTTCAGAGGTATTAAACTGTTCCATTGAATTAGCTTGTTGTGCATTAAACTGCTGCATTTGATTAGCCATAGTTACATTAAACTGATTGACTTGATTTTCAGAGGTCGCATTGAACTGCCTACTTGCATTCTCTGCACCTTGATCAGATAGAATACGTTGTTGCTTTAACTGTGCATCCATGATCTTACCTTGCTGCTTATTATTTAGATTAGCCATATCCATCGCTAAGAAATTATTAGCATTAGTAATAGATAACTTAGTTCTTTGATCTACTGCTGCTAGATCAAGATTAGCCAGCGCTGTAGCATTTTGCATTGCTGCTGTCTGCCTTGCATCAAAGTCCTTCATGGTCATGCTTTGCATAAATTGGCTGTTTGCAAGAGAAGCCTGTTGATTAAAATCAAACTGCTTCATATCCATATTAGCATCAATCTGTGCATTAAACATAGAAGCCTGTTGAGCATTGCTTAGATTAGCTATTCCCATCTGTTGTGCAAGCTGTGCATTAATTTGTGCAGCGTCCATCTTCTTTTGATACTGTGTTAGTTCTGCAATATTCTCAGCCGACATACTTTCTGAATCGGCTTGATTTTTAGAATGAAGATTGGCTAAACTTACCTTTTCTTCCATGCTCAAATTAGCTAGATCTGCTTGTTGCAGAAG
>Ga0208182_1001045_pt1 | contig 14148 bp, 16 predicted proteins | sample MalvireepMed_906_FD_184248 | JGI IMG/M metagenome (GOLD analysis project Ga0208182, IMG submission 184248) | Marine viral communities from the Global Malaspina Expedition - Malaspina viral metaG DeepMed_906 (SPAdes) (version 2) | ecosystem: Environmental > Aquatic > Marine > Oceanic | place...
TTACCAAAATGTTAGACCTATTACACCCTATGTATCAGCAAACTGCTGCCTATGGTCACTTCGGTCGTGAACCTTTCGAAATGACAGTTGGTGATGATACCTTTACTGCCTTTAGTTGGGAAAAAACAGATAAAGCAGATGACTTACGTCAAGCTGCTGGAATCTAAACCAGCTAATAACGATTAAGATAATTATTTCAAACCGTAACTTTTGTCTAAAGGTTACGGTTTTTTTTCAGCTAAAACTCTGAACAAACTAATACAGCTTTTATCAAAGTTACCATTGTTTTTTAACCTCTGTGCCCCTATCTTGTTACTACTTATCCTCATTTAACTTTCAGCAATAATGTCAAACCCAAGAATTTATCAACAAAGTAGTTTTACTTTACATGAAACAGTGAAATTATCTGACGATGCCTTCGGTCATTTGATTAGAGTCTTACGCTTAAAAACAGGTGATGAGGTAACGCTATTTAATGGTCAAGAGAACGTGCAATATCAAGCTAAATTAGTTGATGTTAGTAAAAAACATGCTAGTGCTGAGCTTTTAGCAAAAGAAGTCGTGAATAACGAATCTCCGCTAAATATTCATCTAGGTCAAGGCATATCGCGCGGTGATCGTATGGATTTCACCTTGCAAAAATCAGTAGAACTTGGCGTTAATACCATAACACCACTTTTTACTGAGCGTTGCGGAGTAAAGTTATCAGGGGAGCGCTTAACTAAAAAGCATCAACAATGGCAAAAGATAGTTATCAGTGCTTGTGAGCAAAGTGGCCGCTGCATGGTGCCAATAGTTCGTGCGCCTATGTTATTAGGTGACTGGTTAGCAGAGCAAACAACGGCTTTAAAAGTCAATTTGCACCCCAAAGCACAACATTCAATTATTAGTTTGCCAACACTTAGTTCTGGTGATGACAACCAGAGAGTCAGGTTATTGATTGGTCCCGAAGGTGGACTAACAAATGACGAAATTGGCCAAGCGAATGATGCTAAATTTCAAGATGTATTATTGGGACCAAGAGTACTAAGAACTGAAACAGCAGCTCTGACCGCTATTACAGCGTTACAATGCAAATTTGGCGATCTAAAATAGCGATAAAGCACTCAAAAGTGAACAGCAAATCTACGTCAGTTTCAAACTGATAAACGTTAACAAAGTTGGCTTTCCAACTAACAGGATTACAAATGACAACGAACAAAGTTATAAAAATGGGCGTAGTGATGGATCCCATCTCACAAGTGAAAGTCGCCAAAGACTCATCGATGGCTATGATGCTTGAAGCACAGCAACGTGGTTATGAAATCTATTACATCGAAATGAAAGATTTATACCTAGAACAAGGCCAATGTCGTGCCAATACACAGAAAGTGAAAGTTTTTGATGACGCTAACCACTGGTATGAGTTAACCGATCAACAAGATATCCCTTTAAGTGACCTTGATGTGGTATTAATGCGTAAGGATCCCCCATTTGATACCGAGTTTATTTACGCGACTTATATGCTTGAGCGTGCAGAGTGTGAAGGCACTTTAATTGTGAATAAGCCACAAAGTTTACGTGATTGTAACGAGAAACTTTTCACCGCTTGGTTTAGCGACTTAACACCGCGCACTTTAGTTACCCGTAGTAGCGACAAAATCCGTCAATTTCATCAAGATCAGCAAGACGTTATTATCAAGCCCCTTGATGGTATGGGTGGCGCATCTATCTTTCGTATAAAACCTGAAGACGCTAATGTCGGTGTGATTATAGAAACCTTAACCAATCATGGCCAGCAATATGCCATGGTGCAAGAATATATGCCTGAAATTATCGACGGCGATAAGCGCATTTTAATTGTTAACGGTGAGCCTATGCCTTATTGTTTAGCACGTATTCCTGCTATGGGTGAAACCCGTGGTAACTTAGCTGCTGGCGGCCGTGGTGTTGCAAGGCCATTAAGTGATAGTGATAGAGCCATCGCTGAAGCTATAGCGCCGGAGCTGAAAAAACGTGGTTTGTATTTTGTTGGTTTAGATGTTATTGGTGATAAGGTAACCGAAATTAACGTGACTAGCCCAACCTGTATTCGTGAAATTGAAGCGGCCTATGACATCAATATCAGCGCCAAATTAATGGATGCGATAGAAGAAAAGTTAAATGGCTAATTCATAAATAAGCAGTAAAAACACTAAGTTAGCGCTAACCAATAAAAAAGGGTGAAGATGCAAAGTTTAGAAAATCAATTATTGATCGCCATGCCATCACTTGGCGATCCCTATTTTAATAAAACCGTTACCTACATATGTGAACATAACGATGAAGGCGCAATGGGGCTGATTATAAACCTACCAGTTAATATCACCTTGTCTGATTTGCTCAAGCAAATAGACGATGAAGCAGACGAGTCAGCAAAGAAAGAATTAGCTGAAGAGCAAGTCAAACTTAGTACAGATCCCAGTGAAGACTCCGGCAATAGCCTTGAGCAACTGGTACTTTCTGGTGGTCCTTTAGCGCAGCAACGTGGCTTTGTTTTACATAGCAAACAATCAGGCTGGAGTAGTTCATTAGCGTTAAGCAAAGAGCTGATGATTACTACCTCAAAAGATATCTTACTCGCGCTGGGTACCAATAAAGCGCCAGATAATTTTATTGTCACTTTAGGATATGCCAGTTGGGGACCGGGACAATTAGAAGAAGAGTTGCAAGCAAATTCTTGGTTAACCGCACCCGCTGATAGCGATATATTATTTAACACTCCAATTGAGTTACGTTGGAAAAAAGCTACTGAAAGATTAGGAATTGATTTAGCCCACCTATCTACCGATATTGGTCATGCTTAACCCTAATTAAATTTTATACAACGCATCAATTATCAATGAGTGAGCGAAAGTAAAGTAATGACAAAAACAAAAAGTCCCGTTGGCCAGCGTACTATTGTTGGTTTTGATTTTGGTAAAAAATATATTGGTGTCGCTGTTGGCCAAGAGATTACCGGCAGCGCAACACCACTTGGTTCGGTGAAAGCCAATGATGGCATTCCTCATTGGGATAATTTGGCCAAATACTTAACTGAATGGCAACCTGACCTCATTGTTGTTGGCTTACCATTGAACATGGATGGTAGTGAGCAACAACTTACCTTAGACGCCAAGAAATTTGGTAATCGTGTTGCTGGTCGTTTTGGATTAAAAGTTGAATTCCAAGACGAAAGGTTAACCACTGCCGAGGCTAAAGAACAATTATTTTCTCGCGGTGGTTTTAAAAACCTAAAAAAAGATAACATTGATGCGGAATCTGCACGTCTGATTATTGAAAGTTATTTTGAGCAGCAATACGGCTAGCAGAATTAAGACTATGCTTTACTGCTGAATTATACTCTTTGAGATAACATGAATATTTTTACCATCATCATGCCACTTATCCTAGTGGCGTTATTAGGTTTTACTTGTGCCAAAAGCCAATGGCTTAGCCGTGCGCAAATAGACGCACTAAGCAAATTTACTTTTTATTTAAGCATCCCCGCTTTTTTATTTTATCAAATGGCGAAAGCTAATTTCAGTGAAGAAATCAGCCCTCAACTTTTTACCGCCTTCTATTTGCCAGTACTAAGTTGTTATGCCATAGCTTGGTTATGCCATTATTTTCTTATCAATAAAAAAAATACCAAAGCTAACACTTTTTCCGCCGTTTTTTCCTTAGCGGCTAGTTACTCTAATACTGTGATTATCGGGTTACCCGTTTTACTTGCTGCACTTGGTGAGCAGGTGCTCGGCATAATATTCTTAATTATTACCTTTCATAGTGCATTATTGTTTGCTTTAACGAGTGCTTTAGCGAGCTTAAATACAGACACAAAACAAACGTTTTCAGCGAAAGCAATTGTTAAGCAAAACCTTAAAAATCCACTGGTGGTCAGTATCTCTTTAGGTTTGTTGGTAAATCTACTTGGTATTGAATTACCTAAAGTATTCGCAGAGAGCTTAATGCTGATAGGAAAACCTGCGATTACTTTAGCATTGTTTATTTTGGGTGCTTCCCTTGCTTACTATCAGGTACGCGACAAACTCTTTGCTATTTTTATTGCCAGCTTTTGTAAATTAATACTCTTACCTGCTTTAGTCTTATTCGTTAGTCAGGTCATTTTTCAGTTATCACCAATGAGTACCGCAGTCTTGGTCATATTAAGTGCTTGTCCTACCGGGGTAAATGCTTACTTAATTGCTAAGTCCCATCAGCAAGAACAGCAAACCGTAGCAGGAACTGTCGTAGTAACGACACTGTTAAGTATGTTCACTATTCCTTTATGGTTATCATTTTTTCTATGAGAGAAGTTAGCGACTTGCTAACATCTTCATGCCCGCTTTTGGTGTAAATGCTCGGCCTTGTTTATCGGCAAAGCTAAAGGGGATAGAGACCATTTTAAAGCCAACATTTCTAAAAATCATAAAGTGAAGATGTGGTCCGGTGGAGAAACCAGAAGAGCCTGATCTTGCAATAAGTTGGCCTGCAGTCACTCTATCACCGACTTTTATTACGGCAGTATCCATTAAGATATGCGCATACAAGGCAAAAGTGCCATCATAATGCATCACCTTGATCACATTAGCTTTATCAAGAAAATACTGAGTTCGACCACTCATATGGTAATCATCTTTCACCCAGACAACGGTACCCTCTCTAACCGCATGTATATTGGTACCAACAGGCATTGCAATATCAACAGCATAACGTGAGTATTCACCTTGGTGGGAAAATCTTCCATTAAAAGCTTGAGTAATGTTATGGCCTGCTTTAGTTAAAAATGGTGCTCGATAAATGTAGTTGTCAGCATTAATTTTAGGATCTCCTAAAAGCCAACGATAACCAACCTTAGCTATACTCCCTGTACTTTCGAGGACCATTTCATTTGTTCGGGGAGGGATAACTTTATGAATAACTTTCTGGTTTAACGGAGAGGTGAAACCAATTTCTACTGGTGAAAACAGAGGGTTTTTTACCATTAGAAAATGTTTATTATTGTCTTTTTTACTGCCTGTCACCGTATAAAGCGTTGGATGTATTTGCTTTTTATCTTCTGTACTATAGTGAAGTTTTTCATAGGACAAATCAGTTATGGGTTGTTTATCACTATAAACCCAGTTACCTTTATCATCTTTATATTTATAAACTTGACTAACAGTAACAAAACTAACCATAACAATGGTGATAAAAGTAATGTTAAATAATGTCAGGCTTAAACGCTTATTAATAGCCATTCACTTTCCTTGTTATCTTGCTTATTATAAGTATTACTATAAGGCATAAAGTGTAAAAGGAATCTTATGAGAACACTACTACTCTTTTTAGCATTTATCAGTCTAACCTCTGTGAGCATGGCTGCTGAAAAAAATAAAAAAGTTTATACTTGGACAGATAACCAAGGCGTTATTCACTACAGCGATCGCCCTGTTCAGGGAAAAGATTCAAAAATACTTAGCCAAACAACCAATAATAATATCGCCACCTTAGCGCCCAGTGCTAGTCAATGGCAAGAAGACTACCAAAAGAACAAAGAGGATCAAGCCGAAGAGCAAAAACTGCTTGATGAAAATAATGAGCAAAAAGAGGCATACTGCCTGCAAATAGAAAAACGCATTGAGTTATTTGAACGTGGCGGTCGTCTCTATAACAAATCGGTCAGTGGTGAGCGCAGTTTTTACAGTGATGATGATATCGCAAAAGAAATAAAGCAGCTCAATAAAGAGAAAAAGAAAAAGTGCCGTTAGCTTAATAATATATTGGCAAGATAACCATATGGAAGCAGCTTTACCGGTAATTCACATCAAAGCAAAGGCACGACATCATGGACTCTTTTTGATGTGTTTAGCTGTTTTATTGGTTTTATTTACACTGCTACTAAGTCAATTTTATTGGCATCAATATCGACTATTATTAATTTTTAGCTATTTAACTGGCTTAGTGGTTTTTATTACTGGTGCCGCGAAAAAGCTTGAACCTAAATTTAGTTTTGAATTATCACCTAAACATCTTAAATATAATCATAGATATGGCCATTGGCAGTTAAGTTGGCAGCAAATTCAACATATTGCTTTAATCAAAGAAACAGCAGGTTTAACGCAAATAACCCTTCCTTATATTGGTGTTCGTCTAACTCACCTAGATAACTTGGCTGCGCAAATATCTCCACGTTTAGCTAATCGCCTAATACATGAACAAAAACCATTACTGAGCCTAGCTATTGTGCAAGGTTTATTAACACTAGAACAAAGCCAGATTAACTTTAATACTTTTACTTTATCCTCTGGCCAAATAATTTCGGGCCCTTTAGCGGCATTCTTATATCATTGTCAATCACTGCATAATGCCTATGGTTATCATCTTTACCTGCCAGAAGGCAGTACCGATCGAGAACTTGAACAATTTTACGGCTTACTTAATAACTGTATGCGTAAAGCGAGCCATTATTGTCAATGAAATTTTATAAAAAACCGCGTTAACTACTCGGCATACGCTCAACCAATACATCGATAAAACAGCGAACTTTAGGCGACAAATGCTTGCGGCTTGGGTAAATAGCATAAACATCAATAGTTGGCGCTATGTAATCATTAAAAAGTATTTTAAGTTTATCCCCTTTTAACGCTTGCTCCATAGCAAACTCAGGCAAACGACAGATGCCATGGTCCGCCAAGACCATAGCGATCTCCATTTGGGCGCTGTTACATAACAGTTTAGTAGGCACATCTATAGAAATCTCACTGCCGTCAGGCTTTTTATATAACCAACGGTTTGGCATTTTTAGATTGCTATAGCAGATACATTGATGCTCAGTTAACTGCTCCGGTTTACTTGGCTCATTAAAGCGTTGTAAATACTCATGACTCGCCACGGTATAACTTTTACAGCTGTATATTTTTCGACATACAAGACTAGACTCAGCTAATTTATCCGTTGCCCGGATCACCAAATCAAAACCATCTTGCACCAAATCAACATGACGATCATTTAGATCAAGCTCTATTTGCACTTCAGGATAACGCCGTAAGTATTCCGACAGAGCTTCTTGTAAATAACCTTGAGAAAAGGAAACTGGGCAACTTATTCTGAGCAAGCCTTTTGGATTAATATGGCTTTGATTAAGTAAAGCTGTAGCGTCTTGAGCATCAAGTACTAACTGCAAGCATTGTTCATAATAACGTTTACCTTCCGGCGTTAAACTTAAAGAGCGCGTTGTCCGATTTAATAACCGTATACCTAAACGACTTTCTAATTTATTGATCTCTTTACTGACATAAGAGCTAGAATGGCCGGTTAACTCAGCAGCACGAGAAAAACTGCCGCTATTAACTACTTGGGTAAAAATTACCACTCCATCGAATAAGTTTGTTACAGGGCTATTAGTAGTCATATGGAAATAGTTATATGCTTTTTAGGCTATTAATCATTAGCTACGTCTAATCTATACTGTTTATCATTAACTTGTCACGCTAAATAGAGGAATTTTCCAATGAAATTATTAGCCTTTGCTGCTAGCAGCAGCTCAAAATCAATTAACAAACAATTAGCGAGCTATGCCGCCTCTTTAGTTACTCATGCCGATGGTGTGGAAGTAGAGATATTAGATATAAATGACTATGAAATGCCACTATTCAGTCAAGATAAAGAGGAAGTATTAGGACAGCCCGAGCAAGCAAAAGCATTTTATGCCAAAATAGGTCAAGCAGACGCTATCATCATTTCGTTTGCTGAGCATAACGGTTCATATACTGCCGCTTATAAAAACTTATTTGATTGGACATCTCGCATCGATCAAAAGCTATTTCAAAATACCCCTATGGTGCTACTAGCAACATCTCCGGGTCCTGGTGGGGCAGCGACGGTACTTACGGCAGCAACAGGTTCAGCACCCTATTTTGCTGGTGATGTGAAGAGCAGCTTATCGATCCCAAGCTTTTATGATAACTTTGATATGGACAAGCAAATCATCAGCAATCCAGAGTTATTAGATAAATTGCAAAGTGCATTAGCACTGCTTTAACAAGTAAATTGCACATAAGAGTTAGCTGATGGCGTTATTGCAAAGGAGGTAATGCCCAAACTGACCTTTTAGCAAGATATTCTGACTTAGGTAATGCCACATACAAAGGCTGCTTTGTGGCGTCTAACCAAGCAAGTAGCTCAGTAATATTTGTTTCACTCATAGCCGTGCAACCCGCAGTTGCTGTTTTAACATCCTGCCAAATATGCATAAAAATACAGCTGCCTGCTGCTGATATATTCTGTGAGTTATGGTTAATCACAGCTGCTTTTTTATATTTATCATCACCATTAAGATGAATATCTCGACGCATAGGTTCCGATGATCCTTTGATGCCCTGTTCCCCGACATTAAGCTTTGAAACTATTTGGTTATAATAAGGCGAGCCATTAACATCTATGCAAAAATCATTGCCACTCATTTGATTATAAGTAAGCCCAGTATTAAGCTTGCTTAAATAACCAAAAGCATCACCTAAAGCAAAAATACCCGCAGGCGCTTTACCATCGCCTTCTTTTTTTACTTGTCCTTGCTGTTTATCATGCAAACCAATCCCCCAAGCCAGACCAGTACGTCCCAGACTTACTTGAATTTTACTGCTAACTTGTTGCCATTGACCGGCAATTTTTTCAAAGCGATACAGCAAGCCATGATCAGCTTGCCAATTATCATTTATGACAACGACTAGCTGCTGGTGCGCTGTTAGCGTTAAAGCTGAATTAGCTGCTTGGCGTTTCGATATTTGTTGTGGCTGTTTTTGTTGCATTTTTTTTACAGCACTATCAGCGAAATCATTGCCAGTAGCTGTAGTCTGGCTAATGGCGCAAGAAGCTAACGTCAGAATAAAAAAAACCGCTACGACTACTGTCATCAAATAGCCTGACAATGTATATTTCATTTGTTTCAATAGGTTATTCATGCCCTAATTCCTGTAGTTACAACTCAATCAAGTCGTCAATTCTTTCAATGCCTAAACCAGGGGAATCACTTAACTGAATATCAGCTAAGTGGAAATTTACCCCTCCGTGTACTGGATCATATTGCCCCAATGCAGGACCATCGAGATCAATTTTTGTAATGACTTGCGCTTTAGCACAAGCTAAATGTGCCGCGGCAGCAACGGCAATACTGCCCTCCAACATACAACCAATCATGCACTCTACATCGTAAAGCTGGCAGATATCAGCTATTTTAATGGCATTTGATAGACCGCCTGTTTTCATTAATTTGATATTAATAATATCTGCGCTGTGGCTGTGAATTAGCTCAATAGTTTGCCTTGGGTTAAAAGCACTTTCATCTGCCATAATCGGCGTTACGACACGTTCACAGATATAACGCATGCCCGTTATATCATCAGCGTTAACCGGTTGCTCTATCAGATCTAATTCAACACCTGCCTGACTAAGTTTTTCGGCGGCAAACACTGTCTGTTTAGCAGTCCAACCTTGATTCACATCCAAACGAATAACCGCCTTATTTGCCACTGCTTGGTAAATAGCTTCAACCCGTTTGATATCATGGTGAAACTCCTTCCCTATTTTAACTTTTAAGATATTAAAGCCTTGTGCTACCGCCTTAAGAGAGTCGCTGACCATTTTATCGATTGAATCAACACTGATAGTGATATTCGTTGTTAACTTACCCTCACCTCCCCCAAGTAGCTTATACAGAGGTGTATTATAAAACTTACCCCATAGGTCATAAAGCGCAATTTCTAATGCAGCTTTAGCGCTAGTATTATGAACAATAGCGCCTTGAACTAGGTTGATAAGTTGGTTGAATCGCTCTAGTTCACAACCGACTAGTAATGGCTTAAATACGGTATTTATCACCGAGATCATCGCGCCATGAGTATCACCGGTAATCAAAGGTGTGGCTGGCGCAGCCCCGTAACCGATATCTCCGGTATCGGTTTCAATAATCACCACTAAATCATCAATGCTTTCAACCGTACGTAACGCTGTTTTAAAAGGGGTTACTAGCGGTACAGTCAGTTTGGCAAAGCGTATATTGGTAATTTTCATAAAGTTCCTAGGTCATGCTATTTAATACTATTTGCTGACAATGCGTTTAATATTTGTGATGTTATTGACGTAATCACGCAAGGGCAATAAAGGCGTAATGGAGACACCATTAAGTGTGCCCTCATACAGTTCATCGTTTTCATGGTAATAAGACAAATCCTTAACATCATGAATAATATAAGGCTTCCCTTTATCTTCTCCTAAATACATCATGACATGCCCTGGGATATAAATTAGATCGCCTACTTGCAACTTAGCAATAGCAGTGAGCTTTTCTGATGGGTCACTATTTTCATTAAACAAGTAATTACGACCATAACTACCTTTAGCTTGCTGCCCTGAATTTCTTGGCATAATAAAGCCAAAGCTTTTATAAACTTCATCGATAAAACCGGTGCAATCACGACCATTATAATCATGGCCCCAGCCGTACCTTTCGCCCAGAAATTTAAAGGATTGTTGAATAAGGTTGTGTTGGCTGAAGGGTAAATAACCGAGATGAACATCCTGTGAGCGCGCAATAGCCACTAATGCGAACTGTAACTTTCCTTGCACATTTTTGATCGGTAACTTAACAACGTAACTTGTATAAGGGTTTTGACCGTAGAGGTCATCACCATAATCACTGCGTTTAGCTAACGGAAGACGAATTCCCATATCGAGTTGCACTTGACTTAATTGACGATTATTTTCAATATAATCAGGCAAGTAATGAGTAAAAACCTTACTACCCGTTACCACAAGATAATTTTCATCATGCTTAAAGGCCGAAATTTCAGCTTTATTGCCAATGGCGACATCAATTTTTGGCAACCAAGCTAAATAATTATACGCCTGCACCAAATACCATTGACCGTCTTTTGAAGTGTGCAAAACGGCAACAGCGTCACCTGGGAATAACGCGCTTTCTTGAAACAAGTCTAAATCTATTTCTAAGGCTTGAGTTAAAGAATGCTCTTTCAGCTTATCTGAACTTTGCTTATATACTTTGTCTGCTGTTGGAAAACGCCTTAAACCAGTACGTTTAACCACTAAGGCAAACAATACCTTATTTTTGCTTTGAATAGTCTCATAATTAGCATTAGCTATATAACCTGCGTAAGCAGCATCAGTGACTTGTTCCCCGCTCGCATAAAAGCGCGGTGCAGAGAAAACTCGGCTAATTAAGTTAATTTTTCTTTTTAATTCCACATCACTTATTAACTCAGGCATTAATAGTGGTGAAGAGATATGAGCATTATCGCGAATCAACTGACTATTAAAGCTAGCAATCTCTGCTGGCTTCATTAAAAGTGCTGAACCATTATTTAGCTTATTTAACCAAAAATTTGCTGATAAGTGCGTTTCGTTTATGCCGATAACATCCGTGCTAAATTCTCGTGCTTGGCTAGCTGTTAATAAAGCAAAAAAACAAGCAATTATGCCAAAAGAGAAGTTAATGGCTTTATTGGCCTTTAAGTAAACGGGTAACAAGCGAAAAATATTCACGTTTTACTCTTAATTTTCATCGATAACTCCCCCAATGCTAGCACATAGTAAGTTTCACTGTTATTCTGCTAGCAACTAATACGTAAACTTTTTGAGAACTGCAGTTTCTAATGATGCCCAATAGCTATTTTCCCCACGTAAACAATGTTATGCACGCTGAAGGTGTAGCAATCAGTAAAATCGCTGCCAATGTTGCAACCCCTTTTTATTGCTATTCAAGTGCCGCTATTGAGCAAAGTTACTTAGCTTATCAACAAGCTTTTGCTCAAACCTCTCCTGAGCAAGAGTCAGCTTTACACTCAAAACAAGAAACCTTGATATGTTATGCAGTAAAAGCCAACGGTAATCAAGCAGTGTTAACTACACTAGCAAAACTTGGCAGTGGTGCTGATGTAGTCTCTATGGGTGAAATACGCCGTGCGATAAGTGCAGGTATTCCTGCTAACAAAATTGTGTATTCAGGTGTAGCAAAAACAGCGGATGAAATTGAGTATGCACTTAACTTGGGCATATTTCAGTTTAATGTTGAATCTGAGCCCGAGCTGAAGTTAATTAGTCAAGTTGCCACTAAACTCAATGTAATCGCCAATATCGCTTTTCGCATAAACCCTGATGTATGCGCACAAACTCACGCAAAAATCTCAACCGGTAAAGCAGAGAACAAATTCGGTGTACCTATTTCAAAAGCACGCTTAGCTTATCAACAAGCAGCAGATTTACCCGGCATAAAAGTGCAAGGGGTTGATGTTCATATTGGCTCACAACTTACCCAGCTAGAGCCCTTTGCTCAGGCTTATCAACGTATTGCTGAGTTAGTCAATGACTTAAGAGCTGATGGTCATGAAATCAGTGTCATTGATGTTGGCGGTGGTTTGGGCATTACATATCAAGATGAAATAATTCCTAGCAAAGAAGATTATGCTGACATGGTTAATAATGTCTTAGGTCACTTAGGGTGTAAAATAGTGATTGAGCCTGGCCGTTCATTGTTAGGTAATGCAGGCATTTTAGTGTCCAGTGTTGTCTTTGTTAAAAATGGGGAAGAACGCCAGTTTTTAATGCTTGATGCCGGCATGAATGACTTGATTAGACCAAGTATGTATGAAGCTTATCATCAGATAAATAAAGTTACTCAAAATGATAGTAGTGAACTCAAGACTTACGATGTTGTAGGCCCAGTATGTGAAACGGGTGATACTTTTGCAAAAGCACGAAAAGTACATGCCGCCGAGCAAGGGGATTTAATTGCCATAATGAGTAGTGGTGCTTATGGCGCAGTAATGTCGTCAACTTATAATACCCGTATGCTAGCGCCGGAAGTCATGGTTAAAGGTGATGAGTTTGCCGTCATTAGACAAAGACCAAGCTATGATGAAGTAATAAATGCTGATCTAGTGCCTAGCTGGTTTTAAAGCGACATAAACAAGCGACAAGTATTTAGCTCTTGGTATTATACAAGACAATCTTATCGCTTTATTTTTACTATTTCTATAGTAAAAAACCTCAACACCAACTCGCCTCATTGCTTGGCGTTTTTAATTGTTCTTCAATATTTGCCAGTAAAACCCGATAGCCAACATTGCCATATAAAAGCTGACGACCATTATCAATTATATAGGTTGGACTGCCTTTAAGGTTTTGACTTTTTGCTTGTTGGTAATCATGCATTAATGCTGCCATCGCACTGCCATCATTTAAGGCATTTTTTACCAATAAAAGATCTAGCCCTGCCGTATCAATAAGGCTAAACAAAGTATCAAGTTGGCTGATATCCTTTGCTTGCACAAAAAAAGCTTGGCGAAATACCAAAGCAAGCTTGATACTTTCTTGCCTGCCATAAGCAAGCTCAGCCGCCTTAAGCACTAAGTGCGCATTGGCTGATGAAGTAGGCCGAATACTATGCCAAATATCAGTATTGATCGGTGCATCGTCATAAGGAGCAGCCGACTCATGGACATGAGCAGCAAAGCCCTTATAACCATCTTTATCAGACCATTGCCTTGAAATTTTATTTTCCACATCACCAAAAACATCTAAATAATGATAACGTAGTTCAATTTTATCCGTTAACGTGGCATTTAATTCATCAATTCGGCGTTGTGCTATCCACGCCCACACACATAAAACATCGGTATAATAGTCGACCTGTACAGTTTTACTCATCATTAGCCCTCATTACTTAACCAAAGTCATACTGCCATGGCTTAACCAAAAGCGTTGCAAATATCATCAAGTTCACAACTAATAATCGAAACGTTTTGATACCCTAGCCTCATTAATTGCTCAGCTGAAAAAGTGGCTCTAGCACCTGTCGCACAATGGACAAAAATGGCCTTTTCTGCATCTGGGTACATTTGCAATATTTTCATTTCTAATAAGCCACGCGGAATATTAATGGCGCCTGAAGCGGCTTTGTCAGCAAACTCACTTGGCTCGCGTACATCAATAACCAGCGCATTATTTTCTTTAGATTGCATAAAAGCTTCTACTGCAGTAACCGTAGTAAGTGATGCTCTAATTTGAGCAAGTATTTGTGGAATTGTTTTTAACATCTTGGCCCCTTAACTTTATTCAGTAGTTTTTAATGGTTCAATTGACCAGTAAAGTTAC
>Ga0208182_1001049_pt1 | contig 14129 bp, 9 predicted proteins | sample MalvireepMed_906_FD_184248 | JGI IMG/M metagenome (GOLD analysis project Ga0208182, IMG submission 184248) | Marine viral communities from the Global Malaspina Expedition - Malaspina viral metaG DeepMed_906 (SPAdes) (version 2) | ecosystem: Environmental > Aquatic > Marine > Oceanic | place...
CTACAAAGTCAGCCTGATCTATTAGGTCAAGCGCACTGTCCTTGTAGGGGGTGACGTTTGTCTTCACCCGTACATCAGATGAAGTGGTGATAGATTGGTTTCCAATGTAGATGGTAGTAGTGCCAGACCCGTTGGTTGCATTATCAATTGACGCATCCGCTGAAGTTAAAGGACCAACTACGATTCCATCGTCAAATCGAGCCCGCCCAGTATCACAGTGGATCGAGAATGCATTTGTAGTGGCTAGAGTGACATTAGTACCCGCTACCGGAGGTCCATCAATGTACAAAGATGCGGCAAGCGAGTAGGTTCTGGCATTTGTTGCAGTTGGGGTCACCGCCCTGATAGCTATGTGAGCCATCTGAGCAATAGTGCCGGAATCGGATGTGTCATTTGGTACAGTATTTCCAAAATGGACGAGACCGCGTGCGTTATCGATTGGGATATTGGCAGGGCATTCCATCCGGAACGCAACCCCACCGAGTACAGCAGACCCAAAGGCTACCGTGTTCGTTCCAGCATCTATGACAAATGCGTTGGCATTGCCATCACTCTCAATGCGAAAGTCCACATCGTTCCCGGCCTCGTTGAGAACAAGGCTTCCAGATGCTTGCGTAAACGCAATATTAGAAGTAGGAAACGTCAACGTAGTATCGTCGAGCCGAAGCGATTCTGTTCCATTATAAAATATAGAAAGATCTGAGCCGTTTCGGACATTTCCTGCCCGATTGGCAAATCCACTATGGTTTGAAGAAGGTGTAGGCATCGTATCATTCCTTTCTTGGGTTTATGTTTATCTGACAGCCAAGACCTGAAAAGGTTTATAGATTTTTATCAGTCCGCTGCCTTTCTACGCGTATTCAATGAGAAGCGATATCCTTATATCTGTTGTAGCTGCCAGGTTGTGCGCTCCTCTTGTCACTCCCTGAACAATAAGACTCCCGTCGTTGGTCTGATATGGCAGTTCTGTATTTGCTTCACAGCCAACAGAGTTATCATTAAACGAAAACCAACTGTTCACCTGAATCACACCCACCACGTTCTCAAGTTCTGCATCGGTAGGATCAAATGCTGCATTATCAGTAACCGTCAGCGATGACTGTGAGAATACAAAGTCAATGTTTACATCCTGATCAGCCCGGTCTACCACCGTTACACCTCGTATGATCCCATGCTCTGGGAGCCCGCTTACTGTCAAGTTGGTTCCGAGCGCATCCCCGTTTGCATAATTTGGCGATGCCGTAAGTCCCGGCAACACTGTCATGGGCGTGCGGTGTATTTTCATGTTTGCCTCTATTCCCCTTAGCGCGTCTTGGTCTCACGCTTCAGGCGTTTTTGTTCTCTCAGGAGAGCCTTGACTTCCTCAGTCATCGGCCTTTTGGCTCTCTTTGGCCGCTCCTGCACACTGGCGAGAGGTGTATCAAGATTCAACGCGGTCTTTATATCCTCAAGAAACTTATCCTGACTTGGCGATCCTACCGCCCTTTCCATAAGTACCTTCATAAATTCACGTTGAAGCTCACGATCCTTTTCTCTTTCTTCCTGTGCCTTACGGTCCCGTTCATCTTCCTTCTCGTTCTGAAGGAAATCCCATAACCGCTTGTGTGAATGCCGGATATGGCTCATCAACCCATCCTGGTGAGGAATATGCATCTTTACACAGGTTGCAAAACCCAGAGACTCCAACTTTCCATACATGTCAGAGAGTGGGTTTAGGTGACAGTATAAATCTGCACCGTGCCTCTGTGGTATCTGAGGGTCTTCCTGAGTAAAAACAAGTGAACCATCTTCACGCCGTTTCCGCATGGTCTGCCACAAGAGCCACCACGGCTGGAGACTCATCACGCCAGTGCGTGTGTCCCAGACCTGAACATAGCCCTTGAAGCGCATATCGGTCACTTCTACCCTTGATGGATCGCCGCCGGATGGTCGTACAAGCTGGTCTCCTACCTTCAAATGTGAAGGGGGAACTACCTCTATCCCTGTACCGCCACCGGTCAGTTCGTCCATTGTCGGGGCTTCTTTGATCGTCATGTTCTCACCAATGATCCTTTCCTGCCAAACGTAGACTGTCTTCTGGGCCAGCGCTTTTTCTCCTCGGCATGATTACGAAATGCATGTTGTAAGTCTGTATGTTCGATTTGCAATGGCTTTTGGCTCCGCATCTCGTCTGCCATCTCCCTTAACTCTGCCACCGTATGCCACGCTGTTCCGCGCCCATCGACAACCTGGCCACCCCATGTCTGGAACTGGTTCGCGGTAAAATCTCCCGCCGATCCCAGAGGCACGTAAGCTGTTACCAGTTTGTCATTCCGCACCACACGTAATACCTGAAACCGCACCCTGCCAGATCTCCCTTCATGCAGAAGGTTAAACTCCCCCAGGTAATAGCACGGTTCATCACTAAACACCGCCTTTGTAATAGCCTCTGCAAGGCTCTGGTCCGGCTTAAACTTCCAGACCTTTTCAGCAGGTTGAAGCGTCACCGCTGTAACCTGATCTTCTCTCTAGGACGCGCATTTTCAAGTTGCGCTACATAGAGGATTGGGCGCCGCGTCACAGGCTTGGGGGGAGGACTATGACGCTGGCTCCCATTTGTTTGAACCAACCGGAGATCAGGCCGGCGAACCGGCGTTGTTCTTCCGGGCAACCAAACCTTTTTCTCCTGATCGTAGGCAAAGTTATCCTTGCCCGATTTCAGGTATGCAGGAGATATAGGTTTTGTTGTCTTCAGTACTCGCATTGCTTACCTCGGTGCGCTCACGTAAATGTAGTCATAGTCTGAATTAACCGCAGTACCCCGAGCGTCAAGCGAAAGAATCGGCGTGTACAGGATGCCTGATCGATACCACGATGTTTTCGTAGCAACGTGAGTCCCGCCACCGTATTCATTAGCTGTCCCAATGTAATACCGTACTGTGCCTGAGTCAGCAGTTGTTGCAACCATCCGGATAACCCGGGTTATGCCATCTGCCGCGTCTACAGCACCGGTCAAAGCGTCCTCTTCAGCAGTCCCGCCATTCTGAACCCCTACAGCAGTAAAGGTCAGGTCCTGTTCACCTTCCAGCAATACACCGAAACAATCAGTTGCAGTGGCAACAAGTGCATCGTCCTCGTTCTCAATGACAACAGCGTCATTGTTTGCATCGCTCATGCCAACAAAAACTGAGGCTTCAGACACATCATCGATCTGAAGCCGGGTTTCAAACGTGAGTGCTTGCCCCTCGTCTACTTCCCAGACTACTTCACCAGCTATAGCCGCCGCATCGTTATCGTTGGCTCCTACTACCTGTCCCCACCAACCACCATGAGCGCCGTGAATATCCTGCGCTCCACTACTTGCAACGGTTTCAACAAAGTTTGTTACGTTGTCTGTAAGAAAGTCTTCCCATAAAGTTACATATCCCTCTGGTCCCATTTCTGGTCTCCTTTATCATTTATTTTTACGCTGCCGCTCTCATGTGAGGGTTTCACTACGTTTGCAGCGTGCGCCACTAATTACTAAGCAGGAGCCGTGGCATCTCCGATAATCTCAAAACTCCAGTTACCCGCTGATCTTTCGCCGTAGGCGTATTCGTCAGTCAGGAAGAGAGAGTCACCACCACCTGCGATATGTGGCTCTCTTCGGGTTTCAGTCCTGAGTGACATGCCGTTTACCAGTACCCATGCTTCCTTCGCAAAGACAAAGTTCTTTGCGTCACCAGCGCTGTCAATAGCGATGTTGCCATCTTCAACAATGGTTACACTGGCAATTGGTAAATTGAACGCAGACATAAAGACTGTAGCTGTCGAGCCTTCCGGTACTGGGTATGTCCCAACCCCGGATACCAACTCGTCATAGAAGTCTTTGATGCAGAAACCGTGGAAGACTCCCGCATAAGGAGGATTCCCGGGCTCTGTGGCATTCGATGAGATCCGGTAACGAGCTGCTGCCACATCACCAGTCTGAACCGGCGTGTTGGCCGTTCCAAGCTGAGTGGTGGAACCATCGAGGGCCGTGAGGCCATCTTCATCCCGCTTCCGCATCATTGCCTCTCCAGCTTGCTTACCCATCTGGGCAAGGGCTGCTCGGGCAAGGTTACGCCGTGTCTTGTCACTCACAAAGGTCTGGATCTGGACCATCTGCGGCGTAATAGAAATAGCTGAGTCATCGTACTGTTGTGGGTTATTGAGAACTGTTGTCTCTGTTATTGACTGAGCGCTCAATTGCTCAAACAAAATTTCCCGCCATGACGTGCCGGTGCTTGGACTGAGATCAACCCTGTCTACAAGCTGTGGCACAGCACCGTCATATTCTCGCCTGGATCGGGCAGAAGCTGCCACGATATCAAGACTTTCGGTAAGAACCAGTGTAGTGGTATTGCCGTCTGCCATTACTTATCTCCTTCTATACAGAGTAGCCGAGTCTTTTCCCGGCCCTTTTTACTTCATCATTCCAGGGGAGTTCTCCCCTCCCAAATGCTGCCCACCGTGCGTCATCTGACATACTTGCCGATGATGTTCCGGTCTGGGCTCCTACACCAAGCGTGTTATTCCGGGCATTATTTTCTTTTCTGTCATCGTCTGCCCGTTTTACCTGCTCAGTAGTATTTTTACGCTGAAGTTGAAAAGCAATGCGTTGTGCGCGGCTCAAAAGGATTGCGAGTTGTGCTACATCTCGGTTGGAGTATGCTTCATTCCATTCGTTTCTCACCTCGGTCATCTCAGGAGCAGTCTGTATATCGAAAACTGGATTCCCCTGATCGTCCGAAATGTCCTCCTGAATTTGCATCAGTTCCCTGTAGAGCCCGTCATACTGGCCCTGGAACCGCTGGTCCAACTCGGTAGTTCTGGCTCGTTCCTCTCCGATCTCCTCAAGTTCTTGGGAGACCTGATCCGTGTCACCGCTGGCTAAAGCTCTCAGGATACGCTCATTGGCTTTTTCACTGGCCTCCAGACGCTCCATGATCGGTGCTACCGCCTGTTGCATCTGTTGAGTCAGGGACTGCCGCTGGTTGCGTTGGGCTTTTAAATCATTTTCAGCTTTTTCAGCCCGGCCCCGTAGTTGCTCTGCCTCTACCTTCCAGTCCTTCTCACCATCAATTGTTTGAGCTTCTTCAGGCGTGGCTTCCAGTTGTTCTACCGGATCAGCCGCCTCGCTTGGCTCTGGCAGCGTCTGTATCTCCTGCTCTACCATTTTTACTCCTTCCGGAACGGCCCATTCGGGAACCGCCGAATACATAAAAAAACCCACGAGTCCTCAGACTCATGGGCGCTGACCGCAAGCACCTTGAGACTCTTGTCCCTGCGCGGTCACTGTCACTTTACCGCTACCTTTTTTGCTTTGTCAACCGTTTTCACGTATTGAACAGGGCAAATACCGTCATAGTGCGTCTTGATCTGAGCGCGTAACACCCTGTTTGAGAGGGCGCGTTGACCCAAATCAGCTCTCAGAATTCCTAGCGCGTCATAACAAATTGTACCGTTTCCTCTTGCACACATTATTCCCTCGCTCCTACAGGTTCTCTTTCTTGTTGCTGCTGTCTTACAAGGTCTAAAAGTGTTGTACCCGGCGTAGGCTCAGGTGTTGGCGCTGGCATGGGCTGTCCTTGCTGTTGCCTTACAAGATCTAAAAGTGTTGTTGCAGCCCCAGAAGCCTCGGGAGCCTTCCCGGACTGAATACGCCGATATTCGTCAAACCCTGCCTTTGACAGTCCCGGCTTCAGCCCGTACCACCGGATCATAATTACATCGATTGCTCCCTTGTTTCTCCTGCGCTCATTCCTGCGCCGTTCACCCTCTGGCAACGCCCAGTACGATTTAAGTTTTTCCTTATCCTCATACCATAGCTGAACCAGCGGATCGAATCTCTGCCTGTCTAGTTGCTTTTCTGCAAGAATGCCGTTCCAGATTTCCTCGCCAACCTCTTTTTCAAGAAGGTCTAACCTGCGGTTTCGCTCGTCAAAATCATATTCTTGCAATTCATTTAACAGCGCAGGATCGTTAACAATTTCGTTGTACAGGCGCTTTGCCTCTTGTTCCGGTATCTCGTTTTTATGAATTTTTGAAAGCTCATCGAGTGCCTTTTCAAATTCAGGATTACTCTGTACGGCCTGTAACTGCGCTCCATACGCTGAATTGATTTTAACAATAGCCTCTCTCAATCCGGGAGTATTACCTGTTCTTCTTGCTTCATCCGCAGCGTCCTGAAGCTTATCCATTCGGATATCTGCAACCCTGTCAAATTCCCTCATAACCGGGCTTATTTTATCGCGCCTCGCCCAGTCCAGCTCCGCAGCTTCCCAGAGGCGGCTTCCTTCCGGATCAATAGTTTTAAGCTTCTTCAATTCTAACGGCGTGATCTTTTCCTTCTCTTCTTTTATCCACTCCATCTTGCCCCATGACCAGTAGTACGGTGGTGCGGATAGCCAACCTTCAGATGGCCCGTCGTAGGACTTCCCCGTTTGCTCTTCCGCATACGCAACAAACTTATGATGTGCGTCTTGTGGGTATGCTCTCAAGGCAAAGTAATCTGCGGTTCCGCGTGAAAACCGTCCTTTAAGGTCTCCGCCCTCAAGTGCCAATGAGGATGCCCATAACGGCAGGAAAGTAGGCGCAATAACTTCCCTTGACAGGCTGACCATCCCATCTCTGGTTGGGTCTCCTATGTAATTGCGGCCACTGATAAGGTCAGTTGCCTTGGAAGGAAGCGGAGCGAGGTTAGCCCGCATAAATCGGAACGCGGGGTTTCTCATTCCGGATTCCAGCAGATCCTCTGGGGATGTTGTCACTGTGGCTAACAATGCAAGCACTGAACGAATTTTTGACCCAGCACCTATTCTTTGCCCCCACTGATCAAACAGCATAAATTCAGAGTTATATTTTAATTCCCCGGTTTTTGGGTCTTTTCTCATAAGCTTGAAGCGATCAAGAGATTCTCTGAGTGTATCGCCACGCGCCAGACCAATGGCAACGGTAACGAACATGAACGCAAATGTTGCACGCATTAATGCTTGACGGGCTAACTTGGCATCCATTCCACCCCTGAAAAGAGAGGAAAAAATAGCCACTATTGAACGGTTATAGTTAGGCGCAAGCATTACGCTTTGTTCGGCTAAACGCATCCATTTACCTACGCCGATCTGCTTAGATGAGCCTAGACCTCGGACGTTATTTATGTACCGTGAAATTTCTGCCTTCAATCTAGGAGTTGTTGCCAGATGCTCAAGGGCTTTAATCAGGTCAATTGCTGCTTGGTCCATAGCAAAGTTAAACGCATTCCTGAACGGCTGAAGTAATTTATCTGGTAACGCCAGTACCTGTCTGCCGCCTATCAGGGGAATACCGGCAGGCAACCTTGCTTTTAAGAGCTGTCCTCTTGCGAATGCCGCTGTTGCCTCTGTACCCTGTTCGGATAACTGCACAATAGGCCATCTGTTCAGAAGAGCCGCGTGTTGCTTATATATCCTGTTTGTGACTGACTTACTGGCAGCAGAGCGGATCAATTCATTATGGAAAGCCCACATCGCTTTTGTCCATATTTTGGGTTCTGCACCAGCAAGTATTGCAAGATGGATCAGTCCAACTCCACCGTCTGCCGTTAACTGAAGCCCTCGGAAAAGAACATTGAACTTATTAGCAAACGCAAGAATGTTGTAGAACTTGTTTTCCGCTGGGGTGAATATATTGTTCATGCGTATTGCTATCGTCTTTGCGTCAGGCCCAGTCAGAATTCTTCTCTCTCCTCCGGGAATTTGGAGGTATGCTTCTTCACGCCCCGGCTCTCCCCACTTTTTCTTATAATCGGCTATAGATTTGCTTGTCTTTTTTTGTTCTACGAGGAGATCACTGAGTAATCCGCCTCTGTATTGTAGTGTTTTATATCCCTCGACTTTGGTAGGTGTACCCCTGATTGCGTCAAGCATTTCCTGTAGCGAATCAACAGCCATCTTCCGCAGTTCCTTTGCCGGAACTCGGATGAGTTCCAGTGGCTTTCCTAGACCTACCCGGTAGCGGATAAAGCCAAGACTTTTTTGCAGTCTCGATACCTCGCGTCTGAGAGCCTTATCGGCTGGGTTTTGACTAAGCCGCTCTGAGGCTTCCTCTAATAGTTTCTGGACTTTCTTAATTGCCCCTATCTTTGGAACTTCAAGAACAACATTAGGCTTTTGCAGTTCTTTCGCAGCCTTAATGACGTCCTGTGCCAAGACTTTTGTTGGCGCTCTGACCTTCCCTTTAAGCTGGGGGAATACCCGTTCAATAGACTTGACGGTTCCTGTTGGGATCGTTTCGCCTCTCATGGCACGCTGAAGAGCCAGAATGGCCTTTTTACCTGCTGCCGCTTTCATCTTTACAGCCGCATCAGCCAGCTTCATTCCTTCAGAGATTCCAACATCTCTATAACCTATCCCTGAGTGATATATAAGCCAGTCATACATCTTCTTATCGATGATATGCGTGTAATGACCCTGAACATTGAGAGCCAAGGCTTCTGTTTCACTCATAGCCTGAAATCCTAACTTGAAACCCTCAGACTGAGATTTAAGCACCCGAGGTTCAAGAAATGGCGGCAATTTCCTACGGCTACCCCCACCAACATATCCGATATCTATCAACTTCCCGTCATTATCGAACTTACCCATCCATCGGCGTCCAGCATACTGGCCACCTTCTTCAAATCCCAGCAGGTTGACTTCTACCTCATTACGCTCTAGAGAAGCCAGTTTGCTTCTTTCAATCTCGTCCATCTGCTTTATCCATTCAGTCTGTTCCGGAGTAAGTTTTTTCGCATACCGTTTCGGGTATGTCCGGATATCGTTAAGACCTAGTCCTTTAAGCGGGCCTTTCTTGATCAGACGCTCTTTAGTGAACGGCCCAAATAACGTGTCCTCAGCGTGCCTATCGATATGACCCATTGCCCTGATAGTTCGCTCTGTTGACTCGTTCATCAACCACGTACGCAGCGCAGCAAATTTCTCCATAGGAGTACGAGCTGCACCAGCGGGATTGGAATGTCCCAAGGTTTGACGCATTCCCGGTAACTGTATGATTTTCCGGAAATAATCGTCAGTGAAAATAAGTTCTTCCAGTTCTTTAGTGTCCGTCAGGTCAAGAACTATATCGTCCGGTCCGGTTGGGGGTTCTGCGGTCGTTTTGGGTGGCGGCCCATCCCCTCCGAAATTATTCCTGTTGAAGTTCCCGTCATCCATAGGCTCTGGCGGCCCTTGCGCTGCCTTTGGCGGCGGTGTTTCAGTGACTACAGGATTATTTGGTTTTACAAATCGTTCAGGTAATTCCTCTTTAACAGAAGAAGGTGCATCAGATGACTTTGCCTGTTTTTTAGCCGGTATCTTTTTCACAGTTTTTGCAGCAGTGGGCGTGGGGATTGCTTGCTTCAAGTCTTCATACTTAATGCCCTCTACAAATGCAGGAACTGTACTCTGTCCATTGATTCTAGCTTGTTGGACTCGATGATTCCCCGCATACAAAATAAATTGGTCTAGGTCTTTTTCATACCTAATCTCAACTGGTTGTGTTATTAGCCTCCCAGGCACATAACCGCCTTCCATTGCTGGAATAGGCTCTAGCCCCTCTATGCGACTGATAGGCATTTGTATTTCTACGGCACTATTAAGATTTCCTTCCGCGCCACGGTCTAACATCTGCTGCTTCGTTACACGGGCAGCATTAAACTCTGCCTTAGTCATCTGCCAAGGCTCTTTTGCTATTGCAGTGGGCGTGGGGATTCCCTGTTCCGCTGCTATAGCTTCGTCCCCAAAGGTCAATCGAAATCTTCCTGTAGTGGTAACGGAAGGGTCTAATGTCTGACCCCTAGCCCCTCTTACTCCACTGTCTGATCCCTGCTCAAACTTAAATCCACGCTTTGTGTAAAATGCTTTAAGTTGCCGCTTAGTTAGCCCTCCACTTGCTCTTCCAAAAGGCACGGCACTTAATTCAAGTGCAATATTATTTTCATCAGCAACACTTACAAGTTCATCCATCCACCTGCTTGCATTTCCTAGACCTTTCGATGGAGATGCCATAGAGACAAGCCGTATTCTATTTGGATCTCCTAAAGATGGAGCAAGTTCAGCTTTGATCGTAAGTTCCCCAGCCTCATCAGTGAATACCCATTCTCTATTATTAAGAGGATTTCTCTTTACCTGATGGCCTAACCTGTTTGCTATATCATTGACCATTGTATCGACAGGTGCAGCAGCCCTAGCAGTGGGCGTGGGGATTGCTTTGGTGGGGGTGACAGGCACATCCCCGTAGACACGAATCTCTTTAAGTCCTATGCCAAATTCGTCGATCCCAAAAGCGTCGTCAAAATCAGTAACCATTGCCCCGGTACGCAAAGACGTTTTTGGGACTGGTATAACTTCGATATTAGCAGGGTTCCAACCCCTGAACTTCTCGGCATCACCTAAAAGTATTGGGTTTCTTTTCTGTGTTGCTGCCGCTCTTTGCCCAAAGTAATCAACGAGCCAATCTTTTGCTATTCTTTTATGCTTGCCCTCTCTGGCAAGTGCAACAAGCCTGCTGAAGCCCGGAGATTCGCCCCATCCTTCTTCGGTTGCTTGCCTTAGTAATCTTTCGCCAATAGCCAATGAGTCCTCTGGCATATTGGCAATTTCAGATGCCAATCTAAAGTCATCAGCAAGCTGGTTAGCTATTCCCCTATCTGTAGTAAATGAGACTATTGCGTCTAGTTCATCTCCACCAAGACCACCTTCTCCTGAAGCCCTCAACAGCCCCGTTGACCTCACGGCAGGAGCATTAGTCGTTACGTGATAGACTTCATCTGGGATTCTGGCATCATCTGGTGAAATCGGTGTGCCTCGTACTGGTGCGCCATTAGGTTGGCGTAACGGCGGATATTCAGGGTCATTCGGACGTATGCCATACCTGTTAGGGTCGTCAGGAACAATAGCCCTAGCAACGGGCGTGACGGTGGGGGTGGGGACATCAAACCTGCCTGTTCGGATTAAAGCATCGAAAATTTTTGGATTTCGCTCCGAAACAGCCTCCTTCAGTTTCTTACGTACACCAAACTCACGGGCAAACGATTCGGCAGCGGCCTTTGTCTTATCGCCGCCAAAACGTGCCGTTGTGGAACCAAGGAACCTTAACCCTCTCGGAACGCCCTCGTCGCCGTATTTTGCCTTATAGTAAACCCCCCATCGCTGTGCCTTTCCCGACCCAGAACCAATAATCTCAAATACGTCATCAGCCACTAAGGCTATCACTTCATTTAACTCATTCTCTGGCATAGCAGAGATAGCATCCTGTAACTGTGCGTGGGTGGGAGCTTGCATACCAGCCCTAGCAACGGGCGTGACGGGGGGTGTGGCTTTCCTTGTTGGGAATGAGTCGGGATATTTCCGTATCAACTCTTCTGCATTAAGGCCAATTCTTTTCGCCTCGGCAAGCCAAAGAGCATCACTGACATATTGAGGGTCTGTATTTCTCAGTCCTGCTTTACTCGCCCATTCTCTAAATACATGATAATCTGCACCAAGGATACGGGCCTCATCGGGAGTCAGAGGGATCCCAATAGGTGCGTCGAATACACTTTTCCGATCTTTAATCCCGACACCCTTGCCGGTTTTCTCTGCACGAACACCCCGTCGGACCATGTTGAGTTCTTCTATGTTGAACGCTTTCCCACTAAGCAATCCACGTTGCCTTCCAGTCCTCTGCATCCATTTGGCCAGCTTATTGCCGTCCTGTATCATCTCGTCAACGGCCATTGCACCGGGCGTGGGGATTGCTGCGGTGGGTGCTGCAACCCTTCTGGCTTTTTCAGCTTTAGCTATTCTGATCCCCAGTTCATGGATTGCTATAGCCTTCCGAGGATCAGTTGCCGCACCAGGTTGTCTCTTTAGTCCTCTTATCATCTTTTCTGAAGCACTTATAGTTTCGTCTAATTGTGCATCAGACAATGTGGGAGCATACTCAACTAGTTCGTCATACATACGTTGGTTTACGCCTTCTGGCTTAACCATTCCTTTAAGCGCTCTTATGGCATCGTCATCACCTCGTGGTGTTGGAGGAGAAATAACTTCTCTTCCAGGCCCGAATCTAGGCATACGAGGGCCGCCAACGCCACCCGTTCCCATTGCCATGTATGCCGGAGCCTTAAGCCCTGCACCCAATACTCTGGCAGTAGGTGGAGCGATCTTCGTAAGGCCACCAACACCAGCTTTAACAGTTCCTCTGGTTATTCCAGCAAGAGGGCCAAAAGCACCAGGTGGAATAAAAAGGGAAAGCAAACCTTCCATTGCTCCAACATATCCTTCCGGCACATCATGTGCATCTGTAAATGCACTCACAGCAGCATCCCAGTCAAGCCCTTTTTCTGTCTGGATAGCAGCAATTGCACTACGAAATGCTTCCGCAGTTTTAGGAAGAGGGATTTCTCCTCCATAGTCTTCTAAGATCTTCTCAAGTACTTTCTGATCAGGCAGGACAGGTATTGATGGCGTAGTTACGCCCATAGCAGGCGCTCCGGTTCCTACTACTGCTGTTCCATAGGGGGCTGTAAGCGCGGTTCCTATCGCCCCTAACGGTCTCCCCGCATACCGATGAAATCTTTCAATCGCTGGCGGTATTGTCTTCTGTATCATTCGCGGAATAAATCCGGGTTGTTGTTGTGGTGGATAGACCCCACCCTGTTGAGCAAGTATCTCTGCGCGTCTACGCTCATTCTCCTCAAGACGCTTTCTTGCTTCTTCCCGTTGTCTTGGACTCATGCGCTCAAGATACTTTGGGGGGATCATCTGGTAACGGCGTTCAGCTACACCCCCAAAAGGACCGGGGATTTGTTGCGCCTGTTTTTTCTTTTGTGCAGCAAGCGCCCTCAACCGCAGATACTCAGGGGTCTGAATGGGGACTGTATCTCTCCCGTTAGCCATGCTTCTCCCTATGACAAGCCGAATTTAAATGTTCGTCCTGCCTTTTGCGAACTTAATTTACGCTGCGTTCTGCCCTGTTTTATATTCATAAGAGTCTGCTCAAACGGTTTCCCGCTTCCAAAACGTGGTGCGCCGGTCTGTTGTTGTTGTCGCTGCGCTACAAGCCTTGGGTTATCCCTGTCCCATTGGTTCTGGAGCAGCTTGTTGTGTTCTGCTTCCATCACAGGATCTATTTTGCCTCCATAGAGGCTGGTATAGCCTGTACCGGATTCTGAAGTATGCAGTGCCTGTATCTCTTTAAGCCGTTTAAGTTCAGCATCGATAGCAAGCTGATTCTGTGACTTCGGCATACCACTGAGATCATAAGTTCCAGCAAACCCAGCCGTTCCTTCTGCGAATTTAGTTCCCGCAGGTACAGGAATAATAGGAACACCTCCGGGAGAAAGTTGTATATCTCTCGTTCTCGCTAATTTGGGATCGAAGGGTTGTCCTGAAGCATAGAAACCTAACGAGGGATCTTCTGTAACCTCTTCAGGAGTAGAAATAAAGGGTTCTCCCGGGACTACCCCTTGTCGAACCGGTTCAGTGGTAGCAGTTCCTGTTGCAAAGGGATCGTCTTGGATTGGAAGTGGGGGTGGAATGATTTGCTGTGTAGCTACCTGTCCAGTAGCGGTAAGTGGTGGCGTAGGAATACCGGTTCCTGGTGGCCCACCTGGGAAGGGTGCTGGCTGAATATACTGTCTAATATCAGCCAAGCGCTGTTGTCGTAGTTGCTCTGGGGTTGGCCCGGCAGGTTGTTGTGGCTGGTATTGCTGTGTTATTGCAGCAAGCATCCTGTCAAATTCATCTGATGTTTGTGCAAACTGAGCCGCATATTGTATTGCCTGACTTCTCGTCATTCCGCTACCGGCCTCAGATCTGTCTCTGGCTGCAATCAGTTCTGATGCCCTGGCTGTATCACCGGACAGGATCGCATCATCGATAGCCTGATCAAGTGTCATTCTGGGGGCTGCTTGAGGCGCTTCTTCAGTCTCTCCTATACGAGCAAGTTGTTGTTTCTCCATTTGCAGTCTATAGATTTTTGCATAAAGCCTATCAGCCTCTTCCTGATCTCCGGCTGCTATAGCATTATCATAGTCTTGATATGCAGTAGCCATTTGCTGATTCAAATAGGCATTAGCACTAGCCGGTCCTTTTGCTTCTGATGCTTCTTTTGGGTAGAGTGTTTGGTAC
>Ga0208182_1001053_pt1 | contig 14107 bp, 24 predicted proteins | sample MalvireepMed_906_FD_184248 | JGI IMG/M metagenome (GOLD analysis project Ga0208182, IMG submission 184248) | Marine viral communities from the Global Malaspina Expedition - Malaspina viral metaG DeepMed_906 (SPAdes) (version 2) | ecosystem: Environmental > Aquatic > Marine > Oceanic | place...
ATGATGTCATTGATCCTCTCGACGATCGCTTCCTCCTTCGCGTGCAGCGCCTCCAGCTTGTCAAGCTCCTTTCTGATCTTGTCAAGCGGGCTTAGCTTTTTCTTTGCCTTTGCCTTCGCTTTTTTCTTCACTTTTGGTCCCATTTTTACCTCCTGTGGTTATGGTTCTCATTTTCTCAACTTGCAGTATCTCATCCCGGAAATCCCAGTAACGATAATCGGGGTCATCCTCTGTTTTAATTTTTTTAATCATCCCACCTTCTCAATCCTCTCAATCCACTCCCTTATGAGCGGCTTTCCAAGGAGCATGGGTCCTTGCATGTAGACTCCGCTTCCGTCCGACCCCACGAATCTCAGCGTGCGAATCATCGCGTCCTCCTCGTTCTTCGCGCGGATGGTGTAGTTGAACGTGAGCTCGCGCTTCGTCGTGATGCTGTAGGTGTTCTTTTCCTCGCCCTTTTCAACATGAAACGTCCTGATCCCGCCAATCCTATCATCAATCTTTCCTTCCTGGGGACGCTCGAACTTCACCGGCTCAAGGGGCTTGTTCCTTGATTCCTTTTCCTTCGCGACTGCCTCATCCCGAATCTTGCCCTGTTCCTTGAGGAATTGTTCTTTTGATATTTTTTTCACAGCCCGAAAACCATCCTGTATATCTGCATGACGATCCACAACGCGACAAAAATCTTTATGGGGATGATGAAGAACATTATGATCCCCCACATCACAGTCGCTGCGCCCAGTACTCGTAGTCCATCTTGTCGTGCTTCTTCTGCACCAAGGTCACGAGGTCCTTGTAGTATGCTCCGCGCACGTGGTTCCGAAGCTTCCAGACACGCGTCTTGTCGTTCGTCGGGGAGAGCTTCTGCACCTCCGGGGCCATCAGCAGCCCGCGGTAGTACATGATCTTGTCGCCCTTCCGCGACTTGCTGATCCATTCATCGAACTTTTTCAGACTCAGCATTGAATCTCCTGTTGTACCGTTTAACAACATCATTCACCTTCCCGTTCTCTTTAAGCGCCTGCTGCAATATGTCCAGTGCGAATGAGGCGTCAGTCCTGACGGACTTGGCACCCCATTTCACTGTAGCGACGAGCATTCCTGCGAGGCTTGCATAGTCGTGTTGGGCTATTCCTCGGTTAATTCCTTCGTACTTCGTGACTGTTATATAATCTCTTGCTCTCATATCTCACCCTTAATCAGTCTCAATATAAATTTCAATGTCTTACCGTTAATGGGAGACAAAGGATCACTATTGTTTGACTCGCATGTAATCTTGATCTCTTTAATCAGGCTTATCAGTTTTTCCTTGCTCATGTTGTTCAGTCTCTCGTCGATTTTCATTTCATCTCCAGTTTAGTTGGTAGGCCACCATCGCCCTGATTAATGACCTACCCTAGGATAACGTATTACATGTTACTATAATACAGCCCATATTATAGGGTAATTGATGGGATAAGTCAAGTAAAAGATTATGGCGGGAATCAGCCAAAAACAAGTGTCAAGGAAAAAAACATTTTGTTGTGGTATTTTTACCACACAAATGTTACACAATGTTTCTCAACTTCATTTCATCTCGGTGGACTCTCATCGCACATCCGTGCGAGAGGGTCCCAATTATAAGGACAAGACTGGTGGCGACTCGACTAAGAAATATATGGAAAAAATTTAAAAACTGGCTATACTATTCCCCGGAGAAAAGATACCTAAGAGGGAAGTAATCTTGATAAAAGTTTGGTTTTTAATGGCATTAATGTCATACCCCAACCTCAACGCCATTCATTACAAAGGATTCGGTGGATTCACGACCATGGAAGAATGCGAAGAGAAGAGGATATTGACGGAGAATGGAATAACGGAGATGGAAATGGCTCGTGGCAACACGGTTTACATAGAGACTTACTGCATGGAAATGCATGCATTTCCCACGCAATTTGACGCTCCCAGGATAAATCCAGTCACTCCGCCAAAGAGGTCGGAATTCGGGGCATGAGATATATCATTTTACTATTGGCGCTCATTATGATAGGGTGCTCCAGCATGTCCATGAAACCTCATAAGACATCAGTTACATATGGAAGATCTTATACAGACAAGTCTGACGAGGATAAAACGGACTCGCAAAAAGATACTTTTGGCATTAAACAGGACTTTATATGGGAATAGGCAATGAACGGACTTAAAATATCCTTCGCCGTCGTGGCGTTTGTGCTGATTCAGGGCGTGGCAGTCATATGGTATGTGAGCAAACTCGATTCTCGGGTCGACCAGATGTACAAGAGCTTCGAAGAGGAGAATAAGAAGGAAGTGATTGAGAATCAGGTCAAAATGAAATTGGATCTGGAAAATTTAATCAAGGAAGTCAATCAGTTAAGCAAGGACATGCGTAAGATGCAGTCCAAAGATAAAGAAATAGTAAAGCAGAACCGCTCCATAGAGAAACAGCATCGTGATCTGTTTAAATTTCTGGAACAGAATCAAGGAATGAACCAGCAGAACCAGACGAAGGGTGGCGCTTACAGTTACGGAGATTAAATGGAAGTAATAGTGACGGTATACGTCATATGGATCGTGGGTGGCATCATCGTGAGCGCGGCAGGATTGTAATGACTGACTGGTTTGATAAATCAGCTATAATCAAAAGAAGCATTTGAAAGATGGACACTTAGGTCCAAGGAAAAATGGAATAACAAATAACTACAAGGAAACTAATGACTACAGGAAAAATTAAATGGTTTAATCCAACCAAAGGATATGGATTTATTGAACAGGAAGGAAATAAAGACGTCTTCCTGCACGTATCAGCTCTGGAAAAAGCTGGGATCAGCACCCTTAAGGAGGGTGAAGAGATAGAATTCGAAATAGGTGAGAACAAGGGGAAACAAAACGCGATTAACGTTAAAAAGGTGGGGCATGAAGGAGAAGATAATAGACCAGCTGAAGACAGTCTATGACCCGGAAATAACATCCATTAATATATTTGACCTAGGACTGGTTTATGATATTGATATCAAGGATAAGGATGTAACCGTTACTCATACACTTACTTCCATGTTTTGTCCGATGGCGGATGCGATCTCTGAAAGCATCAAGCAGGCGGTGATGAAGGTGGAGGGGATAGGTGAAGTTAGAGTTAAACTGACTCACACACCACCATTCACTAAGGAAATGATGAGTGATGAGGCTAGATTATCATTAGGATTATAATGAAAGACGGAATTAAAATATTAGCCGAACTTACCAAGAAGGACGCAGAAAGGTGTTTAGTCTTTGCGTGATCCATACCCTTGGATCACTTTCAGCATCGAATAAACCCCGTTCCTCCGACCAGGAGTCAAGAGATTTTTTAAATTCAAGCCGTCTAGTGATTTCTCTTCGAAGGATGCTATATCGCTTCTTGTAGAATTGCTGAAGACGTCAGCCAGAAGACAAACCATCCCTTTTGAAATCAACGCGGCTGAATCAGCCGTGAAATAAATTGTATCCTCATATGTAAAATGGGGAACAAGCCATGTCTGTGACTGGCAGCCTGGGACCTCGAACTCCTTCAACTTGAACCTTTCCGGCACGATTGCCGACTTCCTTCCGAAGTCCATGAGCCATGTATAGCGGTCCATCATCTCCATCTCATTAAGAAGATCTATGTAAACCTTCAGCTTGTTCTTAATGGTGTGCGGAGGATGAACATTAGTGATCTTATTCTCCTCCAGAACCTTTATCACTTCCTCAGTCTTCATCATCCACTCCCCTTTAAAACTCTATTTACATGATCTTCAATGGGCTCCAATTGATCCTGCATCTTCTCCGACGTGGTTCTCTCTTCCTTCTGCCTTATGGATTCCTTCATGGACATGTCAAGCGATTCTTTGTCCTCCACCATCTTGTCATGAAAATCTTTTGGTTTAAAAATAAATTTAGCGGAGCAGTATTCACAAATCGCCTCGTTGTTCTCATCAAAAGTGTAGTATACAATGGGATGGTCATCGGCGCATGAAAATGTCTCCGTGTGAATTATTTGAGGTTTCATTCTCCCATCCCGTCTATGGCCCTGACGTGAAAGGCGAATTTCTTTTTTTCTTCAGGCAGTTCTTCATACTCCTTCTTATTCTTTTCATATGCGTCTTTTGTCAAGGCGTGCCAGCCGACGCATAGTCCCGTTGGAGATCTTCCACAGCTGCACTTGCTCATAGATTCTTTGGGCCTGTGTATTTTGAATCTTCGGGCGGTACGTATCCGTCCCTTACCTTATCCCGGTACAGCGCACCGATGATCGCGTTCTTGGTCGTTCCCAAGATCTTTCCGATTTCACTGGCGCTGTTGCATTTCGTTAAATATTTTACATGATTCAATTCGTGATTAGTCCATTTTCTTCTTGGTCTCATTCTTTTTCTCCTTTACTAAGTTCATCCATTTCTCCCTGGGCCCGTAGTACCACGCCTTCGTCTTCTTGTACGGATGCATCACCGACTCCTGCCAGTACCATTGCAGTATGAACGGTTTATCCATGCTTGTATCTCTTTCTGTTACGCTTGTTCCATCGTTTATGCCATGCCCAGTTGCTGATCCTGCTTCCATATGTCTCGCAGATGTTAAGAAACCAATCTTTCACTCTGAAGACCAGATTACCCGGGTACAAACATACCACCCAACCCGTTAAAGCTCTCTGAGAGCCCGCTATGAGCTTTTTTATTTGACTGAATACGGTGATTTCGTCTTTAGGATCCCAGACTTCCATTATTCCTTCTCCACGAGCATTTTTTCATTTTTAAATTTTTCCAGGTCAATATCATACACGATATTGAATGAAAGTGAACGACGTTCCTGGTCCTTGGTCCTGAATGGGTAGGCCGTGTGATGAAGCCACGCCGGAAAGACGTAAAGATCCCCCACCCTGGGGGACACTTGCATGTTATTCCTGTTGAACGCCTGCGGCGTCCCGGAAATGAATTGAATGTCACCAACCGCCGGATGATGGTCCTCGTTCTTATATTCCTCTTCCAGTCCCTCTGGAACCTTCAGGTAAAGAACGCCGGATAAATCACCGGAGTGAATGTGCAGGGGATTGAAGTCCCCGGCCCATTGGCTCACGCCCCACACCGTGAGGACCTGGCATCCCGTAATGTATTTTCTATCAACATTTGTAGTGCCGGGTGGAGCATTCCTTAAATAGGCAAAACTTAATTGATCTTTTGATCCTCGTAGGTCAACGGCAAGCATGCGTTGAGCCATGCTTCTTAAAATATTATTAAAATTTTCTTCCTTTTGAATGAATTTCTTTCTGATCTCGAACTCCTTCTTGACATTTCCAGCCAGCTGCCCCGAGTAGTCACGGTCTTTCAATTTTTGCGGATCGGCGATCACTTCATCGCAGTGCGCATTCAGATTATCAACGACATATGAAGGAATGGTCGTCCTCAATATGACGGGCCCGAAGGGGATGAGAGTCTCTATCTTAATTTGTTTTTCCACGACTTTCTCCTTCCGTGTTTTTCTTTTTAATGGTGGCATTGAAACCAATGCTGATTCGCTGTCTTGATGAATGCGGGTTGGCGGTGACATCATGCAATAAGTAAGAAGGAAACAACAGTATGTCCCCGTCATAAGGATCATGGCCAATCATGTTGGCGTGGGGCATGTGCGGAGGAATCATTCGGTACAGCTGCTCATGGGTGGAAAATCTGATGATCCCTGTTCCAGCTCCTTGCACGTAGTAAACACCGGACAGGTCAGCATTAGCCATGTAGTGCGTGTGAAACAGGTTAGAAGATCCTGGCTCATTCACATTCGTCCAATAGGTTATGTCAGCAGCCAATGGAATGTTGGGAAAATAATGATCCGTCCAGCTTGCAAGAATCATGCTCATGGGCTTGAACAGCTCCACTTCACATTCGTACTTATGAACGCTCCTCCAGCATCCTTGATTGCTGGATGGGAGTCCCTTGGAATCTTTTTCCCTAATCTTAGTAATTTCATTCATGAGAAGCTTGTTAAGGTTCTCAGAATTTCCATAATTCTTGGTGAACAAGCGTGTGTCCTGGATTGGAACCTTTGATACCACTATTTTATCTGTTGACTTCATTATTTCTTCCTCACTTTCAGGCCCAGACGCATGCGCCTGCGATTTCGTCTTTTGTTAGAGCCTACCTTACGTCTGCCCTTGTGCCTCTTTCTTTTTAAATCCGCCCTGCTCACTGCGGACCTACGTATTTCTCTTTATACTTCTCAGAAATTTCATTAGAGCATATCGGACCGCATAAAAAGTTATTTTCATATTCAAGAGAAGGATACCACGATTTAGAGAACGAATAGTTCCATTCATTTCCGTCAAACCATGTACCACAGTTGAAGCACTTGAATTCAGGCGCCGTGCCTCCTTTAGGTCCCGGTCGCACGCTCTTCGGATCATAGTCAACTCCCTTCTCAAACCCCACAAAGACCCTCGCATTCATCAGCGAATTCTTCATCAAAAGTTTCACCGAAAAGATCCTTTTGCTTCTTAGGCTCCAGAAAATTTATGTCCCTCAAAGGCTTCGCTGACTTGTGCAGGAACAGTTCAGCCGTCGTGTTCTTCAGTCCCTTTCTAATCTTGTCGTCGACCTCGCACGCATCCTCAAAATCGGCTGGATAGTTCTTCTGCATGTTCTTCCACTGATCATTATGATGGTATGGGCAGCCTATGCACGAGGATTTCCCCGGCATTGGATGCACTCCGCTTTCCTTGTACCACCTCAGGCAGTCAGCCCTTGACATTTTCATTTCAATGAGAGGCCAGCGTGATGTCAGCCAATACATTCTGGCATGTTTCATTCTCATCGCCTCATCAGTTGATATGCCAATCCACTGTTCCACCATCATTCCTTTCTTCACTCTATGCCGTGGCTTTATGCCAAGGATTTCCCTTATCTTCTTCTGTATGGGTATTACCTTGTAATCATGGGTGCATTGCCGATAAAGCATTCCAACCTTTCCACCAGGACGTGCTGCAAATAGTGGTGGATTCGGTACACGTCCGGCGAAAGATTTCCACTCCTCATTACCTCCTGGTATAGGATTAGCTGCACGAATAAGATCCTCACGGATATTGCTTCGCTCAACAGTAATGATGGGGCAGATCGTTATGGCTTTCTTCAGGTATTCCACATGCTCGTAGACGAAGGATGGCTCCCATCCAGTGTCAGCGAATATCATGTAGTCTGGCTTGTGTTTTGTCAGTCCTTCTTGTGCCATGAGTGCGAGACAGGAAGACTGAACCCCTGCGCCGAGCGATAGGATACGCATTGTGGGCTCTCTTTTGTTTCCTTCCTCGTCAAGATACTCCGGCTCTTTAGTAGCGGCCACAGCGGCCATGTTATTAAGACTCTTTTTAGTAATTTTAGTAGACATTTCCTCCAAAAGCTTGCGTCTTTCGAATTCCATTTGTTCTTGATTGATTGCAAATCCATGTTTCACTCCATCTTTTCGTTTCTTTCCTTGGGCCCTATACCCGGGTTTTTTAGTCTCTACCATAAGTTTCCTTTGTATGACATGATTTACATAATTTTTGGTAAATTACCACGTTATAATGAAATTGACACCAACTTTCATCAGCCTCCGCACCAAAAGAGGAACAAGCAGAATCTGGAAAAAGATCTTCTTTCCAAACATTCTCTCTCCATTCATCAAAAATATCATTAAAAGGTGTTACATGATGAACCTCTATTTTTTTATGGCATTTACATTTATCACATTCAAAAACTGAATCACTACCAAGGTATTCATCCGTTTTTAAAAATTTTCTTAAAAAATCATCACGTTGGTTTTGAACCAAAAATCTAGCTGTTTTCTTTTCATTTAATGTATAGTTTGTGGTTGCCGCACCAAAACATGTAAAAATACGAGAAGGACTAATCGGAATTCTATCTTGATTTCTAGCTTCTAATTCAAAAGTAAGATTTATAATTTCATTACTAAGAAACTTACACCCCCAATCCTGGGGCTTATCCCCTCTAAACACCTCATATAATGTTTTTTCGTCATTTGTTAAATAGTTATTATATAAAGATTTCACATGAGATTGCTTAATTAGTGTTTCTTCAGTGAATGTAATATGATTGTCACGACCTGGTTGTTTAATAGAGTAAAGTATAGAATTAAAATATTCTTTTGCATCTTTTTTATATTTAAAATCTTTTCCTAAAATATTAGTATATTTCATACTATGTACCCGGGTTTTCTGCTATTATTCATAGTTTTTCAGTTCTTTAATTGTTTGGATTATTTTTTGCGTATAATACACGTCTTCAGCGTAAATTGCAAGTGTCGCCGCTAATTTTTCAACGTCGACCAAGTCGCTGATATACTGCTTTATTCTCTCTTCCCTGAAGTCCTTATAATGGTGGCTATTATTCAGCAGTTCGATATAGTAGGATATGGATTCACACTTAGTCTCAAAGATCCTGAGCCCCCAGCTCACATCAGGTTTATTAATGGGCTTCATTTGGTCATCTGTCGGGTCAAAGGTGCGAATCCCCATCAAATTGTTACCGAGTGTTGCAAACCGTGATCGGCCCCATTCGGACTCGTGAATAGCTTGCGCCACGACTAAATCAACTGGAACCCTCTCCCATTCATCTTCCAATGAATTTAAGTGAAGGGTACACGCTGTGACATCTTTAATGAATTCATCGTTGTTTTTATAATCCATTTCTGGATTAAAGGAAACACATACCAGTAATGTTATGCACAACCAGTTCATCACCCACCCCAGCTTTCACCCATGTCCGTGTCAACCTTGGACGGAACATGAAGTTCCACGCAGTTTTCCATGATCTCTTTTATGTCCTTTACTTCCTTTTCATTCTTGACTGAACAGTCCAGTTCATCATGAACTTGGATGAGAGGAACAATCCCTAATTGTTCATAAATATCCACCATCGCTTTCTTGGTCTGATCCGCAGCTGAACCTTGAATTAAGCGGTTAAGAGCCTTATATGTGTACGCTCTCTTAATAGGAAAACCATACTCTGTTTTAGCTTGATTAAAAGGTAGCGCTTTATGCGCTCCCCATGTCACTGGTTCCCACAGGTCGAATCGGCATTTTCTTCCAAGTAATGTCCTGATAGTTCCCCTTTCATTGGCTCTATTCATTACAAACTCCAGCATTCCTTTCATAAAAGGAACTCTTTCATGAAAAGAATTCATCATTTTCTTTGCTTCCTGCGGATCCATATCAAGTTCTCTTGCTAATTTATGATACCCCATTCCGTAAATAACTCCAAGCCCTATTGTTTTTGCCAGTTTTCTGTCTATGCCCGCCATGTCAGCTGTTTGTTGATGAAAATCCAGGTCTTCCTTTTTATATGCCTCTTGAACTTCTTCTGCTCCTTCTTGTTTTGCAGTTCTCGCAAAATGAGTTAAAAGCCTAGGCTCCTGCTGCGAATAGTCCGCCTTAAGCCAATATTCCCCCATCTCAGGAATGAAAAGTTTCCTAATGCTATTGGCGAATTGTCCTCTGCTTGGGACCTGCTGTAAATTTGGGTGATTATAACTGAAACGACCACTAATGGCGCCACCGCTGTCCGAGCGTATTTGATTAATGTGCGCATGTATTCTCCCATCTTTCTGGTATTTTAACATTCCATGAAGAAATGTTCCCTGTAATTTATTAAGCTCTCGTGCCTGTGTAATCAAGCGTGGCAGCTCATGGGGGTGATCTGTCAGGAACAGTTTAGTGAAAGAAGGGGAATCTGTTTTTTCCGTTCTCTCATAAGGTAAATTCATGGAATCAAAGGCAGCGGCTATGGAAGCAGCTGACCAAATTTCAACGTGAAGTCCTGTTAATTCATCTATTCTTTTTATTAGCTTCTTTTCCTTGTTCTTGAATTGTTCTATAAGGCGCAACGATTTCGGAATGTCCACCCTCACCCCTCGTTTCGTCATGCTAAGAATCACATTAATTAGCCTGCACTCCATGTCATAGACTGTCTCCAGGCTGTCTGTGATAATTTCCGATGATAATTTTTCATGTAGTTTCAACGTAAGTTTTGCGTCTGCCTCTGCATATTCTCCTACAAACTGGGAGGGTAACTTGTACATTTCACTCTTGGGATCTACCCCGAAAGCTACTGATGCTTCCTTTAACTTAAGCTCATCTTTATATTCTCCTAGATAATCGCCTGCAATACTATTCAAAGTATAGGTAAATCTGTTCTCATTGATAAGAGCCGTGGCAACCATGGTATCATGTATTCTTCCTTTAACTTCTATTCCTAAGGTAGTGAGCCATCCAATATCATACTGTGCATTATGAAACACTTTCTCAATTGAACCGTCTTCACATATGGACTTAGTATATTCAATAACTTTCTTTTCATCCATGTTACCATTTTCATGCTGTATAGGATAATATCCTGCAAAACCATCAGCTGCGATGGCAATTCCAATTACATAACCCCTTTTAGTCGGCCATCCTGGACCTGCCTTCATCAGCTCCGTATCACACGTCTCTAGATCGATTGTCACACGATCATGTGTGGATAAGTCAGGAAAGGTAGTAGGCGCAACCCATTCTGAATCTACTGCTGGTGGAAATAGGCTTCTCATTTAGACTCCTTTGCTAGTTTTTTAACGTGTTTTCTAGTTATTTCTCCCATAATTTCACCTCTAGACTTCTTAGGAGTGTATCGATCTTCAAGAAGTAGCTCGGCATAGTGGATAACTTTTTCCACGTCTTGCTTCCCTCCTTTGATGCTGTGTCTAGTAATGTACTTGACAATATTTCCCTCATACCATCCAAGTTTATTCTTGACAATGTAATGACTAGGCTGGATTACCATTCTTTTATAATGATCTCCTCCTATTTGTTTTTTATGAGCGCTCATATATGGAATCCCCCATAGTCCTGTGGCTGCACCACATGCAGTGCTTCCTTGGCTCTGGTCACCCCCACATAGAACACTCGGCATTCATTGTCCGGATCTCTGTGCATCGCCAACCGAGCTTTTCTTGATAAGTCAGTGAGGAGCATGACATTATCGGCTTCTCCCCCCTTTGACGCATGAATAGTGCTCAGTTGTATTCTTGGTTCATCCGTAAGGGAATAGTTCCTTGCCTGCATGGCGCGGATGAAATCCTTGTCATCATTCCCAACTTTATCGAAAGCGATATCCCATGGTTGTCCGGCCACCTCTCCCATCAATCCTTGGCGCATTACCAGTTCTTCCATTCCATATCTCTCCTGGGTAGCTGTCTTTAAGTGCTTGTAACCATGCTCTATTCCAATCTGGGTTGACATGTAGGAATAAATACCCTTGACATCTTCCAGTTCTATTTCATCCCCTTCAGTTAGTTTTCCCCAGCAGTTAACGGCGTTTAATAATTTTTTAGAGACAGGCAGTTTTCCATTCCTCATGTATACTATTCCTTCAGAACGAAGATCAGTTTCCATACGGGAAAGTAGATACTGTGTTCGAGCCTCTATAAGCCACGTTCCTTCTGCGGATAAGTCGACGCTTCCGGGGACGGTGTGATATTGCACCAAACCTTTTTTATTTGTTCCCTTCCATTCTTTTGGATGACGATATTCCACGCGGTCTATAATTTCCTGCGATAAATTTTGAACAGAAATTGGACATCGATAGGACTGCTTAAGAACTTTTTTATTTCCTTTCAGGTTAATGAAATGATTTGCATCGGCTCCGGCAAATCCGTAAATGGCTTGATCATCGTCCCCTCCATAATATATTTTTTGAACATTTTCCTTTAGCTTATCAATCATGTTTAATTGCAATCGGCACAAATCTTGCGCTTCGTCCACAAAAATAACGTCGAGAGGAGGAACCATTCCCCCTTCATTATAATTTTCAATCATGTCAGTAAAGTCAATCAAATGCCTTTCTTTTTTATATTTCTCAAACGCCTCATGGGTCCACTTAAGTTGTGGCCAGTGATGTGCCATGTTTTTTTCATTATAATATTCCTGTAGGCTAAGGCATCGCATCCTAGCTTGGTTAACAGCAGTTAAAAGTTCATTGTCAACTGTTATGATTCCTGAGCCAACAGGTCCTTCACTTATGTATCCTAGATTCATCCCAAATTTACTGGCAAATTCCTTGTAATGTTTCTTGGACATGACTTGTGATTTGGATAGGCCTAGTTCATGAAATGCTAGGGAATGCAGCGTTCTGAAGTAAGGAAGATGCTGTTCTTCCAGATTGAATTTTTCCATTGCCCGGTCCCTCGCCTCGTTAGCCGCTTTCTTCGTAAAAGTTACAAACGCAATGCGGTCCGGATGAACCCCTCTTGCCATCTCCTCTTCCGCCAGGGTGAGAAGCGTGTGTGTTTTTCCAGTCCCCGGAGGGCCGTATATAATGTTATTTGTTGGCATTTTTTTCCTCATATACTTTCAGTATTAATTTACAGTCATGCGGAGTAACTCCACTTTTTCTATTATTAAATTCCCATGAAGAAAAGACAATATTCCCTTCTTCATAAGGAAGTTTAGGATCTATACGATCAACGGATATATTAGTAGGTCTAGCTTTTTTCCAACCTTCTCCATTTGATCGTTTAGTAGTAAGACTAATTCCAGTGTATCGACAGTAAGGACCGCCTAAATCTTTTTTTTGCTCCTGCCATAGTTCTAAAAGATGATATTTACTTGTGATATAATTTAAAACTTTTTTGTCCCCCTTATTATCAACTCGATTCATTGCTTGCCATAGGCAATTAAAAAATCCTTTTTCTGACTCTATATATTTTAAGTCATATTTTCTTCTCTTTATTTTAGAATGGGATGTCATCGTCTTTTTCTCCTTTCACTTCATGTTTTGAGTCCGGTTGCTGGTACGCAGGAACCCACCATACACGAATAAAATTCTTTTTAATATTCCATCTATGGGACCTCTCTGAATCATCCAGTTTCTCGCCTTCTTTCAAACTTTTTGTTTGAACGTCTCTCAGTCTGGTAATAACCTGCCCTAGGTTATAGTCAGTAAATTTATGCCTCGCCAGAAAATCCATTAGATCGTTAAGACGGAAATAGGTTTTTCCCTTCTCCGTCCACGGCTTATGAAACTTAAGATCGTCACGTGTAAGGGCCTGCGCACGGCCAGTGCAAAACTCCTGGAGGAAAGTCTCAAACTGACCGGAGACAGAGCCATCATCAGAGGCGTCGATTTCGACCATATCCTTGCTTTGCATTAAGGCATCAATCTTGTCGGTCCACGATGATTGCTTCTCAAAAGGAGGCATGGTGTTTAAAACATTCATGCATATCCTTTGAAACTTTTGTTGGTTCTGTAGCTCTTCTGTTTGTAGTTCCAGTCTTGTGTGCCCCACCTGCAGGAACCATACAGGAGGTTCCGTTTTTAATTTGGACAGACCTGTTATCTCCAGCGGGCCATTTCCCCCACCTATTCCGTGCTTTCTTGTTCGGCATAGCTTGGCGTTACAATAAGCATTTATTGGTGGCTCCTTGCATCTATAGTTATAAGATTTTTTCTCCAGCTGTTTTTGAACTATGACCACTTCCTGTGCACCAAGCGGAGGGTTCATGTAATCACGGTTATGTTCCTCCAATAAAGATTTCCAGTTATCAGGATCAAACTTTCTTAGATAAACTCCAATGTTAAACAGTCCGTTGTTTCGTGTCCCTTCCGGAAATCCTTGTGTGCACAGTTGCTGAAGGCATGGCGGGCCATCCTTGATTACTTTTTGTGGTATTTGTATGGAAATTTTACTTATGTCTGAAATGACATACTGGTTATATAAGTTTATGAATTCTTTTAACGTGGCTTCTGTGCCGTCGTCCTTGTAGGCGTAGCGTTCGGTTTCTTTGGCGTTGTAATAAGGTAAGTTTAAAAAATTTCCCAAATCTCCTTTTTCCAGGAGAATGCTTGACTGCTTGGGGAACAGTTCTGCATTGGAATATCCTATGCTGGCTGAAATTTCCTTTAGTTTTTCTCTGACTAATTTGGCTGCGATTGGTTTAACAAAAAATATGAATAGATGAAGCCCACCACTCTTTGACCGGCAAGGAACGATGGGCAGTTTAAGTTTTCTTATGGAAGATATTATTTTATTATAATCAATAGGATAACTATCAATATCAATGCAACCCCACTTGGAA
>Ga0208182_1001063_pt1 | contig 13995 bp, 9 predicted proteins | sample MalvireepMed_906_FD_184248 | JGI IMG/M metagenome (GOLD analysis project Ga0208182, IMG submission 184248) | Marine viral communities from the Global Malaspina Expedition - Malaspina viral metaG DeepMed_906 (SPAdes) (version 2) | ecosystem: Environmental > Aquatic > Marine > Oceanic | place...
GAGAAGACCGCCTAAGCATGTTTACATGCCGGTAAGGGTGAAAGGGTGCGGTAAGAGCGCACCGCACCTCTGGTAACAGAGTGTGGCAAGGTAAACTCCACCCGGAGCAAGACCAAATAGGATCCCTCAACGTGTGGCCCGCATGGGGATCGGGTAGGTTGCTTGAATCAGTGAGCGATTGCTGATCTAGAGGAATGGTTGCCCACGACAGAACCCGGCTTACGGCCAACTCCACTCTTTTCCAAGATAGCGTTTATTGACGCTTTTGTTATTTAGCTTTCAGGTGAGCGCTTTACCTGAAGGCGCATACCTCCAGGCAAAGCGTTTATTCATCCGTAACTAGAAGAAATAACGGAAGGTTGCGCCTACAGTGCGAGGCTGGTTAGTGGTAAAGCCAAGGCGTGCACGACCACCACGTTCTCTATCAAACGACAACAGTGCGTTCTCGTCGAACAGGTTGTTTGCGTAGACTAAGATTTCATAATCATCGTACGTTAAGCCAAAGCTCATATTCAGCGTGCCGTAGTCGTCTAACAACAAATCTAACTCCGTTGTTTCGGTACCTGTAGCTCCGCCAAAGGCAAGCCCTGATGTGAAAGTGCCCGCGCCCGCAACTTGGTCGCTTGGTTGGGTTATACGATCGCCCACATATTGATACGAACCTTGGAAATAGGTCGCATTTGATGAGAATAAAGGCTGCGCTAAATCGTAAGTAAACGCGATAGCGAAGCTTTCTTCAGGTACTGACGCTAAACGATTCCCTTTTTCTACACCACCAAGTACCGCACCGTCGCCATCAACCACCGTTGAGTCGAACTCAGCTTCGATGATGCTACCGGTTAGCGAGAAGAATAGTTGGTCGGTAAACTGACGGGTAAGCTCGAACTCTATACCTTGGGTGTGGGCCTCTGGTACGTTGAACGATACACGTGAAGAACAAGATCCCGCATCTAAGGTAACTTGAAGATCTTCGATATCGTTATAGAAAGCCGAGATATTAGCCGTCCATCCACGACCTGATGATTTCATACCAATCTCATAGTTAGTAAGCTTTTCATCGTCATAGTCTTGGAATGAACCAAAGATGGCTTCGTCTTGGTCGGTACACAAGCTGCGGTTTAGCGGGTCATTAACGCCGCCAAGTCTAAAGCCCTGTGAAACCTGAGCATTAAAGTTCACGTTGTCGTTCAGGCTGTACTGGCCAATTACGCGAGACGTAAAGCCGTCTGATTCTGTTGCGTCGGTTTGGTTATCGCCGTTAGCAAACAAACCGCCAGAGATAAATTGTCGCTCTTCTTCGTAATCGTAAAAACGCGAGCCAACGGTCATTTTGAAGTCATCATTAACCTGATAATTTACTTCACCAAATACCGCCAGCTGTTTTAAGTCGTAAGGTAGGTAAGCGTTGTATGGCGAATCTGCTTCAAAGCCGTTTGCTACAGCCGCCGAAGTGCCTTCGCCTAACGTTGCATCAGTGAACGCGTCGTACCCAGGGGTTGGAAGTGATTGATCGTACACGCGCTCGGTAGACGAGTAAAATGCACCAACAAGCCAGTCTAGCGCACCGTCATCGTTAGACGCAGCACGAAGCTCAAAGGTGTCCTGTTCTACTTCGGTTCTATCCAATAAGTTCGATGGCAATAATACCGCTTCATCTGGAAAGCCTAGGTCGATACTAACCGAGCCTGATAGGGCGCTGGCGTCGCGACTAACCAGGATATCGCGGTCAGTGTAGCTGTAAACAAAGGTGAAATCGGCAATATCAGCTTTATATTCAGCGGTTACGTCAGCAATAAAGGTGTCATCGGAGAAGCCTTCATCGAGCAATAAATATTGCTCACGCTCATCAAATTCGACAGCGGGTCGTGAGGTGGTATAAGGGTTACCAAACAGGTTATACACTTCTTGACGGTTAAATCCATTCATTTCCAGTTCTTGGAAAATAAGTCGTGGAGTAATGGTTAATTTATCATTTGGCGCTATCACGAAGGCAACGCGACCGCCGGTTCTATCGCCGTCATTAACGTCTTCTTTAAACGCGCCATTTTCGCCATAAGCATCAATAAAACCCGCGTAGTCTGTGCGATACACTACAGCGCGCATAGCGATGGTATCTGAGATGGGTAGGTTAACCATACCTTTCACGTGTCCGCCTACGCCGCCATCGGTCACTGTATTTAAGTTTGCTTCAAATTTACCTTCAAAGGTGTCTAATTCAGGCTGGTTGGTAATGTATCGAAGGGTACCGCCAATAGAACCCGAGCCAAACAATGTGCCTTGTGGGCCGCGCAGCGTTTCAATACGGTTAAGATCAAAAAGATCGAGATCTGGTGTGAATAGAGATAGCGAGATCACGCTTTCATCTAGATACACACCTACCTGCTCTTTAACGCCGGGCTGATCGCGAACGATTTGCCCTGCCGATACACCACGCATAGACACTTGACTCTGACCCGGCCCAAGGTTTTGAATGGATACGCTTGCTACGTTTCTTGCTACATCTTCCAGATTTCCAGCGCCACTGCGCTCGAAGTCACGCTGTGTTTGAGCGTTGATGGAAAACGGAATGTCTTCAATGGATTCTGCACGCTTCGTTGCTGTAACAATAATTTGCTCGAAGTCGTCATCGTCTGCTTGTTTTGTGTCCTGTGCTATTGCGCCAGAGCTAAGTAAACTCATTACCGCAATGCTTAATGTGCTTCGTCGAAACGACGAATTTTCTAGTTTAAACATAAGTCCATCCAGGTTGGTTGTTTCTATTTTGTTATTAGGCAAGGGCGTAATGTGGCAAAAAAGCGGGGGATTTTCCATAGATACTAGAATAAATATTTCAAATTTAGTCGAATATCTTGAGGTGTATTTTAATTGTAATGATAATGTTAATTTTGGCGTTGACTGGTCGCAGTAGTGAACTTGCGTCTAAAAGGTCAAAAAAAGCGTCTATCAAGCTAAATACAACGAAAACAATCCACGTATGATCACTTTTAAGTAAGTTGTCACGCTAAATAGACTTGGCGTAGCGATGAATAGAACTTTGCACTCGCTTGGCTATTACACGCAGTTACTAAGCAAGGCTTAAAAGCTAGTGGTATCTATCAGGAATATCTGTCAGGAGCATCAGAAGTGAAGAAAGTTTCAAGCGTGGACGACGGGTTAAAGGGCATTATTGCTATCGTTATCGCCAGTTTTTTATGGGGGACAACCGGAACTGCGGCGCAATTCGCCCCCGAGATAAGCCCCCTCGCTATTGGTGCGTTTGCTATGGGAATAGGGGGCATTTTGTTGTGTGTGAGTGCCCACAGGGCCTTGGCTCGCGATGCACATATTCTATTTTCTAGGCCTTGGGTGCTGGTGTTTGGAAGCGTATGCGTGGCTGTGTATCCACTTGCGTTTTATAGCGCGATGCGATTATCTGGCGTTGCAATAGGTACCGTAGTCTCAATTGCCAGTGCGCCGCTATTTGCTGCTGTTTTGGAACGTGTTATAAGCAAAACGCCGGTATCTTTTAAGTGGGTTGTTAGCTTCGTGATAGGCGCCATCGGTATTGCACTATTAGCGGCAGGGAGGTCTACTGAAACCCTCGGGTTGTTAGAAGCACAGCGTCATCAAACATTAGGCGTTGTATTAGGCCTAGTTGCAGGTTTAACCTATGCAGGCTACTCGTGGGCTGCCAAGCAGTTAATTGAGACAGGCGCAAATTCGACTTCCTCAATGGCCGGGCTTTTCGGGTGCGCTGCATTGGTATTATTACCGTCGCTTTATTTTACCGGCCAGAATGTGTTTGAAAGTACTATCAACACGAGCGTTTCGCTATATATGGCTGTGGTGCCTATGTTTTTAGGGTACCTTCTTTTCGGGTATGGTCTGCGTACCACACAAGCAAGTAAGGCCACCCTTATTACCCTCATTGAGCCTCTTGTTGCAACGCTATTTGCCATATTTCTTATTGGCGAAGCGTTCAAGCCGGTAGGGTGGGTTGGCATGGGGCTAGTTTGCCTCTGTTTACTTATTCAAACCGTGAAACTTCCGGTCTTTTTACAACTTTCAAGTCGAAAGGCCATTACCTAAAGGTTTGTCATATTCTATTTTTAATCCCGCCCTATCCATAATAAGCGGCAGGTTTTCAACTAAAATGCCTGCTCGATTTTCGTTAATAGCATTTTCATAGGGGGGGGAGCTGCCAGAAGTACCTATATTATAACGCAGTACTTCTTCCGCTAAGGCGAAATTGCAATACATCATGGCAGCCACGAACAAGCGCAATGAACAAATCTGTTTGAGGGAAGTTGGCACACTTGCAAAGGCATTTAACGGTCTAAATTTATTACCACGGCACTAATGTACGGCGTTCGCTTCTTGGTCTTTCTCAATACTTGCCCAATGTTCCACTTTATCGATAAGGTCTTCGGCGTCAAAAGGCTTACTTAAATAATCGTCCATCCCAGCGCTTACGCAGCGCTCTTTGTCACCTTTCATGGCATTAGCCGTAAGGGCTATGATGGGGACATTCAAATATCGAGAGCCGGCTTCGCCATTTCTAATGCGCTTGGTGGCTTCAAACCCATCCATTTCGGGCATTTGGCAATCCATCAAGATAACGTCGAAGGTAACCTTCATTTTGTTCAAAGCTTGCAGGGCCTCAACACCCGACTTTGCACTTAACGTGGTGTGATTGCTAAGGTGCTGCTTTGCAATTACCTGGTTAATATCATTGTCTTCTACGATGAGCACTTTACGCTTCTTGCCTTTCACGGTTTTCGACGCGTTGTTGTAATGTATCGGTTTTATCAGGCTTTCATCGGCCTCTTCTAATTGAATAGTGAACGAGAAAGTGCTGCCGTTACCTTTAACACTTTCAAGTTTGATGTCGCCGCCCATAAGCCCGCACAGCTGTTTACTTATAGAAAGGCCAAGGCCGGTTCCACCAAACTTGCGAGTAGTAGAAAGGTCTTCTTGCGTAAATACATCGAAGATAGTGCTCTGCTTATCTTGCGCTATTCCGATACCTGTATCTTTTACGCTGCATAATAAACGAAGGGTATTGTCGGGGTTTTTCTCGATACAGGTAGTTACTTCAATGTAGCCTGTATCGGTGAATTTGACGGCGTTACCTAATAAGTTTGAAAGAATTTGTCTAAATCGAACATCATCACCTTGAACGACATGGTAGCCTTGTAAGTCAAAGTGGAAGTGTAGTTCTAGCCCTTTTTCTTGGCAGAGTATGGCGTACTGGCTTTGTAAATTTTCCAGAGACTCCAAGATATCAAACGGGCTCTCTTCTATTTGAAGCTGACCGGCTTCAATTTTAGAGAAGTCCAAAATATCGTTTACGATGTGCAACAATCCCTGAATACTAAATTTAGCCAAAGACAAGTAATGTTTTTGTTCCCCGGTAAGTTCTGAACTCGCTAACAGTTGTAGTACGCCAGAAATGCCGTGGATAGGTGTACGGATTTCATGGCTCATACTTGCCAAAAAGCTAGACTTGAGGCGCGCAGACTCTTCCGCTTTCTCTCTTGCTTCCTGAAGGTATTGTTCAGTTTGACGCTGCTGGGTTACATCTTGCTGAAACCCGATGTAATGAGTTATTTCACCGTTAGTTTTAACGGGAGTCAGGTTTAGGCGATTAAAGAACTTGGTGCCGTCTTTTTTATAGTTCAATAATGTGGTTTCTATGGGCTCTCGGGTAGCGATAGCTTTGCGAATGCAATCAATGGTCTTTTCATTGGTTTCCTCTCCCTGCATAGAACGGCAATTATGCCCGATGATTTCTTCGCGGGTATAGCCAGTTAGCTCTTCAAATGCACTATTTGCATAGATAATAGGCTGACCAACGCGTTTGATATCAGAAATGATAATGGATACGGTGGCTTCATCCATCGCGTGGGTAAGCACTTTTACGTGGCTTTCTAACGAACGCTGCTCGGTTTCATCACTACCTACAAAAATATCGCCGCGAATGTTGCCATTCGCATCAGCAAGAGAGGTTTTTGTCCAACGAACAAACCGCTCTTGTCCTGTGCTAACCGAAAAGTGTTTTAGTTCATTGCTTTGAGTCGCCCCCAACTTTTGCATGATAAATTTAAGGATACCTTGCTTTTCGCCATATTGGTCATCGCAAAAATCATCAAACCGTTTGTTCGAAAGCAAGACTTCTTGATTTTGATCGACAACAACTAACATGTCGCCCATTGACTCAAGAACGTTAGAAAATTGTTCATTTGAAAGAGAGACTTCGGTGAGGTCCCAAATTAGCTTGTCAAACGCTTTACGAATGTCGGAAAGCTCTTGCGCTTCAAGCTGTTGGTCATCGCGCAAAGGTGCATTGCTATTGCTGTTAAGGCTGTTTTTGATATCTTCGTAAAGCTTAGAGAGCGTCCGTTCTGCTAATGTACCTGTCATGCTAACCATGTGCAGAATAATAAATATGAAGCCTGCAATCATGGCTAACAAAACAATGCCAGTCCACGCCATTTCCCGGTACGCTGTTATTGTGGGCTTAACGCTGTATAGCGTTAGATTTTTCCAGTTTGCCTGCGTTATAGCGTACCCGCTATTGTTGAAATTAGAAAAATTTGAGCCGGGTGCAATGAGGGCTGGTTCGCTGCTAAACAGCACATGGCCAGTTGAATCTGTGACAAGCTGATTTGTTAAACGAGGGTAAGGCGCTAATAATGATTGTAAGCTATCAACGTACATGACCAGTGCACCTTCGGCAACCCCTTTGAGTAGCACTGGAACACTAATAAGTACACCATACTGTGATACAGAAGAGAACGTATTCGATGAGCCTAACGTCTGTTGTCGCCATGCACTGCTTAACGATTCAGGAATAGTTGCATTCCAGTTTTTATCGATGACTCGGTTTCCCGCAAAATCAAATAGTGCAAACTCTACGCTTTTCGCCTGCGTTAAATTTAACGAGCGAAAGAACATTGGCAGATAACTATCACGGCGCTCTATATCGACAAGCGCGTTGATAATGATGTCGTTTGCAGCAAGGTCAGCAAGTTGTCGAGTGGTATCACTAACAATGTAGTTAATGTCCTGCTCTAATCCACTTATCGACTGACGCTGAAGTTCATCTGTTTGCTTAATGATAAAGTGAAAAGAAAGCCCAAATAGCATTATAGACAGCACTGCTATTAACAATGCTAGTCGAGGTATCATGCTTGAAAGTAGTAAAGAGCGTAACCTTGTTGGCTTGTGTTGCATTATTTTTGGCCTATTGTTACCAAGTGGCCTTTATCATTATACTTCGTCATAAAATAATCCTTTGACCAAAGTGCATCATGCCTTTCTTTTGTAAATGGGGCGTCATAGTGCTTAACGGCGCCTGAAACGTCCTGCAAAGATTCAAGGGCACTGCGCAATTTATCAATTTCTATACTACCAGCTTTATCGGCAGCCGCAGCGATCAAATGAATTAAATCATAAGCATGAGCTAGCCCTGTAACACCGCCAATAGCCTGACTATCTACCAAGCCATATTTATTGTGGTAGGCTTCTAACAGTTGTTTCGATTGGCTATTTTTTTGATGGCTGAAGTGAAAAGTTTGGAGCACAGAGATATCATACATGCCTATCGGGTTAGCTAGCGCTGACGCAAATTGTCCAGAGGCGATACCCCAATGTGAAATTATGGGGAGTTTGGTTAACTCTTGCTTTGCTATTTCATCCAGAACCACAACCCCTTCAGGAACATTCGTCACTAAAATTATGCCCTCAGCCTTGTTGTTTCTAATGGCAGAAATATCTTCAGAAAAATCCTTTTGTTGCCAGTTAATCCAGTGGGTTGACGTGAACGCAATGCCTTTTTCACTTGCGGCTTTGGTGAGCGACGCGAGATTAGAACGACCCCAGCCAGTGCGCTCTAAGACAAGGGCTACGTTAGAGAGGCCAATGTTTTTAACATAGTCAATGAGCACCCTTGCGGCTTCTGCATCGCGAACCGATACGCGAAATACATTGTTGGGTGTTTTATCATTATCGACAATAGGTGTGCCCGCCGCCCATGGTACTAGCATTAATATGTTTTTTTCGTGTATGACTTCTATTTCAGCAAGAACAACAGGTGTGTGAACCCCCCCTACCACGGCAAGTAAGTGTGGCATTTCAGAAAACTGGTTAATATTAAATACACCACGCGCAGGGTTACCTCGGTGATCTTTAGAAATTACCTTTAGTTTACGACCAAGAATTCCACCTGCTGCATTAATTTCATCAACGGCTAATTCAACGCCTCGTGATATAGCTACGCCCCCTTCAATGGCTACGGCAGACAAGTCCGCATCAATGCCTATAATCAAAGGCTCGGTGGTGCTATTGGCTCGAGGCGTTATGAAAAGCAACAGAGCGCTTATGAGAACTGATATGAAAAGCTTTACACGCATGAATAAGATACCTAAGGGTTCACTATAAAAGTGTATAGCAATGCGTGAACATTTTTCTCTTTAACGCATTATTCTTTAGTATAACTTAGGGGAGGTTATCTACAGTTTTAAATAGTGCGCATTCAGTATTACGCTCAGTGACAGGAAGCAATGTGGCATGATTCTACTATTAGTCGTACAGGAATAATGTTGGCTGTATGTTTAGTGTACTGGTGTTGGTAGGCGTTCAGCAGTTTCAATACCCTAAAGTGTTTAAGGCCAACGTACTGAATATTGTTTGCCTGTGTTGCAAGCAGTGATAAATAGCGGTTTGGAGTATGAGTGCGAAATATAAGCCTGCCTACAATAATAGATGTTGAAGCAAGTGGATTTGGGGCAGCGAGTTACCCTATTGAAATAGGCATCGTGCGCTATGATGGTGCAAAGTGGTGTAAATTGCTAAGGCCCTATGCTTCTTGGGTCCATTGGGACAAAAGCGCTGAATCGCTCCACGGTATTTCGCAACAGATGCTGGAATCGAGAGGCGAGGAGCCTTATACCGTGTGTATGGAGCTAAATAATTTCTTAGGTAATACCATTGCTTACAGCGATGGGTGGGTAGTAGATAACCCGTGGCTCATTAAGCTATATGCTGCTGCTCAAGTAGAAATGTCTTTCACATGTCGAGCGTTAGAGTATATTTTGACTGAAGCGCAAATGGATAAGTGGCATGAAGTAAAGGATCGCCTGAGCGCAAACGTTGACGTTAAACGCCACAGAGCCAGCTCAGATGCAATGATTATTCAGCAAACCTACGCGAAAACCCTTGAACTCACTAAAACCTAGGTTTTGCTTTTAAGCGAGCAGCTGTCACAAGTTACTTTTTAAAACAGGTAGTTTACGCCAAGCGATAACGCCATGTTTTCTTCTTCCCCAACCATCCTATGTTCAATTTCAACAGCCATGTTTAAACCCTCACGTCCACCAAGTAACCAACCTAAGCGGGTAAAGGTTCCCTCGTCGTGTGGCAAGTATAGCCACTCTGCATAATGTTGAAACGCCGTATTATTGGTTTTGTACGTCGCATAAACCTTTTGCGGAACCCAAGTATCAAAACGCCGACTGGCACTTATCATCCCTTGTGAACCTGCAGGGTAAGCAAAACTGCTGTCGTAATGATGGGTTTCGGTAATTGACTGTACGCGATACATGCTATTTAGCTGCCATCGAGCCAGTTTTTTGCTTTTAAATTGAATAGGGCTGAAATGCGTGTCATTTGTCCCTGCAAAAGCCTGTGTTGTCATCATGGCTGCAGTAATACAGAGAGCGAGAAAAATACTGGTAACTACATTCATGGATGAGCCCAAGTGTTGCCACTGCTTGTATAGCGTTTAGATTACAAGGGGTGAGTAGCAAATAACGAAGCGAACATTATTTAATCATAGCGTTAAATAATAAATGTTGAAAATAGAATCGTTAACTTTTTCTTCTCGCACGCTAGCATTAGATCGAAGAAAAACAAAAACGCCGCTCGGTACGACGATAATGAAAACGTCAACCGAGCGGCGTCTTGCACTATGTGCTTATTGCCTACTGAATTAAAGTGAGGCTTTTAGCGCTTGCGCTTTGTCTGTTGCTTCCCATGGGAACTCGTCACGACCAAAGTGACCATATGCGGCCGTTGGGCGATAAATAGGACGCTCAAGGTCAAGCATTTGAATAAGGCCGTAAGGGCGTAGGTCGAAGTGTTCACGCACAAGCGCTACTAACGTTTTCTCATCAACAACGCCCGTTCCAAAGGTATCAATGCTAATAGACGTAGGCTCTGCAACACCAATGGCGTAAGACACTTGAATTTCACAACGCTTTGCAAGACCTGCCGCAACAATGTTCTTGGCAACATAACGGCCTGCGTAGGCTGCGCTGCGGTCTACCTTAGATGGATCTTTACCAGAGAACGCACCACCGCCGTGACGAGCCATACCACCATAAGTGTCTACAATGATTTTACGACCTGTTAGGCCGCAGTCGCCCATTGGACCACCAATAACAAATCGGCCCGTGGGGTTGATGTGAAAACGTGTGTTGCCATCAATCCATTCACTTGGTAGCACTGGCTTGATGATTTCTTCCATTACCGCTTCGCGAACCGTTTCAGTGCTTACTGAATCACAGTGCTGCGTTGAAAGTACAACAGCGTCAATACCCACAGGCTTGTCGTTTTCGTACTTGAAGGTAATTTGGCTTTTTGCGTCCGGGCGTAACCAGTCTAGCTTACCAGACTTGCGTACTTCAGCTTGCTTTTGCACAAGACGGTGAGAGTACGTAATCGGCGCTGGCATTAATACGTCAGTTTCGTCACTGGCGTATCCGAACATTAAACCCTGATCACCGGCGCCCTGTTCTTCTAGGCTTGCGCGATCAACGCCTTGGTTAATGTCAGGTGACTGTTTGCCAATAGCATTCAGTACCGCACATGAGTCGGCATCAAAGCCCATGTCAGAGTGCGTGTAGCCAATTTCTTTTACTGTTTTACGGGTTAGCTCTTCAATGTCTACCCACGCTGAGGTAGTGACTTCACCACCGACTAAAACCATACCGGTTTTTACATACGTTTCGCAGGCCACCCGAGCGCGAGGATCTTGCTCTAGAATTGCGTCAAGAACGGCATCTGAAATCTGATCAGCAATTTTGTCCGGATGTCCTTCAGACACTGACTCGGATGTGAATAAATGCGTGGCCATAAATGCTCCGTAAGCGTTAAATTATCAAAATAGTCGTATATTGTACTAAAACAAGTTATAAATACCAGTCTTTACTTCTAGACGTCTAAAAGTCTCTTTGTTACGAAATGTTGACATGACCCGATCAGTATTAGGGTTATTTCTATACAATAAAAAGACTTAGGCAAAGATAAGAGGGTTTTCATTACCGAGCTAATACGCATTGGTGAGCGTATAGACCATTTTTTACTATTACTTTCACTATTGGCAATGAAAACCCATTGAACTGTTAGGTGGCATAGGTAAGAATAATGCCACATTCATTCGTATAAAGAAGTGGAGCGAACGCCTTACCTCTACGCTCGTCTAGCTTGCCTAGCCCGCTAAGATACGAAACAAAAGATACAAAATAAATCAGGAGACAACATGCCCTCTCGTCGTGAACTCGCCAATGCTATCCGTGCACTAAGCATGGATGCTGTTCAACAAGCTAAATCAGGTCACCCAGGCGCCCCAATGGGGATGGCTGACATCGCGCAGGTACTATGGGGTGATTTCTTATCACACAATCCTGCTAACCCGTCTTGGGCTAACCGCGATCGCTTTGTGCTTTCAAATGGTCACGGCTCGATGCTGTTGTATTCTTTGCTTCACCTTTCAGGCTACGAACTGCCTATTGAAGAGTTAAAGAACTTCCGTCAGCTTCACTCTAAAACCCCAGGCCACCCAGAGTACGGTTATGCACCCGGTGTTGAAACCACCACAGGTCCACTTGGCCAAGGTATTAGTAACGCTGTAGGTATGGCGCTTGCTGAAAAAGTACTTGCTGCGCAATTTAACAAAGACGGTCACACTATTGTTGATCACCACACCTATGCATTCCTAGGCGACGGCTGCTTAATGGAAGGTATCTCACACGAGACATGTTCACTAGCCGGTACGCTAGGCCTTGGTAAGCTCATCGCATTTTGGGATGACAACGGCATTTCAATTGACGGTGAAGTAGAAGGTTGGTTCACTGACGATACACCAGCACGCTTTAAGAGCTACGGCTGGGAAGTGATTGAAGGCGTCGACGGTCACGATGCTGAGCAAGTCAAAGCCGCCATTGAAAAGGCGCAAGCGAATACGGCGCAGCCTACACTTATTTGCTGTAAAACCACCATTGGTTTTGGTTCGCCTAATAAAGAAGGTACTGAGTCTTGCCACGGTGCACCGCTTGGCGATGACGAAATTGTTGCTACGCGTGAGAAGCTTGGTTGGAGCCACGGCGCATTTGAAATTCCAGACGATATCTACGCGGGCTGGGATGGTAAAGACAAAGGCTCAAAAGCGGAAAGCGCGTGGAATGAAGCTTTCGCAGCATACGAAGCCGCTTATCCAGAGCTTGCAGCAGAATTCAAACGCCGCGTAAATGGCGAACTGCCAGCAGATTTCAGCGACAAAGCAGACGCTATCATCGCTGATCTTCAAGCTAACCCACAAAACATAGCTTCGCGTAAAGCGTCGCAAAATGCGCTAAACGCATTTGGTCCGCTGCTACCTGAGCTATTAGGTGGCTCTGCCGACCTTGCAGGTTCTAACCTGACAATTTGGGAAGGCAGTAAAGGTGTTGAAGCGAACGATGCTTCAGGTAACTACATTTATTACGGTGTACGTGAATTTGGTATGTCGGCCATGATGAATGGTATTGCCCTTCACGGTGGCTTTAAAGCTTACGGTGCAACCTTCCTTATGTTTATGGAATATGCACGTAATGCGGTACGCATGGCGGCGCTTATGAAGCAGCCTGCTATTTTCGTTTATACTCACGATTCAATTGGTCTAGGTGAAGACGGCCCAACCCATCAGCCCGTAGAGCAGGTGGTTGCGCTACGTGCAACGCCTAACCTTGATAACTGGCGCCCTTGTGATCAGGTTGAGTCTGCTGTGTCGTGGAAGTCTGCCATTGAGCGCACTGACGGCCCAACAACACTAATCTTCACACGTCAAGGCTTAGCGCAGCAAGAAAGAACGGCTCAACAAGTGGCTGATATCGCGAAAGGCGGTTACGTACTTAAAGACTGTGAAGGTACGCCAGAGCTTATTCTTATCGGTACTGGTTCTGAGGTTCAGCTAGCCGTTGAAGCCGCAGCCAAACTAACCGAGCAAGGCAAAGCCGTTCGCGTAGTGTCTATGCCATCAACTGACGTATTTGATCGTCAGTCGGCTGATTACCGTGAAAGCGTACTGCCGTCTAGTGTTGTTAAACGCGTAGCGGTTGAAGCCTTGTCAAAAGACAGCTGGTACAAGTACGTTGGCTTTAACGGCGCTATCGTAGGTATGGATACCTTTGGTGAGTCTGCACCTGCAGGCGACCTATTTAAGCACTTCAACATTACCACTGACGCTGTAGTAGAGGCTGCACTGTCTCTGTAAGAGGTAATAGATAAGCCTATGGTAAATATTGCCATAAATGGGTTTGGTCGTATTGGTCGTAACGTATTGCGCGCGCTTTATGAAAGTGGGCGCAATAACGAATTCAACGTGGTGGCCATTAACGACATTGCTAAACCCGAAGGCATAGCACATTTACTTAAATACGATACCGCCCACGGGCGGTTCCGTTTTGATGTGGCCTTAGAAAACAACACGCTAAATGTCGCAGGTGACGATATTTCACTGCTCGCGATAAGCGATATTAAAGATCTACCCTGGAAAGACTTGGGCGTTGATATTGTACTTGAGTGTACGGGCAAGTTTGATGACAGAGCGTTGGGGCAAGCGCATTTATATGCAGGCGCTGGCAAAGTACTTTTCTCTTCACCCGGTTCACCAGATTTAGACAATACGGTCATTTTTGGGACCAACGAAGACACGTTGACCAGTGAACAAAAATTAGTCTCTAACGGTTCGTGCAC
>Ga0208182_1001077_pt1 | contig 13864 bp, 11 predicted proteins | sample MalvireepMed_906_FD_184248 | JGI IMG/M metagenome (GOLD analysis project Ga0208182, IMG submission 184248) | Marine viral communities from the Global Malaspina Expedition - Malaspina viral metaG DeepMed_906 (SPAdes) (version 2) | ecosystem: Environmental > Aquatic > Marine > Oceanic | place...
TGATAATGAAATACAGGACATTGAGAACAAACTAAACAACAGACCAAGAAAACGATTAGGGTTTAAAACGCCTATGCAGGCGTTCTATAATATTAATTAGCGTTGCACTTGGTGTGTTAATCTAAGTATTAAAAGGCGAGAAAAGCATTTATATCGATATAGTCAAGTCTAAATAAAAACAATACAGAATAATAAATTCATTTGATTCAACGCTATTTTTCTTGCTTGCTGTGACTGCGTCTCCAGAGGCTGCGAAAAATAACGTTGAATCTTATTGTATCGATTTTATAGTAATCTAACTATAATTATGAGAAAAGCCTCATTAAATCGGCAGACAAGGCTTGCAATTCGTTTTGGCTTTGTTATAATACTCGCCCACAACATAAGACGTATTGTTAGCATCAATACTATGTTTATTTTTATAAATGTCTTAAATCGTTAGGTGAAGTGGGTGAGTGGCTGAAACCAGTTCCCTGCTAAGGAACCATACGTGTAAGCGTATCGAGGGTTCGAATCCCTCCTTCACCGCCATTTATTCAGTTATTATTAGAGTAGTAACGCAGTATATTGCGTTAAACATTCTTAATAATTAAATCAAAAAATATTTTGTTTTTAATTAAAAAAGATGTTGACACAAGCGATATTATCTATATAATAGCCAACCTAATTTACTGAAATTGTTTTTAACAACTCGGTAAATGATTTGCAAAGTACGCGCTTGTAGCTCAGTTGGATAGAGCACTTGGCTACGAACTAAGGGGTCGGGAGTTCGAATCTCTCCAAGCGCACCATTTGCATAATCAACTAAATTAATCGCCTGTCTTATGACAATTGGCGATTTTTTTATGTCTATCATTTTTGTAATCTATCACGGGGCTTGATGGCTTCGTACTGGTGACTTGCTGTCAATCGCTTTGCAACTATAGTCAATATGATTAGATGGTCATCTAGGATAATGTACGATAGACCAGTCATTTACGGTACAATAGCGTTATTATTCACTGCTTGCTATGAGCTCGTACCATGCCAAAAAGTTCCTCTAAACGCCCGTCAAAATCTGTCAATAAATCAAAGCCGCAACCGAGCGCTTTTGTGCAGCAAGATCCTAATGCAGCGCCCACCATTGCCAAGCCCATGGTTCGTGTCGTAGCCATTCTTTATGATGGTATGTTGATTCTGGCATTGTTATTTTTGGTGGGTACGATATTGACCGTAGTTGGCACGCTGCTAACGATGGAGACGGGTACCGAGTCTTCACAGGCCCAGTCACTACCGCTTTGGTATCAAAACGCCATTATGACGCCGTCGTTTGTTCTGACACTGGTGGCATTCTATGGGATATTTTGGCGCCGTGGTGGTCAGACATTGGGGATGCAAACGTGGCGATTGAAAACCATCAATGATGCTGGTCAGTGGCTCACGTGGGGACAGTCATTTAAGCGTATCTTGGCTGCTTGTCTGATGCCATTACTCTTTGGCATTATCGGTAGTCTTATTGATGGGTCACGCGCCGCCTTATTAGCCAGCGCGTTTCTTGGACTGGTATTCAACTATGTTTTTTGTCTGTTCAACCCTCGTGGTCTCGCAGTACAGGATATGCTATCCAACACCATTACCCTAAAAATGCCAAAAGTGGCACATGAAGGGTTATGGCGCGGTTTTAAAAATCGTAAGAAAAAGTCTTAGGATTATAAAATAGCCAGCAAGGCTCAAAACATACAAAAGTGAAAGTTATATACTAACGCTTTGAATCAGCCATGCAGTATAACCGACAAAGAAAAGCACCAAAGTAGCGCCTGACGTACGACCGAACTGGCGCTTTGTTGTAAAGGCAAACACACACAGAGCAACGAGTAATACCGTCAGTAGCCCCATTGCCATCACATCACGTGACAAAATCACTGGATCAGCAGCAATCGGGGCAATCACCGTAGCTAGGCCTACGACCGCTAACGTATTAAAAACATTCGAACCAATGATATTGCCAAGTGCCATGTCGTGTTCGCCTTTACGCGCTGCTGACATGCTTGATACCAGCTCAGGCAGTGATGTACCAACCGCAACAATCGTCAAGCCAATGATGAGCTCGCTGAGACCCCAGAGCGTTGCCAATTCGACCGCTCCCCAAACGATCGCCCGCGAGCTGATTACCAGCATCAGCATACCGAGCAGTAAGCTACCAAGTCCACGCGCTACGCTTGGCTCTGTCGCATCTGAATCTGCATTATCAATGTCCTCTTCATGCTCATGATAGCCCTCACGAATGCTCAATACGATCTGTAATCCCAATACCGCAATCAACAATACAAGCAATATTAGACCATCCACTTGGCTCAATATGCCGTCACGTAGCTGCCATGCAGCGATGGCGGTGATTAGCAGTAGCAGCGGCAGGTCACGCTTTACGATACCTTTACGGATGATGATAGGGCTAATCAGTACGGTTGCACCGAGTACTAAAGCAATATTAATAATATTTGAGCCGTAAGCATTGCCTAAAGCCAGCTCAGGACTGCCTTCTAACGCTGCTAATACTGACACGACCATCTCAGGTGCTGATGTGCCGATGCCCAATATTAATACCCCAATTAAGAAGCTTGGTACGCTAAACTTCTTTGCCAATGCTGTTGCTCCGTCAATAAAGACATCGGCACTCCAAACCAAAATTGCTAACCCAATCAGTATTGCAATCACCGCCAACCACATCGGTATGTTTCCTTATATATGATGAAAAATATGAGTTTAATAAATAAAAATCGCACAAAAAAAGCCGAATCTTGATTTAGATTCAGCTTTCCTCATAGCATCGAGATTTTTAGTAATAATAGCAGTTAACTCAAAGATGTAACTTTGTGTTTATCTTAAATTTACCAAAACCTCACCATCCTGTCATATTAAGCAACTTGTACAGGAATGATATTTGCTGTGTCTTTAACTGTGTTGTCTTCGTTGCAATAGACCAGTTTTGGCTGATACGTCGATGCTTCAACTTCATCGAAATGCGCGTAAGCACAGATGATCACGATGTCGCCTAGGTCTGCCATGTGTGCTGCTGCACCGTTTAGCGAGATAATACCAGAGCCTGCCTCAGCACGGATAGCATAGGTACGAAAGCGCTTGCCATTGGTCACATTATAGATATCGATAGATTCGTTTTCACGTAGACCAGCTAGGTCTAGTAGATCACCATCGATACCGCATGAGCCTTCATAGTGAAGCTCAGCATGGGTAACGCGAGCACGGTGTAATTTGCATTTAAGCATATTAAGTAGCATAGGTTGCTTCCTTAGCGTAACTGATATTAAATAACTAAATCAAAAGGTTAATGGGGACAAACCTACCAAAATAAAAGGCTATTACTATAGAGGTAATATTTTATTCAGGCAATTTAAAGCCATTAATTTGTGAACGTGCTTTTTCGATATCACCATCTAGCAATAGTGGTAGCGCGTCAAAAGCCGCCGTCAATGCGCTGTCAATGGCGATTTGCTCATCGGGAGACGCTTTTGAGAGCACATGTCCACTGACTTTAGATTTGTGACCAGGATGGCCGATACCCACACGCAGACGATGAAAGTCATTACCGATATGCGGCGTAATATCACGCAAGCCATTGTGACCACCGTGACCACCGTCGGTTTTGAGTTTGATGCTGCCAGCTGGAATATCGAGCTCATCATGAACAATCAATAACTCGTCGTTTTTGATGCCATAAAAATTTACCATAGGCACGACTGACTGACCAGATTTATTCATAAACGTGAGCGGCATAAGTAAGCGCACATCAGAGCCATGAATGTGCCCACGTCCTGTCACCCCGTGGAATTTTTTGTCAGGGGAGAGCGTGATGTTGAATTGTTGCGCCAAATGATGGACAAACCAAAATCCGGCATTATGACGCGTAAACATATACTGCTGACCAGGATTACCAAGACCGACAATAAGCTTTATGGCCATAAAAACACCCTGCTTAAATTTGATAAATAAGGATAAGGTTTGAAATGTTGATAGACAGTATATTCTCAAACCTTAGGGCGTGTTGAACATTCGCAAATAGGCACTGCTGATCGCTAAAATTGTTCCAGACAAGGCACAAAGCGACGATAATGCAGATGCCTTAGCGAGATTTGTAACGCAGTATGGGGCAATTTTAGCATCAGCCCTAACGATAAAAAGCAGGGGACAGGACTCTTTTTTGCCGCTTCATCGTTAAAAATAAGCGCTTAGAGTGACTAAGCTTATTATTTTTAACATCGAATCGCCTAAAAAATAGTCGCTGTCAGTGCCATGGTCGAATGTTCAACACGCCCTACTTACAAAAACAGCAGGAGATTTCAAATCGCCTGCTGTCTTCTTAACTAAACGAGTCTGTTACTAAGTAGCACAAAATAAAATGCTACCTAGACATAGTATATTACTCGTCGTCGTTGCTTTCTTCAGCATCAGCGCCGTCGTTTTGCTCAGTTGCTGGTACTTCATCAGCATCAACGTCGTCAGCATCTTCGTCAACTTCTTCAACCGTTGGTGGCTGCATGTTAACGATAGTACGGTCATGGCCGTCTTCTAGCTCAAGCTCATGAATCACAACGCCTTCAGGAAGTTTGATGTCTGATAGACGGAACAAATCACCGATTTCCATACCAGATACATCTACTTCTAGATATTCAGGAAGTTGTGATGGTAGGCAGATCACTTCGATATCAGATACTAAAGTAGACAATACGCCACCAGCAGCAGTACCTGGCGCTTCTTCACGACCAACAAAATGCACAGGAACGTTCATGTGGATTTTTTGACCTTTTACAACGCGCTGGAAGTCAGCATGCATTGGGAAGCCTTTAGCAGGATGACGCTGCAAGTCTTTGATAACAGCTTGATGCTCGGTACCGTCAACATTGATGGTCAAGATGTGTGAAAAGAATGCTTCAAACTCAAGTGCTTTTACTAGCTCGTTGATTTTGATAGAGATCGCTGTTGGCTGCTCACCACCACCATAGATGATAGCAGGAACTAGGTTCTGCTTACGTAGGCGGCGGCTCGCACCTTTACCTTGTAGGTCAGCAGAACGATCAGTAGCGTTTAGTTCAAAATGATTATTGCTCATGGATATAATCCTATAAAAAGAATGATGAAGTGTCTGGTCATAAAAAAGTGGATTTGCGACCAATCCACTAATACGTGATGAGAGCTAATATCTATCGTTGCGTATAAATGACACAACTATCGATGTTAGCCATTTGCTTATAACAATGATTTTTATAGTAAAAATTACCAAAATAGCCATTATTATTCAGCATGATCAGCACTTTTGATAATGCTAGCCTGATTAAATAAAACAAACGGTCAGCACAGGCGCGCATTATACGGGATTTTGTAGTAATAATAAAGACCTACGCAAAGTACGTACATAAAAATAGCGTCAAGTACTGATACTTGACGCTATTATTTTTATGACTAAATTTTTATTGTCACTACAATGTTATTAAAATTTATAGCAATGACTGTCTCATATTAAGCATCAAACATCGCACTAATAGATTCTTCATTATTAATGCGGCGTAAGCTCTCAGCAAGCATTGGCGCGATACTGACCTGACGGATTTTGCTACAGGCTTTTGCTTCGGCAGATAATGGAATCGTATCAGTCACGACGACTTCGTCTAGCGCAGATTCGCTGATGTTTTTGAGTGCATTACCTGATAGGACAGGGTGAGTGATATAAGCTAAGACGCGGCGTGCACCATTCTCTTTTAGTGCTTCAGCGGCTTTACATAATGTACCAGCCGTATCGACCATATCATCAACGATGACGCAATCACGGTCACGAACATCACCGATGATGTGCATCACTTGTGACTCATTGGCACGAGCACGGCGCTTGTCGATAATCGCCATGTCGGTATCGCCTAACTGCTTGGCCATTGCACGGGCACGAACCACACCGCCAACATCAGGTGAAACCACCATGATGTTGTCATAATCTTGTTTTTGTAGGTCGTTTAGGAGTACTGGCGTACCATAGATATTGTCTACAGGAATGTCAAAGAAACCCTGAATCTGATCTGAGTGCAAATCAACTGTCATCACGCGATCGATACTAACGATGTTCAGCATGTCAGCGACGACTTTTGCTGAGATAGGTACACGCGCTGAGCGCGGGCGACGATCCTGACGCGCATAACCAAAATATGGCATGACAGCTGTGATACGACCAGCACTAGAGCGACGCAAAGCGTCAGCCATCATCATGATTTCCATCAAGTTGTCGTTGGTCGGTGCACAAGTCGGCTGCATGATAAACACATCTTTACCGCGTACGTGTTCTTTGATTTCCACGGCAATTTCGCCATCAGAAAAACGCGTGATGTCAGCTTTACCAAGAGGTATGTGAAGATGATCGGCTACGGTTTTTGCTAATTCTGGGTGGGCATTGCCCGTAAAAATCGCCAAATAAGGCATGACAGAAGTCCTATTGATTGACTCAAGCAGCGACCGCTAAGCAGTGACAAACTGCTCAAATTAAGAAAAGAGTGGTGAAAAAGATTGAAGACTACTATTACAGTAAAAAATGGCAGGGGTAGCTGGACTCGAACCAACGGATGTCAGGATCAAAACCTGATGCCTTACCAACTTGGCTATACCCCTGTAATGTCTAGGCTACGAACAACCGAAAGCTAATAGCGACTAATTCGTCATTCTTAGAATGGTGTCATGACCTGTCAGTTATGTTATAAACGATTGAGCCGCCTAAAACATAACCTTTCCCTAGCGGTGTTCATTGCGAACTATACCGAAACTGGGATAACGTTGTCAATGACAATAGCATAAGAGGTTATGTATAAACCGCTTATACTCAATGTATGTCTAACGCTTCGTACTAAAAAATGGCAGGGGTAGCTGGACTCGAACCAACGGATGTCAGGATCAAAACCTGATGCCTTACCAACTTGGCTATACCCCTATTGTGGCGACCTATTATAAGTAAATTTTCAGATTTTGCAAGTCATTTGCGCCTTTTTCTGGGATTTATTCGAAACTAAGTGAATTAGCCTGAGTTGCATCGCTACTATTGTAGTGAATAGGGGTCTTTTTATTAAGCCTGTCAATCGTAAGCTAATGCTGTGCGAGTTACTTTTGTACGAGAGGATTGACCACTCTACCACTCATAAATATTGCAGGTTCCGTCAAACAAGCTGTATTCTCTGGGTCTTCAATGACAATATCACCTTTTCGTAAATAGTAACTACCTATACGCTCTTTAATTATACCGCTAGTGACAACCTCCTCACCGAGCTTAACTTTGGTTCCATTTACAGAAATGGCTTGTTCATTCTCAAAAAGAATGGCTCTATCGGGATAAAAAATAGGACTAAGATACTTATCATCGTTCTGAACAAAGTATAAGCAGTTATCTTTTATAACGTATTTGCCTTTCAAAACAAAATTGATTTCGCGCATTGAAAGAGCCGGTGCGTAAGTAAATAGTTCAGCAGGTGAACTGGTTTTACGGTGCTGCTCAGAAGTAGATATATTCTGAGAGTTAGCTTGTAATTCAATTCCTAGCTGCGGTGGTAAAATTACATTATCAGACAAACGCTTGGAATTAGGTTCATCATAAGACTTAGGTAGCGATGTACACCCAGTTAGACTTAATGATAAGCAAACAAAAACCATACTTGTTATTGAGCATTTTTTTAGATATAAAGCATTCACGTTACAAACTCCCCACCACATACCCCGAACAAGGCGCACTTTCAATCCATGTTACCAACAGCGCTTTATCAGAGGCAATACTCGCATCTAACGGCAAGAATACCGCGCTACCAGAGCCAGTCATGCGTGCTGTACCCAGTGCTTGCGATTCTAACCCTTTTAAGTAATCTAAAGCCTCTGCAACAGCAGGAGCGAAGCTTGTCACTACTGGTGTAAAGACATTATGATAGGGCGTATTCAAATTTTGAACATAATCATTGGACTGGTTTTTGATGGTTTTAATCGATAGAGGGGTGATATCTCGATGTAGCTTAGGATGAGCAAATAGGGTAGCGGTATTGATATGCGCCTCAGGCGTTAAGACTAAATACTGCTGGTCAGGTAAATTGATGGCAGTTAATTGCTCGCCAATACCCATGGCAATGGCATCTTGACCAAAGATAAAGATTGGCACGTCTGCACCTACCTTTGCACCGATTTTTATCAGCGCATCACAAGTAACGTTAAGCTGCCAAAGCTCATTAAGTGCCAGCATAGTCGTTGCGGCATTGGATGAGCCACCACCCAATCCTGCGCCCATAGGCAAATGCTTGTCTAACCTGATAGTAATTGGTGCTAACTGCTCGGGCAGCGTGTTTGACTGTATGGCAAACGCGAGCAATGCGCGCGCCGCTTTGAAGATTAAGTTGTCTTCTATATTGGCAGTTATCGCCTCTGCACCAGCTAATACTAATAGCTGATGACAGAGCGTGTTGGCATCTGCTTTATTATCAGCCGTTTGTATCACAACATCATCCATGAGTGAAAAATGCAAATAATCGCCCCAATCGAGCAGGCGAAACACCGTTTGCAAATTATGATAACCATCAGCACGCTTGCCTGTAATATGCAAAAATAGATTGATTTTTGCAGGGGATAAACGCGTAACAGTAGAGTCAGATGCTTCGGCTATGTTTTCAATCATGTTTTTTCATCATAAAGTACGGACATAAACGACTATGGTAATGAGCAATAGGGGCTGATTTTTCAGTGGTGATACACTAGTAATGACGGACTAGTGATTAATCGTCATCACCACTTTATTGCCCTGTGGTTGTACAGCGCTGATTTTACTAGGGAGCTTGTCATTCCCTTTATAAGTAAAGCTGGCACTCCAGTCGCCATTGACTGAGCTGATCAATCGGTTTTGAGCATCTAGCTGCGGAGCGCTATCTGAGGGCGCGGGGCGACCAAAAATCCAGTAAGGCATTTGCGAGATAGGCGCTTGCCAGCCAGTGGCTTTTTGTAATAGTTCCTCAGGGTCATCAGCGGTCAATGTACCTGTCTTTTCACTGACTAGCGTCGCGGTTTGACCATTGTACTCGATGTTGGTTTTACCAATACCAAGCGCGCCGATGAGTTCAATAGCAAAACGATCGTTTTCTTGTCCCCATGCATAAAACGCACTACCACCTTGGGTACCTGAGGTGTCATTAGCAGGTATGGTCACCCCAATTTTACCCGTGATATTAAAGCTCTCTAGCTTTTTGGGCTGATCTGCGTTTTGAGCTTGCATCGTGGTTGGTTGATTGGTCGCGTTGGCTGTTTTTAGTGACTGACAGCCAGAGGTAATAACCATTGTAGTCGCTATCGCAGTAAGCAAAGCCAGTTTATTTGGTTTATAAGACATCGTTGATGCTGACATAATGTGCTCTCAAAATGGGAAAATGGACAGGTTAACAAAGATATTAGCTTAAGGGCTATTTGTTGCTCAGTTATGCACGGCTGTTAGCTTCTTATACGTCCCTTGTAATTGATAAGTGCTTTGTGACGTGTCAAGCCTAATGGCATCATGCCGCAACAGTTATTTTGAAAAACCACTATCAATATAGCTGTATGCTGTCATTGATATTGTGTTGTCCAAAGGAGAAGCGCTGTTGCAAATCTGCGAGTAGTGCTTCGACTTTTTCGTTATTGCCAAGACCTTGATAAGCACGCAGTAATAGAGTGCCTGAGCGCAGGGTTGGGAGCACATCGTAAGGCGTTTGCAGATAATCGATGACTTGCTTATAGTTTTCTTTGGCCAGTGCATTACCCGCCAGTACGTTTAGGGCCTGTAGATGAAGGTCATTATCGTAGCGCGGATCATCATAGCGAATCTGGATAATTGCTGTGGCGAGTGCCAGACCTTGCTCAGAGCTACGCTCGTTGGCCAATAGCAACTGTGCATAACTGAGCTGATAGGATAAATTGGTAGGATCGAGCGCCTGCAAATGATTAAGGAGTGTACGTTTGACGACATAGTCGCTTTTGTCATCTAACAGTTGGACACGGGCAAAGAGTAACATCTCATTATCAGGATATTTACGAGCGGCCCGCGTCAATAGACGTAAGGCTTCTTCTGATTCATTTTGCTGCCACAAAATATCGGCTTGCATCACAAAGGTGTCAGGGGCGAACACCGTAAAGTCTTTGCGTAGCTTTTCTAAAGTAGCAATGGCGGCGTCGACGTCGTCATTGAGCAATTCATATGCGACCACTTTTCGACGTGCTTCTAATACTAAGTCTTCTTGCATCACGGCATTGAGATAGTATTTGGCTTTATCAAACTGCTGCTGGCGCTCAGCACTGATACCGAGATAGTAATAAGCTTGGTCAAGGTAAGCGGGGTTTTTGGCAAGCATATTGAGTAGATCATCCGCACTCGCATATTCTTCGATATCCAAGCTCACTAGTGCTGCTAACAAGGTAATCTCAGCATCGTCGTTAAAGCGGCTGTGGGCTTCGAGCAATAGTTTCCAAGCTTGCTCGCTTTGTTTTAAGTCTAATAAGTAGCGAATCTCGTACAGGTACAAACTTTTGCTATCAGGATTGCGCAAGCGTGCTTGGCTTATATAGTTGACCACAGTTTCAGAGGTGACGATTTTGCGCAAGATGTCAGCCTTTAGGGTGATAAAAGGCACATAATCAGGCTGGCGCTCTAGCGCACGGTTGATATGCACGATAGCGATTTCGGGCTCATTAAATTGGTAAAGTAAACCAGCTTTTAATACGGACAGTGAAGCATTTTGCTCACTATCTAGTGGCTGCAAAGCGGCAAGCAGCTCGCGTTTGTCATCGTCATTATTGGGATAAATACCGATAAGGATTTCGCTCAAATCTGCACGCGGATCGTAACGCAAGATGCGGTTTAAGGTCTCGCCAGCTAAGATATAGTCGTGTGCCCGTAGTGCCAAATGCGCCACATAAAACCAAGCAGGTACATGATCAGGATTCTGGTCTTGCCATGATTTCGCAAAGGCTAATGAATCCTCAACCCTTTCATTACGCAATGATAGAGTTAGCGCCCTCTCAAATACCGCTGTGGCATCTTCTTTAAAAGATTGTTGCTTATAGATCGTCATCGCACGTTGTTTGTCATCACGATCCGCAGCAAACTCTGCATCTAATAGAGCATATAAACTGGGTTCGTTGAGTTCAGGCTGCCATAGGCTGGCTGGCGCTAGACCATCAATGTTGGTTACGCTATCTGTCATTTGGCTGTTTTTATGAACAGTCGTGCTGATAGAGGTGCTAGAAGTAGCATTATTATTTGCCCTGTTATCGCTAGTAATGACTGCTACTGGTGGCGTTTTTGCGGCCAATTCTGTATCAGCATGGCTGGCATGTGCAGGTACGGCAAGGCATAAACAGACGGCCAATGACAACGCTAGCTTATAACGCTGGCACAAACGATCAATAACGACTTGCAATAAAGCGCGGAGGCTAGATTGCTCGTTATAAAGAGGTTGTGATCTAGATAATGATCCAAAAAACATCATAGATAGTCGTGTTCGCCCATGGTTTACCTACATAGCTGAGGCAATTTTATTTTAATCATTTCAAATCAAATAGTGGTAAAGAGTACCCATGACAAATATTATAAGAGCGGATGAACAGTATAAACAATAGCATCCGTGTTACTCATATCTGAGCAATCATCATTCTATTGATAGGCTATGACTAATACTTGTTTTAAGCATGAGTTATCTTGCTAAGACTTTTATACAAATAGGTATATTGATCAGAATACTGTGGAAATATAACAAGTTAGGCGACACTAAGCGAATGATTTATGATGATCTTAGCGACTATTTGCCAAAATACATCCATTGATTTTATCAATCATATCGGTAGTTGATTTGTTACATTTGCGACCAGATACAGAGATATCGCTATCATAGATGGGTGAGTGTTAATTAACGCCAGCAATAATGATATAATAAGCGGTTTTTAGGGTCTTCCTTTCAGCGCTGTCGTCAAAAACTGTCTTTTAAAAATAATAAGATAGCGTGAGTGAGCAGCTAGGCGTCATGTTTATGGTCTATCGATAATGAGATTAGTGGTCATTGGGGTCAATCACAAAACTGCACCAGTCGCTCTGCGAGAGCGCTTGGCGCTGGTGGGTGACGATGTGAATGTCGCGCTTGAGCAAATAGAATCCTTCACGGATGGCAGTGTGATTGTCTCCACTTGCAATCGAACTGAGATCTACGCGCTTGTGCCCCATACGTTGACCCCGCACCACTCACACTCATCAAGCTCGGCAGTCAATGAGCAGACAGATCACGCCATCTCTCATAATGATTTTAGTAGCAGTGCTCATGTCACATCAAGCATGATCAGCGCTCATATCCTCAAGATTAAGACGTGGCTTGCTGAATTCAAACAGCTGCCACTCGTAGATATCGATCCTTATCTCTATGTGCACCGCGACACGCACGCATTGACCCACTGGCTAAGAGTCGCAGCGGGGCTGGATTCTATGATACTGGGTGAGCCGCAAATACTTGGTCAAATCAAGCGCTCTGTGCATTTGGCACAAGAGCAAAAAGTATTGAGCAATCAGCTCGGTTGGATCGTTGATCAAGTATTTGCCGCTGCCAAACGAGTACGTAACGAGACGCAAGTTGGGGCGCAAGCGGTATCGCTGAGTTTTGCGGCGGCCAAATTGGTCACGCAGATATTTGATGACTTGCCGAGTCGTACGCTATTGGTCGTCGCGGCAGGTGAGATGAATCGCTTGGTTGCCACCCATATCGCAGGACTTGGCGTTGGGCGAGTGATTATTTGTAATCGTAATCCTGAGCGTGCTGAGGCATTGGCGGCTGAGTTACGTAGTCCCAATCGCCGTATAGACGTCAGACCCTTGCAAGATTTGCCGCAAGTATTGGCAGACGCCGATATTGTCAGCAGCTGTAGTGGCAGCATGGATTTATTGATTGATAAAACCATGACCATGCAAGCGCTTAAGCGTCGCCGTTATCAGCCGATGCTAATGATAGATTTGGCCGTACCACGTGATATTGACTCAACCATCAGTCGTATGGATGATGTCTATCTGTATTCTGTCGATGATTTGCAGCATGTGATTGCTGGCAACATCGAGCAGCGTCGGCAAGCGGCGGTCGATGCAGAACTTTTAGTCAGTCAATTGGTCGTTGAAATAGATCGTCGCTTCCAAGTTCGCCAAGTGGGTAAAGACATCCAGCAGTATCGTACCTGTACTCAAAATCAAGTAGATAAGCTACTGCATGAGTCCATTGCCAAGCTGCAACAAAAAGATATCAGTCCAGAAGATATTCTCATTGAGCTGTCACGGCGCCTGACTCAAACACTGACGCACGCACCATCCAAGCTCATGCGTAAAGCGGCCCGCGAAGGTGATAGCGATTTGCTAGATTTTGTGGTGTCTGGGCTACAGGATGCCCATCGCGGGCGCTGATGTTCTCACAGTGTCGATCAACGAACACTTACCAATAAAACTCTAATCGCGCAAGCCATATCAGTGCCTGAGCGTATCGTTGTCAACCTCTAGCATCAGTGCTACTATCAAATCTTATGGATGATTTGGGTCAAGACAGTTTGGCTTAACATAGGGTGATGAGACTCGCTCATGTCGTGACTATAATGTGACTAGAAATAGTTTCGCCCCATGTTTATAGCCCTCATTAATGTGTATTAGAGTCAGTGCGTTTGCATATCATGAATCTGAAGCATTGATATCTTAGATTAACACATGAAGTGCAATACCAAATGCAAGGTGAAAAAAAGACCTAGATGCGCTAGCATCAAAGTTTTTATCCACCGACCAAAGTGAGATTGCAACCATGAGCTATACACATCTAAGCCT
>Ga0208182_1001081_pt1 | contig 13793 bp, 11 predicted proteins | sample MalvireepMed_906_FD_184248 | JGI IMG/M metagenome (GOLD analysis project Ga0208182, IMG submission 184248) | Marine viral communities from the Global Malaspina Expedition - Malaspina viral metaG DeepMed_906 (SPAdes) (version 2) | ecosystem: Environmental > Aquatic > Marine > Oceanic | place...
TTTTTTGCCCCAAATACGCGCTACGAACGCCGCTTGCCATTTTCAACATGTCTGATGGCGTGCTCCACATGCCTGCTGCTGCAAGCGTAGCGTAAGTATGCGCGCCACCTTCTACTGGTGCACCGTCTCCGTCATATGGCGTAGCCATATTGTTTGATAAATCAGCTGATATGGGCTGCTCGAAGCCAGAACGCGTCATGTCTAAAGGTGTAAACAAAAGCCGTTGTGACATAACTGGCAGGGGCTCGTTGGCTACGTCTTGTAAAGTAAGTTGAGCGAGCGTAGTGCCGCCACCTGAATAACGCATTTGCGTACTGGGCTTAATATCAACAACAACGGCGTCGGTATTGGCTGGAAATGCACCTTCTAACACTTGTTGCAAGGTAGGCACGGGTTCGCCAGCCGCGTAACCAGGAAAGCCATGCACGGTGGTGCCAGCCGTGTGGCTTAATAATCTGCGTAATGAAACAACGTCTTGCCCAGTCCACTCATGTTCAGGCAACTGCCAGCTGGTTAATAAGGTATTAACGTCTACATCTAAATCTAACGGGTTATCTTGGCGGTACTTCATCAATACCGCTGCAAATGCGGGTTTAGAAATACTGCCTGCTTGGAACACTGTGGTTTCATCAACAACCAATCCAGTGGTTAAATCTTTAACGCCGCTTTGCATGGTCCAAGCTAGTTGCCCATTTCTCATAAACGCGACAGACACACCGGGCACATCATAATGTGCTTGTCTTTGCTCTAAAGATTGGTAATCAACCTCTTGCCCTTCAATTCGAATACGTTCAGTTAGCCCGGTTTTCAAAAGGTTGGCTTCTTTTGATTCTGCACCTTCCGCAATCTTCTTTTGTAAGTTAGCTAGCCGCGTTTTATAAGCGCCATTTTCAACATTTTCTTCATAGCTCATTGCTAGCGCTTTCTCTCTCATTTCAAGCGCCATGGCTAATTCGCCGTTAGCTTCATACCCGTCTGCCAGACTGTCGTAAGCATCAGATTTGTTAGGGAAGCGAGTTACATTTTTCTTAAAAATTTCAATGGCGGATTCAAAGTCTTGTTTGTTTAACGCCGCATAACCCGCGTGGTTTACGGCTTTATATTCTGGCTTTGCTTCAAAAGCGTATTTTGCAGAAAGGTCTTTATAGTATTGCTCTACCGCAGGAATGCCTTCCTGTATTATCGCACCTGTTGGGCGTAACGAATTTAGCTGCTTTTGAAGCGCCAAGCTCATACCTGCAAGCGCAGTGGTGTTGTGGCTTTCAGATGTGTCTAATTCGGTATCAAAGGTAAAACCTTTTCGTTCGCTGCTATTTAGTAGTTCAGCGTAACGTTCGTATGCGCTTAGCATGTTCCCGTCTTCGTTACCCATATTGATATAAAGGTATTTGTTAAGGTCGCTATTTGATGCAAAGAATGCTTTTGCCTCTGGAAATATCACTTCTTCGTGCCACCACAAACTTGGGCTAAATGCGAAGTAAGCTTGAAACAGTTCAGGCCGCTCTTGCAGTGCGTATAAGGTAAAGAGGGCGCTTAATGAATGCCCAGAAACAATCGCGTAGTTATTGGTGCGATAGTTTGCCTTTACGTAAGGCTTCAGTTCTTTTTCTAGAAAGTCTAAAAAGTTGTCGGCACCACCAGATATTCCCCACTGGTTGTAGCTTTCATCATAGGTAGGTGTGAAGTCTCGCGTGCGCTGAGTGTTGGTAATACCGATAACAATCATTTCTTGCGCCATTCCAGACTGATTTAGCAGATCAAGCGTGCCTACGGTATGGGCAAAATTACGCTGTCCATCTAGTAAATATAAAACTGGGTAGATGGTGTCTTTATAGCGGGAATAGTTATTAGGTAAGTGAATAAGCAGTTCGCGCGACTCATTCAAAACTTCTGACGTTATTGTTGTAACTACGGCCTCGCCACGCACTTTGGCGTTTACGTGAAAGCTAAGGCTTAGGATAAATACGGCACCGATAAAAACGCGGGCAAGCTTTTGATACATTTGAAATTCCCTTTCTCGCTATCAGGCGCGAGTTTTTATAGTTTGTTTATCCTACGCTGTCATAGTCGCTCTTGCTTGTCAAAAAACACCAACTGATAAAGGGGGCAGAGAGCCTATGGCCAGCGCAGTAAAAAAGATCAGGAAACACCAAAATGGCGCGAGTTACTACAGCGCGCTACTTCGTGTTACCCGGGTAGCATTCCAAAATGGATAACGGCGTGTCGCTATGGCATACGTATTCGAAATTACCTACCTCTACTGGGCAGAAAAAACGGTCCCACTGGTTTAACTGTGTGACTTCATCACCTATTCGTATTTCACCACTGCCTGCGGTAACTACACCTAAAAAGAAAGTGGTTCCTTTTCTTGATGTATGGTTACTCACCGTTGCCCGCTTCACGGTAAAACAGGGTGTATTTTCTGGCCCAATTAAAAGAGATAGGCTATTTCCCTTCCCATCATCGCTAATTACGCTAGGGTGGCAGCGAAATTCAGTGTCTACCTCGTCTTTGGCGCCAGTTTGTCTGATTTCACTAATCGTTACCGGGTCATTAGGACCGAACCATCTCCAAGATTCACGCATATTTTATTTACTACCATTTAAAGAAAAAAATTGACTGAGGGCTTTCTCGATACCATGTACGCTAATCGCGTTTGCATTCGTGCTTACCTCATGCAAGAAATCACTATTTTGGAAAAAAGAAAATTTAGGCGCGTCGGCTATACAGAGCAAAGCCTTGATGTTTTGAAGGTCTGAAATATCGGGATTAGCCGATGTTGATAATGCTTCAACCCATTGGGTTAGCTTGTCGGATTGGGGGTCGCTAATTACTTTCGCTTGCACTGCTCGCTGAACAAAGCAAACCCATGAAGCAAGTGCAAACGCCATGTACGGTGCGCTTTTATCGCTCTTTATTGCATCTTCAATGGCAGGGAACCATCGTTGCTGTATTTTTTGAGAACTGTCGCTTGCTACTTGAAGTACCCGATATGGCAAATGCTTGTTTTGGAAACGCTTAAATACCTGTGCAATATAATCAAAGCCGTCGATATCTGCGGGTACGTGTGTGACAGGCAATACATCTTTTGTAAGGGCGGCGTTAGCAAATTCAGCCATATCTTTACGAGATATGGCTTCATGCACATAATCGCCACCAGCAAGGTAGCCAATAAGCGCGAGCATTGAATGGCTTGAGTTTAAAAAGCGCAACTTAACCTTTTCGTATTGGTGTATATCTTTAACAAAAAGCGCCCCAGCTTTGTCAAAAGGTGGCTTTTTCCCCACAAAATTATCTTCAATAACCCATTGTGTAAAAGGCTCGGTAGAGACTGGAGCAGCATCTTTAACACCAAGATCTTCCGCAACGTTTTGTATTAATTCATCATTCGTTGCTGGCGTAACCCTATCTACCATAGAAGCTGAAAATGCAACGTTCTGTTTAACCCACTCTAAAACTGCTTTACTATGGTGTTGTAAGACTCGCTCTACACCTTGCTTTAGAATATATCCGCCCCCTTGCATATTGTCGCAACACGATACGGTAAAGGGCTGCCTATTCTGTTTTGCACGATTAATACAGCTAGCGGCAATAAAACCATAAATGGTTTTGGGCGCAGATAAAGACGCGAGATCTACCGCGATATCAGGATGTGATTTATCTACTTCACCGTTTTTTAAGTAGTAGCCTTTTTCAGTAATTGTGGCTGTTACTAAATCGGTTTGGTTACTAGATAAAACATCAATAACTTTTGAAGGTGACTCTGGGGCAACGAGCACATTGCGAAGCGCACCTATAATTTGATGAGAGGTGGTTTCACCTATTTCAGTTAAAGTATACAGGTAATCTTGGGGAGCGAGATTATCTCGCATGGTCGCAGAACGCAGGGAAACACCGGTAATACCCCATTCCATGTTTCCTTCGTTAAGTAGACTTTCACAGTAAACCGCTTGATGCGCGCGATGAAAGTTTCCTGCACCAAAATGCACAATACCTGCTTTTACCTAAAAAGTACTTTTATAAAACATGCAATGTTTACACTTTTCACGCTAGCGAGTTTGTTATTTTCGACTACAAGCATGGCGTCGATTGACGAAGATATAGAACAAAAAGCGAGGGAGCGTCACGAACAAAAATGGAATGAAAAGATTGATTATGACGTAGCAAACACAATCAGAAGATGCGGTGAAATCTACGCTTCTCGTAATAGAGAAATAGATAATTACAATAATGCGGTGAAAGAATTTCGACGCTACGAACATGACAAAAGTGAGGTGGGAAGAGCTATGCGTGCGCTAGCGCGGCCAGCTATTTTGCGTTTAGAAGTAGAGATTGATGAAATTGAGCAACAATATCAATACTCATGCGAGAATGTGACGAGTGAACCTAATATCCAAACTTTGTATCACGCTTGTCAACACCGAGATGTTATGGCAATGTCGTATGAGATGTGCGGAGAAGCTTTTACGATTCGTGATGACTATGACAATCAGCTCTGGCAAAGATTTTCCCCTCAAGAAGCAGTCAACTCATACTCAGATTTTATAGATTAAACCTTAAATGGAATGAAGGTTTGCTAGAAGGCCTTATTATAGTGTGGAATTTCTAATCACTTTTATCGAGTTGATTGCTCGGAGCAAAAAATTTGAAAGTTATGTTACTCACCATGATTAGTTTACTTGTCAGTAAAGTCGCTTTTGCTTCGGCTACAGCTGACGAGTTCATCCGTTGTAATAAACTTGCAGTAACCAAATTGGAGTATTGTTTAGATAACGGTGGAGAAGCTTGTTGGGCCCAATCTAAGGCCAGCTATGATGCGTGTCACGAACAGGTCATTCAAAATCACCTACCAAATCGTGAGCGCATGGAAGCTGAGAAATCAGCGCACCAAACCATCAATAACGAGTACCATAGCCAATAAAACAGCAACCAGTGACGCCAATGTTGCCAGCAATATCAATATGGTGAGACGCTGCTTTTTAACTGATCAACGGCAACTGAATGGATGCTCTAGCCCCAGCCTGGGGTGCATTCGCAAGGGTAAATTCACCGCCGTGATTGAGAATGATTTGGCGACACAATATCAACCCTATGCCACTGCCGTGTTGCTTAGTCGTGTAAAAAGGCACAAATAAATTTTCCGTATTATGAATACCTTGGCCTTTATCGGTAACATGAATCGTGAGGGTTGTATCGCTGGTTACCCAATTTACGTGAATAGGGGAGGCGGTATTCCCTGCAGAAATATTAGCCTCATTGGCATTTTTAAATACGTTGATAAGTACTTGTTGTAGCTGATCGCGGTCGGCATATAGTGACACATCTTGTTCAGGTATAGAGATGTGACAGCTATCAAACAATTGGCAAATTTGCTGTACAAGGGGCGTTAACTTAAAAACGCTTTTGGTAGGAGGGGGAACTCGTGTGAGTTGCTGATAATCCTGAATAAACAGATTTAGGGCATGTGCGCGTTCGGAAATAACAGACAACCCTTCTTTCATACTTTCTGAAAGCTGTGGCGAACCGACTTCTGGGTCGTCTTCCTGTGTTTTTACTAACTGATGCAGAGTTTCGGCAATTGAAGCAATTGGCGTAAGAGAGTTATTAATTTCGTGGCTAAGTACACGTAATAAACGCTGCCACGCCATACGTTCTTCGTCACGTAAAATATGTTGGATGTCGGTGATGAATATAAGGTAGTGAGGGATGCCAAGTTCAAAAAAAGTATCGGTTCTCACGTACATTTTTCGCTTGTTATCTCCAATTTCCAGTTCACTCACTTTATTAAGATTTTCCTGCTGAGTTGCCGCAACAAGATTTTGCAAACCAAGAGATGTAATTGGCCAGCCTTGACGATCTTCGAAGCGTTGTTTAAAAAGTCGCTCGGCAGCTGGGTTCATAAGGGTGATATGGCGCTGATCGTTAACTGCTACTACTGCCACATCGATTTGATCTGTAATTTTACTTAGTAGAATTTGTTTCTCTCGCGTAATTAGACTCTGTTCAGATAAACGAGATGCAAGGGTATTTAGTAGCTCGTTAAAATCAGCCAATGCCCCTTTCACGCCTTTGTTGTTAGCGCGCATGCCATAGTCGCCAGATGTCATTGCTTCCACTAAATTAGTTGAAGTGCGCAACTGGAAAGTCACAGTCTGGCGAATACTCAATAGCGTGATGAAGATAATCGTAAATATGAGTATTAAGAGCAATAATTTGAAGTAAATAGATACATCGGCGTAAAACAGCATGACTAAAGCAGCTATTGTTGGCAACATAAAGCCTTTAAGAGCAATACGTACAAGTTTGTCTTCAAAGGCTGTTTTGGCGTGCTGAAAATTTTTGAGCATGAGGTGATTAGTTCAGTTGATACTTCTCTAACCTACGATAATATGCGCTGCGACTTAACCCAAGCGATTCTGCAGTTTTCTGTGGGTTGTGCTCGAATTGTTCTAAGCGCTGTTGGATGATTTGCTTTTCTAGTTCATCGAGGCTTTGGGTCATCCACTCGGGTTGTACGTCAGCGACGGATGTGTGTTCGTATTTTAAAGCAAAATCATCTATATCAACAACCGTGTTCGTACTCAAAAACATTGCCCTCTCAATAACATGGCCTAACTCACGAACATTTCCTGGCCAGCTATAGTTAAGCAATTTTTGCTGAGCATGCGAGCTTATTTGTTTGATTGGAAGGCGATATTTTTTGGCGAAATGTTTAATGTACTGATTGGCTAACGGCAAAATATCGTCTACGCGCTGGCGTAATGCAGGTACGTGAATGGTAATGGTATTGAGGCGATAGAGAAGATCTCGCCTAAAGGTCTTCAATGCCACTAAGGCTTCAAGATCCGCATTGGTAGCGGAGATCAATCGAACATCAATACTTTGGGTTTTACTGCTACCTACACGTTCAAATTGACGTTCTTCTAATACACGTAATAACTTTGCCTGTTGCGATGCCCCTATGTTGGCAATTTCGTCTAAAAAAATGGTGCCCGACTGCGCTAGTTCAAAGCGACCAATGCGATTAGAGCTGGCATCGGTAAATGCTCCTTTAACATGCCCAAACATTTCACTTTCAAATAAAGTCTCAGAAATAGCGCCCATGTTTACTGCAATGAATACACTGCTTGCCCGCGAGGAACGCTTGTGCACGTAATCAGCCAACAAACTTTTGCCTGAACCATTTTCGCCGGTAAAAAGGATACTCATATCACTCTTTGCAAGTTTATCGAGTTGCGCGATGAGGTCCTTCATGGTTTGAGATTGCGCAATAATATCGGTGCGTTCAGTATCCATTTGTTGCTTAAGTAATGCGTTTTCTTGCGCTAGTTTATCGCCTTCATGACGTACGTGATTTAGTTTTATTTGGGTGCGCAATGTGTGCAGTAAGCGCTCGTTAGACCAAGGCTTTTGGATAAAATCCGCTGCGCCAAGTTTCATCGCCTCTACCGCAATCTCAATACTACTGTAGCCAGTCATGGCGATGATAGGTAAATGCTCATCTAGTTTTCTAATTTGTTCAATCAGCGACAAACCTTCTTTACCCGACGTAGTATCCTTCTGGTAATTCAAATCAATGAGGGCGGCGGCAAACTCTTGTTTGTTAATTTGCGCTAACAATGCCTGAGGGGTGGTGACCGCTACCACATCAAACTGGTGGGTTTGTAACATTAATTTGAGTGCTGCGATAACGCTGGTATCGTCATCGGCAACCAGTATCGTGTGTCCGTTCATGCAATATTGTCTGAATTCGGTTTTTGGGTTAGTAGGGCGTTATAGTGACATAAAAAAGGCAGGGCATCGAACTTACGCTCAATGCCCATTATGCTAGTTGTGATGAAGTGCGTCACTGGGCTCCATCTCAATCACCTTTTTAGTGGGGAGGTAAGTTGCAGTGAGTACCATAGCAATAATTAACGTAGGCATAACCAGCATACCTAAAATGTAGCTGGTGTTACTGAAAATCAGGGTTTGTGACATGAGGCTTAGCAGCCATAAGGCAACGCCAATGCCAATGGATATACCTATCAGCAGTTGCCAGCTTGCTTGCCCCATGAATAGCTTAACAATACGGCGGTCGGTGCTACCGAGTGCGCGACGCACTCCAATTTCCTGAGTACGTTGTTGTATACTGTTAGCTGCCACTGCGTAGATGCCAGATGCTGCTAGAAACGCGGCTACCAGTCCACATAGCAGGAAAATTTCACTCACAGCTTCAATAAGTAGTAGCGGCTTTTTAATTAAGGCGTCGTAACTTTGTACGTGATACAGGCCCACATTGGGGTTCACTGCGTTAATTGCATTGGCTAAGGTTTCACGCGCTTGCGCTGCGGTACCGGAGTAATGAATGGCAATTTGCATTCTAAAAGGCCCCCAGTTATCAATAGGATGATAGCTATTGTAAGAGGCACTTGAGAAATCCATATAGGTGCCGTGATATGTATCAGACACTACGCCAACAATGGTAGCCCAGCCGGCATCTCGACGGTCGGGCCTACGAACGCGCTGACCAATTGGGCTTTCATTTGGGAAGAAGTCGCGTGCAATGGACTCATTGATAATCATACTGTTTGCTTCTTTGGCGGCATCTCGATAGTCGAAATCTCGACCTTCGATAATTTCCATGCCTAACGTTGACCAGCCGTTTTTAGTTGCCCCTTCATTGTTGCTGTAAGGGTTTTCGCTAATCACAGGGTTTTCCCGCCCTTCAATTTCAAAAAAACTGGTGCCCCCACCTGTCCCTGGTAATTGTGTCATCAATACTGTACCCAGCACATTCGGCTGGGCTCGAAGCTCTTCTTCTAGGTCAAAATAAAACTGTGAACGAGCCAGTCGGTCGGTATATTCGAACTCTGTGCCTTGACGAATGGGGTAGTCTGATGGGGATATTTGAATTTGCGCAGTGAGACGATTTTCAGTTTGTACACCGTAGTCCGCTACACCCGCACCATAGCTAGATACTAGAAGTACGGTCGCCATAATAAGCACCACACAAGAGAGTAAAATCTCTGAGATGACCAGTGCCTTTGTGGCGCGAGCAGCACCTTTCCCCAATGCTCCGCGGGTACCGTCTCGAAGTACGGCGTTAAAGTCTCCATTTAATGAGCGCCATGCTGGGATGAAACCGGTAATCACAATCATAGATACGATCGCCACAACTAAAATAGTAAGAGATTGAGTATCTAGCGATGCGTACCACCAATAGGGTTTTAGATTGTCAATTTCATACGCATTTTGGAATACAGCATTGGTTACATCAAGTCCCCAGCCCGCTAACAATATAGCCAGAATACCGCCTGTTACGCACACGAAGATACTTTCCCAAAGCATTTGCAATACTAAACGCTTTTGCGGCACACCTAAGGCAATGCGAATTGCCACTTCTTTAACTCGTTCGTTAACACTGGTAAGTAATAGGTTACCTACGTTGATGCACGCTAGCAGTAATATAAGGAATACCACAATAAGTAGCGCCATAAACATACCGTAATACTTCGTTAGTGCCGCCTTTTTAAATGGTTCGATAGAAAGGTATTTGTCATTATCACGAATGAGCCACGCGTACTGCTCACCCACTTCTTTTTTAATTTCTAAGGATCTTGCATCTAGCGCTGCCCGCGCTTGCTCCAACGTGACGCCGTCTGCCAGCTTAGCAAAGGCGTTGACAAAATACATTCCACGTTCTGTCGGTTTAATGGTGTTGTACGGGAGAGGCTGCCAAATTTCGGCAATGCTGGGGAAAGCGAATCCCTCTGGCATAACGCCCACGACACGCGCAGGTTCCGCGCCGTCTATGGGCACAATTTTGCCAACAATATTGGGGTCACCGTTGAAGTACCCTTGCCAAATTCCGTAGCCCAATACGATGACTTGCTCAGCCCCTTCAAAGTGATCGGATTCTTCAATGCCCCGTCCCATGATTGGAGTGACGCCAGTAAAGCTAAACAAGGTATAGCTAACGTAGCTTGCGTTGTATTTACGAAGCCCCGCATCAGTGCCCCCTACAAACGTGGTACCTTCATTATAAAATCCCATTTCAGAAAATATCGACGTATCTTGTTGTAAATTGAACAGGTCGTACGCCATCGCAGGACGGCGGGACAAGTGCGTATGGTCATACATAGATTCCACCGCATACACTGCTTTATCATCGTTAAAGGTAATAGGGGTAAATAGGAGGCTGTTTAATAAAGAGTAAGCGTATAAGGTTAAACCCAAACCAATTGCGACAATACTAATGATTAACGCAGTAAACTTTGGTTTTTTAGCCAGCAGTCTGGCCGCATATTTTATATCGAGTGAGAGTGACATAATTAATTCCTCTTCACAGATTAAGCAATTATTGCTGCAGGCTCATTGACCATTTGATCAGATACAATCTGGCCATCGAATACTTCTATAGTGCGTTGAGCGCGAGAGGCAGAGTGTGGATCGTGGGTTACCATACAGACGGTGGTGCCATTTCTATGTAACTGGTCAATCAACGTCATTACAGCCTGCGCATTTTTCGAATCTAAATTACCCGTTGGTTCGTCAGCCAGAATAATGGAGGGTTTTCCTGAAATGGCACGCGCAACAGCAACGCGTTGTTGTTGACCGCCAGATAATTGCGAAGGGTAATGATTGGCTCGATGAGACATATCGACGTGGGCAAGGGCATCAGTGACCCAATCTTTGCGCATTTTGGCTGTGAGATCTTTGCGGTAAGTAAGCGGTAACTCTACATTTTCAGCAACTGTCATGTCGCTAATCAAATTAAATGCTTGAAATATAAAACCGATTTCTTTATTCCGAATACGGGCACGCTCGTCTTTGTCGAGGGTTTCAACATTGTGACCAGCCAGTGAATATTGACCCGCTGACGCCACGTCTAACAGACCCATGAGCGATAGCAACGTTGATTTGCCGCAACCTGAAGGCCCCGTGATGGAGATGTATTCACCTTGGTCAATCTTTAAGTTAATTTCGTTTAACGCATGTGTTTCGATGTCGTCGGTGGCGAACACCTTTGTTATGTTAGTTAAGTTTACGAGTTCGTTTGCTGACATAATTGCATCCCCATTTTAGTTAATATTGATTTGTTGATGTTGTTCGTAAGACGACACGTCTGACACAATGATTTGTTGTCCTTCATTTAAACCGCTGATGATTTCGATGTGACTGGTCGAGGATTTACCAAATTCTACTTGTTGTTTAGTTGCGGTATTTCCTTCAACCTCTAAGACATACACGAATCCCTTTTCATGGCTTTTGGCAAACATAGGGCGTTTGACAAATAGTGCTTCAGTCATACGAGCAATTTCAATGACGCCTTCAACTGTAAGCTCTGGACGGGATTCCTTTGGAGCTTGACCTATCAAATCGATATCGACTTGAACCACACCATTTTCTACGGAAGGGTCAATGCGACGCACCACGCCTTCAATTTCGCTGGTGCGGGTATCGATAACGACACTTTGACCAATAACAATGTTTTGAATTTGATTTTCCGGAATGCGAATCTCTGCAATAAACTCATCCCGTTTGGCAAGGCGCGCAAGGTTACTTCCCGCATTCACTTGTTGCCCCAATTCGATTGGCATTTCTTGAACTAGAGCATCAATACTGGCAATAACTGTCAGGTTTTTGACCTGTTCATTGACTCTATTTAGCGTTTTTTCTATACGCTTAACACGTGCTTCATTAGCCATTAATTGTGCGGCTACTCTTTCCTTTTGCTTGACTAATCGGGCTTGTTCAAGCTCCCAGCGGCGTTTGTTTTGTGCCATTTGGATTTTGATGTTTTCATGGTCTATTTGCGAAACGGCGTTAAAACCTTGGCTAAGTAACTTATGTTGTGCCTCGAAGGTAAGTTTTGTGCTTTCGAAGTTCAGTTTTTCATTGAGTACCGCCGACTCTTGGTCTAATAATTCAGACTCTAGCGACACTTTTTCGGCTTGCATTTGTGCTTTCAGTTCATCCAGCTCCCAACGGGTTTCTTCTAGCCGCTGAGCTAACTCTGGGTTGCTTAGCACCATGATAACATCGCCTTTTTTAACTAATGCACCGGGCTTAACAAGTATACGTTCTACCTTGCCAGCCACGTTGGTGGCTAACCAACGCACATCTTTAGGGGCTAAAACACCCATGCCACGGACAGTAATCAAGAAATTACCGCGACTTACGTTATCGGTGAGAAGTCGGTCACTATTCACACTGTGGCTAGAAGTGGAAAGCGACGCCCATGCGTAAGTTAATGTTACTGATAAAAGCGCTATACCCAGTAGTGCCCATTTCAGCTTTTGATTAATGCCTGTCTTTTTATTGATAACAATATCCATAGGGAGCTCTAGTTAACATTGAAAGAAATCATGTTGCTAAATTAGGGCAAGGGTCGTGCCAAATGAATTGCTGTTAATATTCAGATGGTTATGAGGTTTTTTAATGAGGGATAAGCGCGTTGTTGCGATAGTGGGACTCGCGGTTTTGGGATTTTGTCCCATAAGTGGGACAGTTAAATACGAAACAAAAGCTAAATTTGCAGTCTCTGCGCAGCGAATAAATAATGGGGTGAGAGTCTGAGGGATCCCCACGAATTTAATTCCATGTGCCTGCGGCCCAGGCAGCGTCTACTATGGAGCTGTACCATTTAAGTGCAGCTTCCCACTGTCGCATGGTAAACCGTATTCGACAAGAGATAGCTCTGAGACCGAGGTAGTAGAATGAGAGGACGTTTCTTTTTTCGGTATTGGCTTGGAATCGACGATGTTTGTTTGAAGAGACGAGCACCATACCCAGTAGTATAGCCACAAGTAACGCTAACGTAGTCAGTAATATCAGTATTGTTAGACGCTGCTTTTTCACGCTTTTATTCTGTTCATAGCCAAGCCCGAACTTGGTGCTTTTCATGTCTCTAAACCCCTCTTCAATTAGCATTCGTTGCCTGTAAATGGCTACAACTTGTTTCGATAAGCTTCGGTGGGACGTCAGTAATGTGGCTAATAGCCACGGGTCTTTCGCGCCTTGCGCATGCACTTTTGAGCGCTTTGAGGCTTTGCGTGTAACATCTGGATTTGAAGCATGTCGTCCTTTCGTTTTCTGTTTAAACAGAACTAGCGTGCAGGTAAAGCGGTTACTCCTTACTATTTGGCTGTTATCAAAACGCTTCGGTCGACAGGTTGCTTGTCCGTAAAGATGACGCATACATTGCCACGTATTTCCTCTATCAAGGGAGTAAAAATGTGGCTTGCGGATACGCCCAACAATATCCCACCCTAGTGCTAGTACTTCTCTGAACCAAGGCGATTTATACCCTGCGTCGGTGACGATAATGGGGCGACTATAGGGCGATAATTTGAAGGAAACATGGCGTGCAATGTCTTTAAGAATGCTTTGTGTGTGGCTGGTTGCTCTTTAGTCTTGTTGCAGTGCAAATCTTGATACAGTGTGATGGGCCTACCTTTAAGAGATATTGCCGCGCGTAAAAGAAAATGCGCTTTGAGGTCGTCATATAGCTGCCAAACTCCGTGCATTTCACCCGCTAAATACTTACCGGCTTCTAAAATTCGACCGTGTTCATCAAGCTTTTGATATTTACCAGACTTGAGTTGATTTACGTAAGTAACCTCTTCGGCCAAATTTCCATTTGAATGATATTCGTAGTTCCTCCAAATACCCTTCTTAAAACTTTCAAGACCGTTGCCATCGAAGTCTTCCTGAGAGTAATATCCTCGCTCTGCTATTTGACTATCTTCGTAAAACCTAACATAAAGGCCACTTTTTAAGCCGTTGTAGGTTTCTGTGTGCGTTTTTAG
>Ga0208182_1001089_pt1 | contig 13715 bp, 22 predicted proteins | sample MalvireepMed_906_FD_184248 | JGI IMG/M metagenome (GOLD analysis project Ga0208182, IMG submission 184248) | Marine viral communities from the Global Malaspina Expedition - Malaspina viral metaG DeepMed_906 (SPAdes) (version 2) | ecosystem: Environmental > Aquatic > Marine > Oceanic | place...
CCGCGCCAGCGGCTGGTGATGTGTTCACCGTTGCAGGCGACACGCAAACGTATACGGTTGCAAGCTCCACGGCAACCGTAATCACGATGTACCCAACGGCAAAAGTTGCCTGGGCGGATAATGCAGCGGTGACGTTCAAGGCCACCCATGTGGTGAATCTTGCATTTCACCGGGATGCGTTTGCATTTGCCACACGACCACTAGCGGCAACGGATGAGGACCGGCGATTGGGGACGATTGTAGAATCTGCATTTGATCCTGATAGCGGGTTGACGCTGCGTTTGGAAGTGACGCGCCAACACAAGCAAACTCGATACAGTTTCGATATCTTGTATGGGGCGCAACTCGTGAGGCGTGAATTGGCTGCGCGGATTGCTGGCTAATTGTCTCAGCGGTAGCAAGTGAGTGAGGCTGTGATTGGCTTTTTGGGAGAGGGTTGATCACAGTCTTGCTCGTGTCTCTAAGGGGCAAGCATGGCGCAACTTGAAACGATGGTTGTGGTGGATAAAGCCGGGAATCAACTAGTGATCAACGTGTCTGATTTTGATGCAACACAGCATCAAAAACCAGGATCGAAAAAGGCATCTGTGCGGAAATCTGTACGTGTGAAGGCTGGCGGGTAATGGCGGTTTCCACGTTGGTTTCTACGGCTGGTGCATCAAATGCGAATACGTATTGTACGCGGTCTGATGCGAACCAGTACGATGATGACAATCCGCAGTCTGGTACAACGTGGTCTAGTGCATCGAATGATCAAAAAGATCAAGCGTTGCTAATGGCTACGCGATTACTAGATGAGCATGTGGATTGGACTGGCGCGGCGTCTGATTCGGTCCAGCGGCTGACTTGGCCTAGAACGGGGATGTGGGATCGTAACGGATACGGGTTAGATTCTGATGCAATTCCTGATGGATTGCGTGATGCGACGGCGGAGTTTGCGCGACAGGTACTCGCAGAGGATCGCATGGCGGATGATGCGGTATCAACAAAGGGTATTGTTGGGTTGAAGGCTGGACCGGTTGATCTTTCGTTTTCTGGTCGTGGTAAACCGAAAGTCATTCCTGATGCGGTGTTTTTTTTATTGGCACCAAGTTGGTTTGATTCGGTGCGGAGTCGAATGAATACCACGGCGGAATTGGTGAGAACATGAGCATTGCGAACGCCATTCATGCGGGGGTAAAGGTCGCGCATGATGTTACGAATAATGGCGGGATGCAAGTAACGTTTACTCGCGAACCAACTTCGGCGAGCTTGGATAAAAATGGGCGTTCAGTGCATGGATCTGCGGTAACGATGACTGGATTATTGCACGATGTTCCTGCGAGGGTGTTGGATGATAGCGGGAATGAGCGAACATCCACAACACAATTAGTGGTGTTGGGGAAAACTGTGTTTGATCCACAGGATAAGATAACGTTACCGGGATCGGTGGTGCGTCCGTTGGTGCGGTGTGATTCGATGGTTGATTCTGCCGATGTGCCATATGTATCGGTATTGTATTTTTCATAATGGCGACAATTGCTGAGGTGACTGCGTATCTTGTTTCTGCTGGTGTCGCGACTGCGATTGGCACGGATCTGTTTGAGGATGCGTTGCCGGAAACGTCACCGGATACAGCAATGGCAGTGGTGATGACTGGTGGACGATCATCAGAAAAAGAATTTGGTTCTCCTGGGATCGGTCGTGAGTTTCCGCAGATGCAATTTTTATCACGGGCTGTGAGCTTTGATACGGCAAGGGCAAATGCTCAAGCCGCGCATGATGCGTTGGGGCGGGTTGATGCTGAGTCGTTATCAAGTGTGTTTTATGAGTCGGTAAATCCTTCTCCACCATTCTTGCTCAAGGTCGATGACAATAGGCGTCCAGTTTACGTTTTAAACGCAAGCATCATCAAGGATCTATCATGAAGGGCAATTGTTCGCAGTGTGGCGCAAGCCATGAAAAACAGCACACGCATGAGGGCTTTGGTGGGAAGATTATTTTGATGTGCAAAGTTTGTGGCTTTGAAAGGGCGGAGAAGTCATGAAGGTATATCGAGCCGTGGTGGGGTTGAATTTTCCTGATGCCGATGGATTGGCGGCGATCAAGAAGGCTGGCGGCGTGTCGAAGCTGGCGGATGAAGAGCGTGAGGCACTGAAGGAAATTCGGGTTGAGGCTGGTGGGCTATGTGAGGGTCTACCGAAATCCGCACAGAAATGGCTTTTGAAAGATGGCTATATCGCAGAGTCTTCAGTTGCGGATGCTGATTAGCTATCGGTGAGGGGGATTGACTGATGGCGAAATATGGAGCGAGTAGCGTTGGGTTTGTATTGGTCGGCGGGCGGTCGCTGGCTGGGGTGATCTCAACGCTGACGTACAAGGTGCAGACGACCACAGAATCCACGGGATCGCTGGGGGATGCGTGGGCGGAAGCCACGCCAGTGGGGGTGCGGTCTGCTACGCTCACGCAATCGGGTTGGTTTGATGACGCGACGAATTCTGTAGTTACGGCGTTGGTGGGGAATGAAGCGACATCACAGATCGTGTCTGTGGCTCCTGCTGGCGGTACGATTGGTACAGATTTCACAGGATTTGAAGGTGCGTTTGGTGGGCAGGTTGATCGATTGATTCAGCAAGACGGATTGCACAAGTTGAATTGCAGTTATACGATTTCTGGCGCGGTCGAGGATGGCACTATTTTGCATGCGCTAGGGGCAGAAACCGCCACGGGAAATTCGGCATCCCAGGATCAAACTGCTTCCTCTTCTGATGGGGGATCGGCGTATTTGCAGATCACGGCGGCAAGTGGGTCCAGTCCGACATTGGATGCCAAGGTGCAGCATTCTGCGGACAATTCAAGCTGGGCGGATTTGATTTCGATGACGCAAGCGACTGCGTTAGGGGCAGAAAGAAAAACGGCAACAGGGACGGTGAATCGGTACGTGCGTGCAAGTTTCACTATAGGTGGGTCTAGTCCATCATTCACGTTCATGCTGGGCTTTTATCGTGGTTAAGTAAGGAGAATTATATTGGCTAAATACGGTCCAAGTTCAGTAGCGATTACGGTGGATGACAGCGGCGGAACAGCTCGAAATTTGTCGCAGTACATTACCAGTTTTGGCGGGATTAAGATCAATGCTGGCATGGTGGATTCAACTGGGTTTGGTGATTCGTGGAAAGAGTCATTGAGTACGGGCGTTCGGTCGATGGATGACATTTCGATTGAAGCGTGGTACGACGACACGAGCAATACGACAGACGCGGTATTGGGTGATGTGGCGAACGGTCCAGCAGACCAACAAAAAACGTTGGTGGTGACGTATGGTGGATCGAAAACGACCACGGTTGAGGGCTGGATCGTGGATTACGAGCGGGTATTGGATCGGGATTCCTTGCATTTGGTTCGGGCAACATTCCGTCCAAGTGGCGCGGCAACTGAAGCATAAGGAGTGAGTTTTATGTGGACTAAACCTACAGCGAAGCCGGTTGCGTTGAATATGGAAGTGTCGTTGTACGTAACGCAAGCATAAGTTTGTCAAGGGGGGGAAGTGTAAGCGGCAGGTCGATGGCGTTGCTGTCGATCTGCCGTTTGTGCTATTGGGTGATCTATGGATGACGAGTTTGATATTGATGGTGATGATTTATTTAGAACATTAACAAAAATATCCCTACTCGTTGATCGTGAAGGTGTGCGGATTATGCGTGAGATTGCAGAACCACGCGCAACGAAAATGAAAGATCGCACGCCGGTCATGCGTAATCGTTTGCGTGCAAGTGTCCATGCACAAGAACCGAAGATGCGTGCAAAGGGTCCAGAGGTGCGTTGGGTTGCTGGTGGTTCGGCGAAAGCGTATGCGTTGAGAATTCATGAGGATATGTCGTTATCGCATACGGGCAAGGGTGTATATTATCGACGTGGAAAAAAAGTGGTTTACGACAAGCGTGGTCAGGCTAAGTTTATAACGTCTGTTATGGATGAGGATTCTGATGAAATGAAAAAAGAAGCGGCGAGAAAATTTGCCGGCGTGTTGTATAAGTTTAAAAAGGTTGTTTCTGGTTTTGCAAATTAAGGGAAAGGTTTTATTGAATGCTTGTGAGTAAGATCGTTGAGCGTGTGGATATTCCGCATGAAGAGGGGCAGTGGGTTGATCTGCGTCAATTGTCGTTTACTGCGATTGAGGAGGCTGGAAAGGTCAAGCAAAGAAAAGGCGTGGCGGATGTGCGTGACATGGGTGGCGATGTGTTTGAGGCTATCATGAGATCATCGAAAAGACAGGTTGATGATGATGATCAAGAGCGTGATCCGGTTGATTCGTATGATTGGGAAACGTTGATTAATAAGGCGTTGGTTGGATGGAGTTATGATGGGAAACCTACGCTTGAAAGAATTCGTGATTTGGATATGAAAACGGCGCGATGGATGGCGATTGAGATTTGTAAACGCAACCCAGTTGAGGATGAGGAAACAGCAAAAAACGGTTGAAGGCTCTGCATGAAACGCTTAACGGTGTACCTGGGGCCAAGGTTCCATCGGCGTGGATTATTTCTCGCGTGTGCGAGGAATTCCATTGTACGCCGAGTGTGGCAATTGCAGAGTTAGAGCGTGATTATAGGCGGATTATTTTTGAGATTTTGCGAATGCGTGTATATGCAGCGGCAAAGCATCGATTTGACAATATGAGCAAGGGTGAGAAGTTGGACGATGTTCCGATGATCGAGGATGTGATCAGGAACGAAGTTGCGATAGTCAAAGGGGAATAATCGTGGCTGTGAATGTTGGGAGTATCTATGCGGTGTTTGCCTTGCGCGATAGTTTCAGCAAGCAAATGCGAGCCGCTGTCTCTAATGCGGAAAAGGCCACGAAAAAAATTGCGTTAAGCGGGAATTCGATCAGATCAACGGGAATGAAAATTTCCGCTGGGATCGGTTTGCCGTTGTTGGGTGCGGCAACTGCGGCGTTGAAGTTTTCCGGGGATATCAATAAGGCAATGGCGAACGTTGCTACATTGATTCCGGGAAACGTTGAGCGTGTCAAGGAATTAAAAACGAGCGTTCAGGATTTAGCGTTAGCGACGGGGAAAAGCACTGGTGATATTTCGGATGGTTTGTATCAGGTCGTGTCGGCGTTTGGTGATAGTGCGGATACGGCAAAGATTCTTGAGTTGAATGTCAAGGCTGCTGGTGCTGGTATGGCAACAACGGCAGATGCAATCGCGTTGACAAGTGCGGTCACAAAGGCATACGGAGAAACAACGAAAGAAGGCGTTGAACGTGCTGCTGATCTTGCGTTTACGACGGTCAAGCTTGGGCAAACGTCGTTTCCTGAATTAGCGAGTGCTATTGGCAAGGTGGCAATTTCCGCGTCAGGGTTGCAGATTACGCAAGAAGAATTAAATGCGGTGTTTGCCACAATGACGGGGGTAACTGGTAGTGCGTCGGAAGTGGCAACGCAATTCAAAGGTGCCTTGACTGGATTAAAGAAACCATCTGAAGAGATGTGGGTGGCATTGGACAAGATCGGTTTTGCCAGCGGTGAGGCTGCGATTGAGACTCTTGGTTTTCACGGGACATTGACGGCGTTAACTGGCGCGGTTGGTGGGTCCGAAAGCGAGATGACCAAGTTGTTTGGCAGTACGGAATCCTGGGATTTGATCGCTGGTTTGGCTGGTGTGCAGGCTGAAAAATTCACGTCAAATCTTGGTCAGATGGAAGGCGCAACCGGGACATTGACTGAGGCTCTCAATGAGCAAGAGCAAGGCATAAACAAAGCCGGTGCGGATTTCGCAAAACTCAGACAATCATTTGTGGTGACTGCTCAGCGATTAGGCGATGAGTTGGTTCCAGCGTTTGGTGCGTTGTTGGTGATTGTGCAGGAAAAAGTTGTTCCGGCGGTGTCAGCTATTGTGTCGTGGTTTAAGGAGTTGAGTCCGGCAGCAAAGAAAACGATTCTTGTGGTGTCGGCAATCGCAGCGATGTCAGGTGCGGTGTTGATGGTTGTGGGTCAGTTGGCAATATGGGGATCGGCGGTTGTTGCGTTGGGTGTGACGTTGGGCGGGTTGGCGACGGCGGCTGCTGTGCTTACTGGTGGGATCGTCGCGTTGGGGCTGGTGATCGCTGGGGTGAAGCTGTTCAAGTGGGTTCAGGAAACGCAGTTGTTGGAACGAGCGTGGATCAGTCTCAAAAATACGTTGGGATTTTTGACGGATGAGCAGGCGGAAGCTGAACGGGCTGCGTTGGCGTTAAAAGAAAATCTTGGGGATATCACACCGACAGCGGAAACGTTACGTGAGGCGTTAGGGGGGGCTGGGGTTCAAGGGTCTGTGAAGGATTTGCATGTGGCAATGGCGAACCTTGGTGGGGTTGTTGGAGGATTGAGCCGAGATGAGATGGTTACGATTGCTCAGCGTGCAATTGAATTGAGAGAAGCAAATAAAACGTTAACTCCTGAGCTTGAGAATGTGGTCCGTTGGTTTGAGCGTGAGGAGTCAGAAGCGGCGGGGGCAGCAGCTGCGGTTTTGAAGCAGGAAGAAGCGGCAAGGAAAGCGGCAGAAGCGGCAAGGATAGCGGCAGAACAAATAGAAGTCCAGGCAGAAGCAGCAAAGAAGCTTAAAGATGATACTGAGTCGTTACGTGCTGAATTGGCTGGTGATGGCTTGTTGCGTGATCTGGAGTTGCTTGAATCGGCGTGGAAGGATTTGACTCCTGAGCAGCGAGAAAATCGGCATGTGATGGAACGTGCGGAACGGGCTGCGGTGAGTCTTGCCGAGCAAGGGATCATGCCTCTGGATGATGATTTGCGTGGGCTGGTGGAGGCTCATCAAGAGGCACAAAAGGAAACCAAAAAAATCGAGGTTGAGTTAACGGATTTGGAGCAAAAGGCAATCTCTTTGGCTAAGGAATTGTCTGGTGAGAATTTGCGGTTTGAGGTTGAAGCATTAGCGGCTGGGTTTGAGTTAGCTACGGAAAAGGGTGAGCTGAGTGAATACCAGTTTCAGGAATTAGGGCGGAAAGCGTCTGAGCTGAAACGCAAAGGCGGTCAGTTAACGCCGGAATTGCGTAATGTGGCGTATGCGTTTGAAGAGGCTGAGATCGCAGCAAATGCGACAAAGCTGGAGGTCGAAGAAACGGTTGGTGTGTTTGGTTCGATGAAGAATGCTGCCAAGGGTCTGGTAGAGGGTTTAACTGGCGGTCAAGGCTTGACTGGATTTTTTAGTGGCATTGGGACTGGAATTGTTGAAGGGATTGGAAATATTATTTCCGGCGGTATTCAGGCGTTGGTGAATGAGGGTGTGAAGATTGTTGGCAAAGGGATGGTTGCTGTTGGAAAGTTGGTTGCTGGGTTGTTTGGGAGGGATACGAGGCAAAATTTAAAGCTGACGGCTGAGCGGATGTGGGGGATCGTGCTGACAGATACAGCCGCACGAGCAGCTGAGGAAATGGCGATCAAAGTTGGGGATGATTTCGCTGGCTTGCTGATGTCGTTGAAAACTGTGATTGATGAAGCTGGTGGTGTCATGGCAGTGGGCTTCGGAAAAGTAGCAGGAGCGGCGCGGGACACCTTTGCTGCTATGGAGCAGGGCAAGCTGGACGCGGATGAAGCATTGCGAGGATTGCTGCCAGTGCTGGGGGATCTTGCGCTGACATTTGATCAGGCGGGGCTAGAAGGTAAGGAAGCGTTTTTTGAACTCATACGATTGGCAGATCAATTCGGATTAAACATGGACAAGATCGTCGAGGTGGTTGGGGAGGATCTTGTCAATCAGGCACTGGGGACGGATTTGCCGGGAGTGCTGACAACGATCCAGGAGGGGCTTGATGATGTCACGGTGGAGGGGCTTGGGCCACTACTCGACACGCTGATTCATTTGGGCGTGATTACGGATGAGCAGAAGACGCGATTTATGCTGATGGCTGGCGCGACGAAGCTGGATACCAAAGCGATGGAAGCGGCAGCGGAGCGGTACGGGATTCAGTTGAGCGATTTGGGACCAGCGTTTCAGGAGGCGAGAATTTCTGAACGCGCTGCCCAGATCAAAACGGATTTCGATCTGCTCATCGCATCGGGGATGAGCATGGAGGATGTGATCCTTGCTCAAGGTCCAGCGATCCATGCGATGGTGCGCGATGCGCGGTGGGCTGGCACAAAAATCCCTGCGGATATGAAACCGATCATAGGTCACATGATTGAGCAGGGCAGGTTAGTGGATGAAAATGGATTGAAAATTGAGGATTTGAGTGAGATCGATTTTGCCAAGCCGATGTCGGAACAATTGGTTGATGTGATGGGTGAGATCCGGAATCTGATCCAGACCTTTATTGACACCCTGACGCCGATTGGGGATGTGGTCACAGCGGTCGATCAGATTCCAGACTCTGTGGATGTCGCTGTGAATGTCGATGTGCCAACAATACCTCCCATAAAGATCGATTGGGACGTAAACGATCCTACTCGTGCTGAGCATTGGCCAGGGAGTGAGCATGAGATGGGGCTGTCTTTTCGTGGGTCTGGAGGAGATAGCGGTACGCGGATGGGTGCAGAAAAGAAGTTGGATGAGATCAGTTATCGGATCGGGCAACTGGTTACGCAGGGTCGTGAAGCCCCAAGAAAAATGGCACAGCAACTGACGCAGAAATTCCGCGAGGAAGGCGCATTTAATTAATGGGTGTCGCGGCTGAGGTTTCTGTACTTTACGAATCTGCCACTGATACATGGTCGGATATTTCCGGCGATGTGCTGTCAGGTGAGGGGATCGAAATCGAGTATGGGATCAGCGGGGATCAGCCGCTGGATATCGTCGCGGGGGTTGGTGAGTGTGCGTTTACGGTGCGAGGCTGGGAGTATAGTTTCCATCATTCCAGTGTAGCCACGGGGTGGGATCTCGGTGCGCGGGTGCGGGTGATCCTGCATCGGGCCACAGACAGCGCAGCGTCAGCGTCGGCGATCAGTCGATCTGGCGTGGATGTCACGGTCACGATTTCAGGTCATGCGTATGCGGTCGGTGACTGGGTGACGATTTCCGGCGCAGCGCAAGCGGTCTATAACGGGCACCACCGGATCACGGCGATCACAGCTACACAAATCACCTACAAGTTATCCGCAGATCCAGGGTCCACGCCGACAGGCACGATCCTGGTACGCAAGGCGTACTGTAGGCATAACGGGTGGCTATTTTCAGCCGATCCTGAGCCGGGGGCGTATGGCTCGCGGTACGTTAATGTGATCTCGATGGATGCCATGTACACGCTGTCGCAAGTCAACGTGCGGGATATTGCGTTGCAGGAGGACAAGACAGAGGCGGAACTGATTTCTGCCGTGCTGGATTATTTACCCACATCGACGCAAACCAGTTCTGAGTATCGCGTGATGGATGCCGGGATCGATACTTTTCCCTATGCGTTTGATGATATCGGGCGGGGGCGGAATGCGCTGGCGATGGTGAAGGATGCTGCAACAGCGGCGTTCGGGTTTGTCTTTTGCCGTGGTGATAGTACGTTTGTTTTTAAAAATCGGCAAAACCGCTCTTCAGCAAATCCAGTTTTTACGTTTAACAATTCGATGCTTTTATTAGCAACGAATGCGAGTATTGATGAGCTGGTCAACCACGTCAGGGTCACGCTGAATCCTCGCCATGTGGATGCCAGTGCTGTGGTGATTTATGCGTGGGACGGCGATCCGTTATTGATTCCAGCCGGTGAAACGGTCGTGGTGTGGCTCACGTACCGAAATGCCGATCAGACGCTGGAGTTGATTGGTGGAAAAGATGTGGTGAGCGTGGCAGCCACCACGGATTACCGAGCGTTTCCGAATAAGAACGGGACCGGGACCGAAGGCACGGGATCAATTGCAGCCACTACGGTCGCGTATGCAACCCAGGCCAAAGTTACGTTTGTGAGTTCATCAGCTACGGATTTGTATCTTGCTCAAGTGGCGGGATTAAATGCTGGGGCTACGCCATTGTTGCAGGTGCGTGGAAAGGGTGTCTATCAGCGTTCTGAGCAGGCGATGGAAGCACAGTCCACAACGGCATACGGGGATCGTGTGCTGGATATCAATTTGAAATATCAGGATTCCGCGACGGTGGCGCAGTCGTACGCGCTGACGGTCGAGGAGCGGTGGAACGCTCGCACGGTCGCTATGCTGGAGTCGGTGGAATTTCTCGGAAATGATTCTGCGGATTTGCTTACGCAGGCACTAGAGCGGGAACCGGCTGACGTGATCGCGGTGACGGAGACGGCGACTGGGGCGGCTGGATCGAACATGGTGATCCAGCGGATCGGGTTAAGCCTGAGCGATGGAGGGATGATCAAGGCCCGGTTTTATTTGGCTCCAGGGACTACGGCGGACATGTGGAAACTGGAGGTTGAAGGGTTTTCGGAGCTGGAAGAATCTACTATTCTTGGATGGTAACCAAAGGAGGCATTACGAATGGATCAAGCACAATTGCCAGATGTGTCGGTGGACGATTTGATGAAAATGATCGGTGATAATCAAGTCACGATTCACCGTCAAGGCGTACTGATTCGGACCTTGCTGGAAAAGGTCACAGAGCTGGAGGAGAAAGCAAGTGGCGTATCAGACACCTAGGACATGGGCTGTTGGTGAGTTGGTAACTGCCTCCTATATGAATCAGGAAATTAAAGAAAATATTTCTGCGATCCATACGTTTGTGGGTGGGCTGAATCTGACGGATAATGCCATCCTCATGGGCAACGGCACCTCCGCAGTGACACCTGGTAGTGGGCTGTATGGGTATGATTCAACAGCGGCTCTGCGGATCGAAGGGGCGGACCCATATCTGTCACTAAAAGAGACGACAAATACCAAAGAGTGGAAGATACAGGTTGTTGACGACAGCAGCGAGTCATTGATTCAGATTCCGACTCCAACTGGTGGCACGACAACTGACTGGATCAGGCGGACCTGGTACAACGGGGCGACTGATTATCGCGCCTCGACACCTGATAACATTCGCCTATTTAATGCAGACGGGACATCTGAGCGTCTACGCCTCGGGACATCGGGTGTCTCGTTCGATGCTGGCTCGAATTACCTCGACGACTACGAAGAAGGCACCTATACCCCATACCTCTATGGGGCCACGACAGGAAACACTGGAGACAGCACCTATCGGATCACTGGAACGACGGGGAATTACTGCAAAATTGGCCGTCTTGTCTTTGTGCATTTTCGATTCGACGATTTCACGGTTCCGACAAATGCGACGGGGCATCTGTCTATCACGGTGCCATTTACATGCAATCTAGCGGACGTCGGCGGCGCACCGATGATGAACTTGATGAATATTTCAACGAATTGCACATACTCGATTGTCTACTGCAACAGTGATCATTTCAGGGTCTATTCAATCGGTGATGATGTTGCATGGTCGTTAAACAACATCACCGACACGAGTGGGGATGGACGATATCTTTGGGCGAGCTTTACGTATTATACGAATTCATAGGTAGGGCACATATGGCACTTGAAAAGCGAATAAGTGAGGACAAGATTGAATTTATCGGAGCTGCACGGTCCTTGCAGATACGTGAGCTTACTGAAGTCTTGGATGATGGGGTCGTCATTAGCCATTCGTTTCATCGGCGCGTGCTCTCTCCCTGCAAACGAGACGATGGCGAGTGGGTGCCGAACGATCTGCCAGATGAGTCGCCCTACATCCAAGGCATTGCAGATGCCGCATGGGATGACGATGCCAGAGCCGCCTTTATCGCGCAGGATGCACAAGGGGCTCCCCTCGGGAATTAACAGAAAGGATTAGCATGACAGCATCACCGCCACGGGACATTACCGTTGAGGATTTACTCAAGATTATTGGCGACAAGGAAGTGCAGATCGCCAGGCTGAATGGGCACATACAGATACTCACGGCACAGATTGAAGAGCTGTGCAATACCCCATTGCCAACGCCGCTTAAAGCCGCTAAAGAGAAAGCGTCCTGATGAGCAAGCGATACGCACCGCGCAATCACGAAGTGCGGGAGCCGCCCGTGGAGAAGCTCCTCGTGAACCCACAGAATGCGCGGAATCGTGAGCAGGATCAGAATGTGCGTATCGCCAGAGACAAGGGACGCACGGCGCGGATCTCGGGCAAGGATGTCTGGTTGAATCCGTTCACCGGCTTACGGGCGCGGGCATGGACGCGAGGGTGGGAAGAGGCGCGGGCAGCGTATATCAAAGAAGCTGAAAACAGACCTATGCAGCCGGGGCCAATAGTAGAGTAGGGACATGGCAAATGGGATGAATGGTGGCTTGCCTCCCTGGGCTCGGTTTATTTCTCTGGTGGGTGTGCCGTCTGCGATCGCGATGTATTTAGTGTATGTGCTATCAGTGGGGATGAGCAATAGTCTGGAATCACATGAAGCGGAGCATGCGAGGGAGATGCGTGCGCTGACGCGGTTGATCCAGCAGCTGTGTGTGAACACCGCCGATAACTCGGAGGACCGTGCGGGGTGTTTTCCTGAGCTGACTGAGAGACGGTGAAGAAGCGATCGCGGTCGGATCTTCCGTTGGTGTCCTTGGGAGACGTGGGCGGCGATCAGCGCAATCGAAACACACAACACGATCATAATGTGCGGCGGGCGCATGCGGAGGGGCAGGAGGCGCATGCAGCGGGGAAACCGTTGTGGCTCAATCCGCATTTCGGGAAGCGTGCGCGATCGTGGAGTAATGGCTGGCGTGCAGCAGCGGCGCTACTGCCGGAGGAGTAACGGTGCGGAAGGATCACCGCAAAAGCGGATCAGAGAATTCCCGATCAGCGTACCGGCGCGGGTTACGTGCAGCGGAGCAGCGGATGCCGCGATGGGTGAATCCGTTTGAGGGGATCCGGGCGCGTGCGTGGCTGTATGGCTGGAACATTGGACACACACAGCATGGGAATTGCCGGGGCTGCGAATTGTGCGGGAAAAATATTGGCACCAAAAAGCCACCAGCATTTGCGAAATTTCTGGAGGGGTTTGATGGCGGGCAGGCGCAGACAGCGGAGCAGGTGATCTGATGGGTGGATACATTCAAACCTCGCAGCGATCGGACTGGGCAACCCCGCCGCATTTATTTGATGTCATCGTGCGGGATGTCTGGAGACGGTACGGGCAGAAGATCAGCCTGGATGTGTGTGCGCAATCTCACAATGCCAAGTGTGCGGAGTTTTTTGATCCGTCTGTGGATGGGTTGGCGCAGCCGTGGGATCGACCGGGATCGTGGTGGTTTTGCAATCCGCCCTATGGGCGGGAAATCAAGGCATGGGTGGCGAAGGGTGTGCAGGAGCGTGGGGGGATTTTTTTGCTACCAGCCAGGACGGATGTGGCGTGGTTCCACGATCACTGCTGGGCGGTTGATCGACCACGGCGTGGGATCGAGGTCGAATTCTTGCGGGGGCGTGTACGGTTCCAGGGCGCAGAGGCATCTGCCCCATTCCCGAGTATGCTGGTATGGGTCCATCGACTGCCGTAGGTGTGGACTGTAAGGAGGGATGATGGTGGGTGGGTCAGGTCCGATCACGTCTGATGAGATTGCGACATTAAAAGAGCATATCCGGTGGGCGGCGGATCTCTCGATGCGGCTGTGTCCACATCACCAGTGGCCTGGGCCACGTCCGTCTGCGGAGGCGGGCTGCTTTGACGCGGGGTTTTTGCGGGATCATGAGGAGCTGCAACTGCTGGCGGAGGTGGTGCTGCGTGCTGATCGTGGAGCCACGCACGGGGAGCTGGAGCAGTGGGTGC
>Ga0208182_1001090_pt1 | contig 13714 bp, 27 predicted proteins | sample MalvireepMed_906_FD_184248 | JGI IMG/M metagenome (GOLD analysis project Ga0208182, IMG submission 184248) | Marine viral communities from the Global Malaspina Expedition - Malaspina viral metaG DeepMed_906 (SPAdes) (version 2) | ecosystem: Environmental > Aquatic > Marine > Oceanic | place...
GAATGGTAATATACGTAATGCAGGTAAGATAAACTGCTCAGATGGAGAAATTGCTGAAGAAGAAGCCTACAGGAGAGCAAATTACATGTCTGCGGTGTATGGGATCGATATAATTAACGTGATATGTCAGAAGGTTTCTTTTTAAGGAGAATACTATGTTGAGGAATCTGATTTTGGGGGCTATTGTATTATGTTCCCCCGCCCTTGCTGGTGCTGGTGAGTGGGTTTTGGTAGATCCCCCCACTTATGTAAACAAGAACTGCCGCACCTGCATCAATACCTACAATAAGGGACATGTATATTGGTATACAGTGGACATCCCCTGTGTATTACAGAAGACAACGTATGGGGTCTTAAACGGCTCTGACTTGCTTCTACATAATATAGCACCGCCCTTCTGTCATTGTAGGTGTAACCACTGGAGTCATAGTACATATCGTATATACCAAAGACCACGTTGGACTAGGTATTCTATATTCTCTATGCGTAGACTATGTAGGTAAATTTACTCGGTCACGTCGGTGGGTGGTTAGTCACGCCGACTCGTCCTACCTAAAACTATAGGCCCTTCTCGATTCATTTCGGGTTGGGTCTTTTTTTATACACGCATACATAAAATTTTACTCGGTTGCAGTCCTGATCTCACTACTTGGGCGCAGCGGCCCGGTTAGCGTGCTACACCGTTGCCCTCCCGTTTTACCCGATCTTGTCAAGTCCAATCCCCGATTTTTTCACAAAAAAAACCCGCCCCGGCTTGCACCGGAGCGGGTCGCGCGTTGCTAGTTAGTAGGTTCTAGTCTTCTTCTCGCCACCTATTCTTGAAACCTATCCAAAACAGTAGCACTCCAAAGGCGAACATACCGTATCCGACATACCGTTCCATGTTGACCTCCTTATGCGGCCAACACCGCCTTGTTGGTGAAGATACGGTTGTAATCAGTGTCGTCGTAATCCTCTGCGCGGTTGCAAAGACGATCCCACTGATTGTCCGTGTAGTTGACCAGCCTTCCACCAAGCTGATCGAACTTCACCCAGTTCTCATTCCCAAGGAATTGACCGGCACGGGTCACGCTGTTCACAACCCCAAACAGATTCCGGTTCTCACCGGGAGTCTTGGATTCAAACATCACCCATGCTTCGAGAACGGCAGTCGCTTCACGCTTCTGCAACTTCTCCATGTCGGCAACACCAGCGATGATCGACTTCATGGGAACGCCGTCGTTCTCCATCAGGCGAACACCCAGCAGTCTCTCGATACCAGCGGGAAGCAGAGGAATCTGCGTCTCGATGTTATTCCGAATCCGCTTGGAAAGATCTTCGAGGTCGATATCACCGATATGGCGAACACGAATCTCAGTACCCTTGGTTTGTCCCCAGATGCAACCGTTCATGCAGATTGCACGGAACAGGCTTGGCATCGACAGGACATTCCTCTTGCCGATCTCGCAGTTACCAATCGAGATCATCCCGCCGTAATCGGAATCTTCTTCCTCACGGATGGTATCGGGAATCAGGACGTTGCCGAAAATGGTGTCGGCGTTACCCCGCCAGTGGCTCAATCGGCCATTCGGGATAATATCCTCGATCTGCTCCAAGTACCAGCGATTGTCCACCTCGGCGTATTTCTCACTGAGGAAGGCTCGCATCGTACCATCATCGTAGGTACGAATCTTGTAACTGGTATCAGGTTTAGCTTCGAGGATGCGACGGAAGCCATTACTGATAATGGCATCAATCACTTCGGCATCCCGCCGGTCACGCTTGTAGCGAGACTCCTCTTTGGCGTTGACCTGATCCTCGGTCAACCAGCGAGTGAAGCCCGTTCCCTTGCCCTCGCACAACTTTGCTGTCATCTGTTGGAGAGCATGGTTGTTAGGAACAAAGGTCTGGTCCTCGACAACGACCACGAATCGGGGTTTCCCCTTCACGTCCTCGATGCCAAAATCCAGATCGGAAATCGGGACAAGAAAGTCCTGCCGGTGACCTCGCTCCGATTCCAGTTGGTCCATGCCTTCATCATAGCTGATGGTCTTGGGATACCAGTCCTTCGAGACGTGACCGAACCCTTCGTCAGAGGCAACCCCCTGTGAGTCGAACACCCACTGACCTTCTTCATTCGCTCCGTCATACGCTTCGATTTTTTCATTCATCTCATCACTCCAAAAGTTAGTTTTCTGTCCTTCTACATAGTAACATAAGTAGCAGGACAAGTCAAGAAAAAAGCAGGGCCGCCCTAATAAAGGGCGACCCCACCTCCGCGACGGATGATTACTCCGAAGCGAATTCCGACTCCGACTCGTCGGACTCGGCCTCGTCACTCCCCGCCATCAGACTTGCGAGGTAGTCACCAGCGACCTGAGCCGCCTCGTCGTAGGACGTGCCGTTGCGACCTTGCCGAACCAACTTCGGCAGCTTGATCCCGCGTTCAGCGAATGCGGGAGTCAGAGCATTCTTCTTGCTCCGGGTCTGCTCAACAGACCGGCCCAACTCGTCGGCAACGTCGGCAATCGTGCCGCCGTTCTGGTGAACCTTAACGTATGCTTCCACGAATGCCGTGGCCGAAATCGCCTCTGCTCTTTGCTTCTTCTCACTCATGTCTCTTGTCTCCGTCTGCGGTCAAAACTCATTGTCGGTGAAACACTCACCAACTCAACTGTATGTCTCCATTATAGTTTATCGACACAATATGTCAAGCATCTTTAGCCCCGATTGGTCAAAAAAGAATCTTTTTTAAAATCGCCCAGATTCCGATTTTGTACTTGACTTTTACTTGCTCGCACACCTAGATCGCCTCCAGCGGCGTGGGTTGCGTGAGCCACAACGACGCCCTGTCTTACCCAATGTCTGTCAATGGGCAGTACCGCATAAACAATTCGAAGGCGTAAAGAATTACATAAGCCCACGCCGCTGCCACTAGCAAGATGTCACGCATTGCTCACCTTCCGGCTCTAGAGCCATTACTGTCGGGGCGTCCCGGTCATTGTCTTTGTACATTGCAACGAAGTCGGCTCTATATACTGGGATCGGATACTGGTCGTCACACACGCCAGTCCGCTCTACAAACGTGTCGTGCTTATAGGGGTTGTACATGACCCACACTTGTTTATCGTAGAACCCATTCCACACCATTCGGTCAACGCTACACGGATCTTCCAGCAGGTAGCCGCTCACGCCAGCGTGGACGTTTTTCTTTCCCTCGCGTCGAACCCTAGCCTGTCCAGCCTTGCCGACGAGGAACTTACAATCCCGCAACGACAACAGGTGGGCGTGGTCTACGATAAGCCCGGATTGTCTCACACTCCACAGTTTCCGGTGGAGATTCCAATAGACGTAAACCCGTTTAGTATAGTCGATCATTCGTCACCCGCGAACATATTGTCGAAACAAGTCCCGCAAATCCCGCTAATGAGGACTTCCCGCTCATCAGCCGTCAAGTACGGCATGGCGTTCTGAATCAGTTCGCCATTCTCCCAAGAATCGAGATCCTCGGTTTTTGTTGTGATATGTTGGGTTTCCTTGCACTGAATGCAATCCACCGCCACAATCGTCGTTCTCTCAATCATCCCGTCACCTTTTGTTTTCTAGAGTAAGAACCTTTACCCTTCAATTCTCGCAGAGCCGTCGCCGCTTCCGATCCCGCCGGTTGTGTCCCGTGAATCAACAGTGCGAAACTCTCATCCCGCCACGTTGGATTAGCAGCGTGGGAATCATCGTGGTCGATAATCAAGTCGAGTTCTTCCGCTTCCGCTTCTGAGAATACCACCTTGGCGAATCGGAATCCACCATGATCAATCATCCAGTCGTCACGCCCACCATACGACGCCGTCAGCACCAGATTCTCGGGGACTTCACTCTTGAGAGCATCCCAATACTTCAGGCTTTTGGTGTAGGCGTAGAACAACACGTCGGGAGTTGTTTGAGCCAGTTCAATCCAAGCCCGGAGATAATTCTCGTTGAAGAAATCCCCTGCAACATGAATCCGAACAATCCCGGCATCCGGGGGAATCGACTTCCACAGTTCCTGATACATCAACGGCCAGTCGTCTTGGTTTTCCTTCAAGGTGTCGTAATTGTGTTTGCGGAGATTGTACACGTTGGTGTACTGCACCTCTTGCGATGCCGAGAAACAACGAAACTCATTGTGGGGACCGTCCTTGATTGTCCGCTTGCCATTTTCACCGACAACCGCTTTCGAGAGACACGCCTTTGCAAACGGACACGAGTAGCCCGACAACAGATCGAGACTGTAGACCTTCCGCCCATCGTCAAGGTGCTTGGCAATTGCCCAACAACTCTCGTTCAACCGTTCCGTTTTCGCGTTTGCTTTCGACCACTTCAACATTGCTTGCCCTCGTGTGTGTGTTACTCCCCCATTATAGAGTATTATCGGCTATTGTCAACCCCCAACTTGAATATATTCCCTAGAAAAACTTTCCACAAAATCGCCTAAACCTCCACTTTCCTCTTGACGCCGAGCGGCGTTGTTGCCCAGCGACAACCCGCCGCCGCGTTTCACCCGATCCCCGCCAATAAAAAAACCCCCGCACCGGCGAACCGGAACGGGGGCCAGCGACTGAGGAAAGGGCGAAACTCCAAGTCACTGTTTGATAGCGCTGGCGTCACCGAGTATTATAGTGGCGCCCCGGTTCTTAGCCAGCGCTGTATGTATAACGGGTGGGCGGGATTCACTTTTGCCCGCAAGCTCACAGATATGGTAGTTCTGTATGACTGCCGTCTACCTGAACTCCTCGACCATTCGGCTATCGGAACTCAGCAGCGCGCACCTTATCCCCCCATAACCGGGGATTGTTCAGTCACCACCCTAGACGGGGTTGCAATCCCCGCCTTATTTAGATTCCTCCATTGTCACCTTGATGTTCTGTGGAGCGGTCTTGCCGAGAACGTGCTTCTGGATGTAGATCGTGTTGACCACTGGGGCCACGCCTTCATCCGGCGTTTCGCTGTAGCGAATCGTGTTCTTGGTTTCCTTTTCCAACTCGAATGTCGCAACCGTCGTCTTCATGTTTACACCTTTCGCAGGTTACTGATTTTGGGTTGTGAGAACGTCTTGTGCGAGCCATCGCCGTGTGCGATGATGACGTAGACGCCAGCGGGACCATTCCCGATCTTCTCGATGCTACCACTCCGAGCCTTGCCGTGGTAGTCAAACAGCACTCGATCACCAATTCCAACGTGTGTCATTCAACAGTCTCCTCTTCACTAAACAAACTTGCCATTTCTTCCGCTTCAATCTGTGCCTTGATCGACTTGAACAGACATCCGGCGATGACGGTCATGATCAGAGCATTCGACTGCTTCAATTCCTCGGGCATCTCGTCGGGACAGGCGAGGTCCATGATCATGTGAGTGAGCATCTGACACAAGGCCGGTTGCTCCTCGTCCAGTTCATCGAGGACTTGAACCCCGAATTCAGCCATGTCGATTGTCGTTGCCTTGTGCATCACGGCAATCGTTGCGTCCTTCGTCACTCGCGGCATCCCGTTCATCGTCGCCATTTTCAAACCCTCTCGTTCTTGTGTCCTTGTCTGCTATCCATTGTAGCAGACTATCAACCATTGTCAAGCATAAATCCCGACAAAATCGCAAACGTCTTCGGCGGTGTCGAAGTAGCCGACGATCCAGCCAGTGCTAGAATCCATCAACTCCCACAACTCCCAAACGGTTTCGCCTGCCCGTTCACCGCAAACCTCACGCACCCCGTATCCGTCTTCTGCCAGCAGCCTGTCCAACTCTTTCTCTGTCATGCTCTCACCCTCGTGTATTGTTCCCCCCATTATAGTATATTATCGGCATTAGTCAAGGTCGCACTCCAGTAAATCCCGTCAGATTGCCAGAAAAAACTTTCGAAAAAATCGCTCAAAATCCCAGATTACCCTTGCGCCGAAGCTGGCGGGATGTGCAGCGACACACCCGCCGCAGCGTTTCACCTGAACCCTCACCGTGTTGCCACGATGATAAAGGTCCAGAAGCCGATGAACGCAAACGTCACCAAAGTGTCCCGATTAATCTTTCGCAGCATCGCCATCTCTGAGCGCCCTCCACGTTGTCTTGTCGCAGAACGTCCACCCGTCCTTGACCAGTTTCTTGATAACGCCCAAGTCGGTCTTGGTGGAATTCTTCAGCCGCTTGAACTTCTCGCCTTTACGTAAGGTCTTCACCAGTCATCTCCCTGAGTTGAACGTGTTGTTGTTGTTTCGCCGGAATGTTCGCAACCGTCAAGCCGTCCATCCCCAACGGTGGACCTTCCATTATCAGCCCGGTGGCGATCACGATTTCCCCGTCCATGTCTTCCGTGATGTGACACGCTGGAAAATGCTCCAGAGCGATTCTCCACAATTGGTCAAGCGTCATCGAAATCAAGCTCCTTCTGTCCGGGGAGTGGGAACGGATGCTGATCGCTAGGCACAGGATCTTCCTTTTCGAGCCAGCCCAGCATCTTGTTTCCGATGCTGTTCGGGTTCGGTTCCGCAGCAACCTGCGATGCCAGATTGATGAAGTCCAGAACGCCCTGAACGTCAAGGTGTCCAACCACGTCATCGTAGAACACGTCCTCGTCGTCGCAACCGTGAGGCCCAGTGTATCCCGGCACGGCAACCCACGACAGATTGCTACCAGTAACGTAGGCGGCACACTCGGCGGTGTTGGAACCCCAATGCTCGTCACCGTCAATCGCCTTTTTCGGGGCATCCCACTTGGCATTCGACACGTCGCTGTCGCAGTAGTTGCCCGGACCCCACTGGACGGAAACCGTCACGCCGTTAGGCAGATCCAGTTGGAATCCCTTGTTGTCAGTAATCCGCATAGCCTTGTCGCTCATCGTCATCTCCCTATTCCCACCAACCAAGTTTGTCTGCCAAAACCGAAATGAATCCCACAGCCACAATTATACCACAGATGTTCGTCCAAGTCAAGAGGTCAGTTACCATTTTACATGGATTCCCTGATTGCGTTGTGGTTCTGGTTTGCTCGTGTGCGGTTCCGCTTGGTTCGCCTGTCCTTGTGCTTGCCAGCGCCAGCCTTGTTGACGGAATGAATCCTGCCAACCTTCCATGGCTCGCTCTCAATCGTGATCGTGACGCAGTTAGCACCGAACTCGATTGTGCCGCGATTCATCTTCTTCGTCTTGCGTTTCATGTCTTGCCCTCTCACTGACTTACTCCTCCAGTATAGTATATTATCGACCAAAGTCAACCCCAATCTTGATCCTATTTCCGAGAATCCCAAAGTTTTCCTGACTCATTTTCACTTGCTAGTCCCCAAGCCGCCCAGCGGCGCGGTTGTCGAGCGACACAGCGCCGTCGCGTTTCACCTGATCCGGGTCTATAAAACAACCGCCACCCCCGGCCCCGATGAGTTATATAAGTATATAAAACAGGGCGAGAAGCAGCGGCTATATAAAGCGAGGACGGCGGGATTTGAACCCGCAACCACCGGATAGACAATCCGGCACTCTGCCTGTTGAGTTACGTCCCCGGATCTACGGGGGTGTGTGGTTTGCATTACGTTGGCGTACTGTCCGCTCTAGAACGGAGACAACCAACACCACCTCGACCCGTATTCTAGTAACCAAGATCGTCGTACTGGCCTTGATCCCAGTCGTCGCCACCCATGAAGTCTTGCCACTCCTCGTACTCCGTGGGCTGGCCGTCGTTCTCCGCATCCCACTCCTCGTCCCTGTCGTGGAGACTCACCGCAACGTGGACGTGGTCCTCGGCCATCTCGTCGAGGTACTCCTCGAATTCGGCGCGGGCTTGGGGGTCGTTCTCGAAGGCTTCTTCAAACGTCATGGGGTTGTCCTTTTCGGAAATCCAGTGAAAATGTCGAGGTTGTTTTCGGCTCGCCAAGCGTACAGGCGAATCCGGGCTTCCCGTTTCTCCGGGGTGTCCTTGACGGGCTGCTGTTGCGGCTGGCGAAAGCTGGCCGTTGTCCGACAGGGGATGCTGAGTTCGATGTGTTTCATGTGTCAATTGTACCAGACGGGGGGTTGATTGTCAAGACCAGTCTTCCGACATTTCCATTTCGTCGGCTTCGATCTGGGTCTTGATTGCCTTGAACACCACGCCGATCACGGCCATCGTCTGGACGGCATCAATCGCGGCGGTTTCCTCGTCCTTGCCCTTGGCGATGAGTTCGGTGAGCAGGAAGGAAATCACCTTGAGCAGTTGAGGCTGATCCTTCATCATCTCCTCAAGCGTCTCCGCACCGAACTGCATCATGTCCACGCTCATCGCCTTGTCCATCACGGCGATCACGCAATCACTGGAAACCATTGGAACTGTCTTCGTCATCTTTCAAACCCTTTCACTTGTTGTTGTCTGTCCCCCATTATAACATATTATCGGCATTATGCAAGCCCAGTCTCCACCATATCTCAGCAATTCCCCCTATTGAGACATGATCTCAATTTCTAAAAAACCACACCAAATCCCAGATTACCCTTGACGCGAAGCAGGGCAGTTGGCGCAAGACCACTGCCCGGCGCGTTTTACCTAAACCGTCACTATATACCCTTATACATCCCGCCGCCGCCGTTATATATAGTTATAAAAAAACCCCGCCGCATATAGGGGCGAGGTTTATAGGCGATAGACGCCCATCTTTTTAGTGAGCGATGATCGCTAGGATGATCACGGCCACTTGGATCACGGTTTCCCAGATCATGTTTCCCCTTTCTTGTTAGTCCGCGCGGGAACGAAACCCTGAGCATCGACCACGCAGTTCACGTATTGCACCGGCAATGGACGCAAGTGCATCCCGCCGGGAAACCCGCAAGCCTCGAAGAACTTGACCCGGTCAAAGCGCGGGTTGTCCTTCGCACAAGCGTCGGCCACCTCGCAAGCCATGTCGTAGCCCGCGTCCTTGTCGAACAGGGTCAGCTTCGCAATAGAAGCGGCCAGCATCTTGAAGTGTTTTCGCGTCATCATACCATCGTCTCCATCTTGAGCCAAACTTCATCCGCGACGATCACAGCCCATTCGCTGTCGTCGGTTGTCAACACCACGTCCCACTGGAAGTCGTCAGGGCCATTCGACACCATCGCCCACACCTCGAAGTCGTCAGACTCGTGACAGTACCAGACTTCGACCCCATCCAGCTTGTAAACCAATTCCATTCCTTGCCCTCTCGCGCTACCGTTTCGTATATTGTACCAGACCAGCCGCCGATTGTCAAGACAGAATCGGGGAGCCGTTGTGTCCGGTCAACGCCGCCATCGTCACCATGACCAACCAGTCATTGAAGTCGGGATCGATCTTGTCCTTGAGTCCCAACGCTACGTCCAGCGCAGCATCATGGTCGGAGCCTTCCGGCATCCAGAATTGAAACTTGACCCCCGCTGCCGTTTGTGCGTTCCACAGTTCTTCCATCTCTACGTCCCTTTCACTTTCCAGATCTTCCGTCGTTGCTTGATCTCACCATTGAAACCAAAGCCGCCACCCGTCAAACGCGGGTAGTCCACTCTCACACCACAATCCGCCGGTCTGCCGTCAATCCCGTGCAGAATCGTGATGTACTGCCATTTCCTGTGAGCTTTCAACGGGACCAACTCGAAGTCGTGTTGATTGCCCCTGTCAAACAGATCGCCGGTCTTGGGTTTGTGTTGCATGTGTGTATTGTACCAGATCGTGGTAGGGTTGTCAAGCCTTGTTGGGATTCAGGAACGGTGGCGAAACGGGATCTGCCTTGACCGCCGAGTTGAGCAGGACAATGTGGTCGCCCTTCATTACGACGGAAACCTTCGCCCAACCCAGCAAGGCCAGCAGCCTAGCCGATTCGCTGAACACCCATTCACTCCCAGCGTTCACCGGGGCGTTGAGCCGGAAAGCGTTGCCGTCTTTGTCGCGGCCTGTCCAAACTTGTTTCGCTGTTGTGTCTTTCATGTCTCCCATTATACTATATTTATCGGCATAAATCAACCCCAACCGCCACCTTATCTACTCAGATTCCACTATTGAGACTGGATCTCAATTCCTAAAAAATCACGCTGAATCCCAAATTACCCTTGACTCCGAGCAGCGCGGATGGGGCAGGACATCCGCGCGGCGCGTTTTACCTGATCCCGGCCCCCATGTCAAGCCCAATCTGGAATTTTCTCAAAAAAAAACACCCCGCCACGGTGTCATCACTCACCGCGACGGAGTGGAAAGGGTTCGTGTTATCCGTCGTGGATGTCCAGAAAGATCAAGCCGAACATCAGGAACCAGAAGATCGTGAAAGCCCATCCCATGCCTACCACTCCCCGTTTTCGCCGTGGTCGTAGTACTCATCCCCGCCCATGTAATCCTGCCACTCCTCGTACTCGCTGGGCTGGCCGTCATCCTCCTCGGGTTCGTCGTCGTCCCCGCCCATCGGGTGGTTCTCATCCGCGTCATGGTCCACGTCATCGGGAGCGTCGGCTTCCGCGTTGCGGGTTGCCCACCAAGCGTCGGCTACCCGGCGTTCCATGGGCCGATTGTCGTCGGCTTCGCGGGTTTCCGCGTGGGCGTCGGCCTCGATGGAAGCCGCTTCGATGTCCAGCAGGTTGTCGCGCGATTCGTCAAACGTCATGTTTTGCCCTTTCAAGGCTAGTGGTTGGGTCGGCCTCGGATCTTGAGGAGCTTTGCACCCGTGTGTTTGTATGCTCGTATTGTACCAAGCGTGGCGTTGGTTGTCAAGCCCCAATCATGGGAATCAGGGATTTCGCCAAAACCCACTTGACCACCACGTCGGTCAACTCGATGTCCGTGTAGTAGTGGATCTTCACAGCCTTCCCGTCATGCAAGACGGACAGGACAGTCACGGCGTGATGCACGCCATGCGTATCGAAGTACTGAGCGAATTCCATCGGCTTGTATGTGTGTTGCGTTTTCATGTCTCCCATTATACTACTATTATCGACAAAATACAAGCCCAATCGCCACCCTATCTCCTCACTTTTCCTTATTGACACTCAGTCTCAATTAGAAAAAAATCACACAAACTGCCATATTACCCTTGACGCCAAGCGGCTCGGATGGGCGAAGACCACCTCGCCGCTGAGTTTTACCTAATCTCGGCCCCTCTGTCAACCCCAATCTTGAATAATTCCAGAATTTCCTCGGAATAAAAAAAGCCCCCGTCGCTGGTTTTCCGACAGGGGCTTGTGGACGATAGACGCCCATCTTGCTAGTGCTGTTTCAATATAGCTTCATTCGCGGTCCCCTTCTGTTAGGGTGGTGTCAAAGGACAGGGCAGGTAATTGAACCCTGCGACCAGTTTGTCGGTCAACCCCGTAATCCATTCCTGTCCGTTGTAAGATCCCCATGGTACTAGCATCCGTTCAAAGCTTACAGGCTTCTACTAGGCTTACTAGTCCCTTGCCGCTGTAACGGCCAACCGAGCGTGGGGTACTACTCAGGATTGTGTGGCACTCTGACAGGGAGTTGCGCCCTGTAACAACTGCACTTGCGATTAGAAGCTAACCAGCTTCCCCTACGTCACCGAGAACTTTAGTGGCGCCCCGGTTCTTAGTGGGCTTACCCTCGCAAGGGGTTATCAGTTGTCGAAACTTCTCCAGAGTATGTTTTGTGTGTTAGGCTTGCAGTGGCTCTTAACCCTATCTCACGGCGTCTTATCAGCGTTGCCTGTGAGTTCCAGTAGCCCCGTTGTTCGTTGTGTCCATTGTACCAGAATGAACCCGGCTTGTCAAGCTTCAAATCCAGATTCTCTCACCGGCCAACGTTCTCGCCCCGATAAGAACCTGTTGTGACCAGTTGTAAAGTCGTTGATTCTTTTCGCTGGTGGGGTCTTCGTTGAGCAGTGCAACGTACTTGTCCTTGATTGCTCTCGCCTTGTCAACGTCGGTGATATTGGCCCGTTGTGCCAACTCGACGGCCCGTTGAATTTTTTCGTTTCTAATTCTGGTTGCAGTTGTCCAACTCATGTTTGCTCTTTCGTTTGTTCTCTGTTGTATGTTCCCATTATACTATACTTATCGGCATAAATCAAGCCCAGTGTCCACCCTATCTCCTCAGATTAGCCTATTGAGATCGAGTCTCAATTACTAAAAAATCACGCTAAATCCCAGATTACCCTTGACGCGGAGCGGCGTGGATGGCGGGAGACACCCACGCGGCGCGTTTTACCCGAACCCCGCCTAGAGCGTGGCGGCTAGCATGGCGAATACTGCCAAGCCCCAGCCGATCATCTTCAGCGTTTGGACCGCTGCCTGTTTCATCACCAACACCCGTTCTCGCTGTGGTCGTAGTACTCATCCCCACCGAAGTAGTCCTGCCACTCTTCGTACTCGGTGGGCTGACCGTCGTCCTCGTCATCGAATTCGATGTCGTAGTCGGTGTCCGCGTCACCGACCTCGTCATGCTCGGGATCGGTGGGATCATCCCCGGTGTCATCGACACCGTCGCCGGGGTAACCGGCAGCGGCCCAATCCGCACCGATGGCGGCATCCTGCTCGGCGGCATCCTGCTCGGCGGTCTTCGCCTTCGCGCGGTTGAAGCCCGCCCACCAAGCGTCAGCCACCCGGCGCTCGCTGCACCGCGTGTCCTCGGCTTCGCGGGTGTCCGCGTGGGCATCGGCTTCGATGCTCTGGGCCTCGGTGTCGGTCAGGTTGTCGCGCGTTTCATCGAAGATCATGTTCGCTCTTTCAAGGCTAGTGGTGTTGGGTCGGCCCCGGAACTTGGGGAGCTTGTCACCCGTATGTCTGTATTGTACCCGCTGACTCGCTGGCTGTCAAGCCCTAGCCATCGACCAAGTCGAGAACCAGCAGCCCGGCCAGCGCGATGGTGATGATGGTGATGATGGTCATTGTAGCCCTTCTCTCGTCCTGTTGTCCTCAAGCAGCCTAGTACGCCTGATACTACGAAGGCGCACAAGGCTGCTGGTTCTACCTTAACCGCCTGCCTGTGTCAAGCCCAATCTTGAGGAATTCCGAAACTTTCTCGGATTATCTCAGTGCGCCGATCCCTGCCCATGTCATCACAACCAAAGCACCCAGCATCCACGCCAGCCACATTGTGATAAACGCCCAGTCGCACACTTTGCCAAACATGTTCATCTGTCCCTATCCCATCCGGGTACGAATATGTCCATCAGCGTCAACAGCCAGACCAGTGCCAGAATTGAGTAGATGATCCACATGGTCTCTATACCTCGTCTTCAGTTGTAGTAAACAGGCCAGCGTCCTCGCCAGCCTGTAACACTTGGTAGGCCACGCCATTGGTCGAAACCGAGAAGCTGAACAGCTTGCGGCCCTTGCTGTCGAACAGATCCACCGATGTCACCCCGTCCTCGGGGATCTCGGACAGTTCGAAGTCTTCAACCGGGTCGTCACCGGGACGGTCAACACTGCACTGGCCACCGAAAATGCTATACTCGCGGTTCCAGATCCCCCGGATGTATCGCTCACTCCCGACGTGCCAGATCTTGTTGGTTGATGTCCCTAGCACGCCGATGTACCAAGAGTGCCCACCGTTGGACTTCCACATAGTCGTGGTTGTCTTGTTGGCGTTGCTGGCAGTGTGTGTTGCAATGATCTTCATGAGTCTCTCTCTGTTCTGTTCTTGTGAGCGTGTATTGTACCAGCTACGTCGCTGGTTTGTCAACACCAACGCCGCGTATCGCTGTAGTAGTCGTATCCACTTGGGCCGTCGCCCTGATGGTTTTCGTAGCCGTTGGCTCCGTCGTTCTGTTCGTCGCTGGTGCAAGCCTCGCACTGGCA
>Ga0208182_1001098_pt1 | contig 13624 bp, 33 predicted proteins | sample MalvireepMed_906_FD_184248 | JGI IMG/M metagenome (GOLD analysis project Ga0208182, IMG submission 184248) | Marine viral communities from the Global Malaspina Expedition - Malaspina viral metaG DeepMed_906 (SPAdes) (version 2) | ecosystem: Environmental > Aquatic > Marine > Oceanic | place...
TCCTCACCATCCTCTACGAGGGGCCGGGACCACGCTGTGATGGCCGTGGCGCTATCGAAACGCCCGATGAGTTGCCACGCCTCGACCATCAGGTAGTTTTTGCCTCCGATCTTCTGGTAGGATTCGGTCTGATTCACGACCTGGATCAGCGCGTCCGCCCGCTCCTTGTTCTGGGCGACGACCTCCTGCGGGCTCATCGCCGCGACCGCGCTGTCGAGTACCGCTATCTCTGTTTCGTTGTTCATCGTTCCTCCACTGCTTGATTGCGTTTGATTCTCGAAACTCAGGACCTAGCCACTGGTGCCAATCTCGCTGCCACCACCGGTAGTCAACATGGCACCCGGCGCCGCAGGTGCCCTGGACCACGGCGACTAGCTGTCCACGGCGGTACAGGGTGTCGCCCGTTTTCATGATCATGCCTCCACCAGCACCACGAGCGTGTCGCCCACATGTCTGGTCCAGATGTGCCGCCCGTGCCGCTTGGCCGCCGCAGTAAGGATGTGGGCTCCTGAGCAGTTGGTAGCTCTAGCCCCGGTATGACGCCACCGGCATTTGAAACGCAGCACACTGCCGGGTTGCACGGTGAGTAACGTCCTCGTTTCTATGTTCATGCGGATCTGCACGATGCAAGATGCTGCGGGTTGCCGAGTGCGTCACACTCACGGCATTGGCAAGCGCCGCATCCATCGCATGTGGGCATAGCTTCCTCATCTGGGTAGACGCACGAGCACAGAGCCGAGGGGTGCGCGAACTCGCTATGCCGAATCCAGGGGAGCTGTTTTGTAGGTGGGTTCATGTGTCTAAAACGCTATCTCGCCGTTGGGGTAGCGGGCTTCGAGCGCGGCCACGAGCGCGTCGGACTGCCGAAGCAGTTCATCCCTGACGCCATCGAGGTCTTGCATACCTGTCTCAGTACTCTCTGTGATCTCCACCGTGGCGTCGTAGGTGTGGACCCCCTTGGTGCTAGTCGCCACATTAACGCGATACCGAACGCCGTGCTGTGTTTCCATATTCACTCCTCCTTTTCCTTTCTTATCCGGCTAGTTCTCGTTCACTGGCTACTTCAGACTCCGATGCGTATCTAACCTTCCACATAGTGCCCTTCCCAGGCGTCACTCCATTAGCGCGACAGCGATGATCTATTTCATAGGTAGCAAGGTTCTTGATGCCGTCAGCCGTGGCATAGTCCGAGCGGGTGAATTGGCAATCGCAAGCGTCAACGTGCTGGGCAGCCATTCCTAGCTCCTATGCCCCTGACACCTGCCGTCTAGGCCGCTCGAATCGCAACGTGGGAGGTACTCGTACCCAAGGCTCGCCCAGTGACTCAACCGTCCCAGGTGCAGCACCCGCCCGTCAGTGTCGTGGAGCGTGTCGCCCCGTCGAACCATATCCTCGGCATCATCGAGCGCGATATCGTCGTGGGGGTACATCCCATCGACCTGGTCGATTCGCCTCGCCATTGCGTCCCTCCTGCGGTGTTAGCTATGCCCCCGATTCTATCCCAGGACTTGCGGCATGTCAAGTAGTGTGTTACCTTGTTGGCATGAGTAAATTAAGGGAATTTCGGAACAAGAAAAACTGGTCGCAGGAAGATTTGGCAAGGGAGGCGGGCGTCAGCGCGTTCACTATCTCGCGTATCGAGAATGGGCAAAAGCCGCATGGGAACACGCTGCGCCATATCGCCCGCGCTCTGTCATTAAACCCAGAGCAAATGGCTGCGGTGTGGGCAGAGACTCGTGATGGCGGCGACGGGGGATTGACAACGGTCTCGGGAGGAGAGTAGTGTAGTAGACAGTCCGCATCGCATGTCTCATAATGGTTGTTCTGCTGCTCGGGGTCTCCAACCTACACCGAACAGCCCTAGACCCCCAGTTGCGATGCGGACACATCGAAACCTGGGGGTCTTTGTATTTAGAGACGGTTAGGGTGTTGGGCTGACCCTGTAACCTCAGCCACGGGACCGAGAAGAAAGGCGCGGGGGAAGGCAGATAATCCGCGGCGCCATCCCACAACGAGCGGATACGAGTGCTGCTCAACGACAAGAGACTCGACCCTTGCCTCCCTGAGGGGGGTAGGGGGGGAGTCTTAGACCCCCCTATGCCTGTACGATGCTTAGATATCTGAGATGTAGCTAGTGATCCTATGTGTAGATGAGGGAGCTTGAGGCTCCAAGAGGTTGGCCCGTGGGGGTTGAACGCCGGCCCCTTCGCCCTGCCCAGGGTAGCGAGAGCTGGGCCAGCCTCCTGGGTATTCAAGCTAGTAACGATGGAGGAACAATGGCAGGCGTTCTAAGTGACACCGAAAGAATGAAGTTGGCCTACTCGGCTGTACATGGACGAGGGTCGCTAACGGAAGCCGAAATCAACTTAGTTACCCAGTGGGCTATACAAGCGAAAGTCAATGCCGCGGCGTTAGAGTTGTTGCTCGACGGGAAAATAGACGTGACTGTTGACCCATCGGGAGAAATCCTATTCCAACCCCTCGACACCGAAGCAGAGCTGGCGAAGCGAGTCCTTGTGTGGCGGGATATTGTTGAGCGAGAGGTTGTAGGTGAATGAAACCAACTAGTAACGATGGAGGCGATGGTTGATGAGCCACTGCGAGACATGCACCTGCGCGGAAGAGTCCGAGTCCACCGATGGTTACCCGGACTGGCTGCTGGAGTTGAGTACGATCCAAGGCTACGGCTGGACATTGGCTCGGGCCGAGGACTGGCTGGCGCAGCAGCGCATCCCCGAGGAGATGGCGACCAAGGTGGTGACGGCTCTCCGAGCCAAGTGGGGTGGTCCGAAGTGGCGGTACGTGAACCCCGAGGCCACGTTCCGCAACTGGTGCCTGATCGAGAAAGAGCGCGGCAACGGTAACGGCGCGGTTAAAAAGGGCGGTTACTCCTGGGCATGGGAGGGAAGGCGGTGACTAAGGCCGTCGAACTCTGCGAGGAATGCTCCAAGGAGCCCGAGTCGTGCTGGTGTTACTACAGCGCCAGCGACGACGACCGGCCCCGGTACTACTGGGCCTGCGCGAAGTGCCACATGAGCCTGGAGCAGTGCAGATGCAGCGAGGAGGAGCGCCGTGAATAAAGCGTGGCCTACATGGCCGCCGGCGTCGGGCCGGGACGATCCGGCCACGAGCTACGATGCCGAGGCCGAGGTGAATCGCAGCGGCAAGCGGGTTACCCACGCCGAGATGGTGTTTGCGTGGGTGGAGACGGCTCCAGGGCTCACGGCTCCTGAGTATGGGGCCGCTACAGAGCTTGGTCACATAGAGGCCCAGCGGAGGCTGAGTGACCTGAAGGCCAGGGGTCTCGTGCGGCAGGGGGATCGGCAGGGCAGATATATGACCTGGTGGCCGGTGATCGAGCCGGTGCAGGGAGAATTGCTGTGAGTGAACCCCGGCACATAGTGTCGTTATCGGGTGGCTCTGCTTCGGCTGTTGCGGCAGACAGGGTAATCGACCGTTACGGCCGCGACAACGTGACTCTCTGGTTCGCAGACACCCTATGGGAAGACGAAGATTTGTATCGATTCCTTGAAGACCTAGAAGCTAGATGGGACATGACCATTGAGCGGTTCACCGACGGGAGGACGCCGTTAGAGGTGGCCGAGGACAAGAAGCTGATACCGAATTCACTTGCCGCACCTTGTTCGCATGAGCTAAAGCAGAAGCCATTCTTGCGCTACATCAGGGGGCAGCCCAAGCCCCTCACAGTACATTTGGGGCTGTCCTGGGACGAGGAGCATCGGATGGCAAAGCCGAAGGAGATTTACGAGGGCGTCGAGGGCGTAACGGTGGATTTTCCTTTGCTATGGAAGCCTCTGCCGTTCATGTCCTATACAAAAACCATTATAGAGTGGGGCATCAAGGCTCCTCGGCTATACGAGCTTGGGTTCCCGCACAATAATTGTGGCGGGCGGTGCGTCAGGCAGGGGATACGGGAGTGGTTGAGACTCAAGCGGACGATGCCAGAGAGGTTCGCCGCCGTCTCTGACTGGGAGCAGGCCCAGAGAGAGAAGGGTGGGCCGAGAGCTACTCGGTCAATCCTCAAGGACAGGCAAGGCGGGACGGCGGTCGCATTAACGCTTGAGGGATTGGAGGCGCGGGAGGATACCGACCAGATCGAAATGTTCCCAGGCGACTCCTTCGGGTGCTTCTGTGAGGTTTAACTGTGACTGAGGAGCCGGTGATCATCGAGGTGCCGTTGCCCGGCCCTGAGTTGTCGCCCAACGCACGGGTACACTGGTCCTCGCGGTGGCGGGCAGCCAAGTCGCTGGAGGAATGGGTCATTGTAGGGGCCAGGCAGGGGCATACAGCGACGATAGACCCTGCGGTGGTGTCATATCATGTCCGGTGGTGCGGGCACCCCCCAGACGAGGACAACTTTGTCGCCAGCATGAAGGCGGGGCTCGACGCGCTGGTCCACGAGAATGTGTTGGTGGACGACGGGCCTGATCATGTGAAGCGGATCGATGTGTCATACGAGCGTGTCGCCAAGCGCAAGGACACCTGCGTCCGCATCACGGTCTCGCCATGCGAGTAAAGTTGACGCACATAATAGAGGTGCAGCCATGCAGATCAGAGACCATGTGACTGATGCAGATTAGTGGTGAGATCGTCGTGAAACGTATGCAGGGACTGGCTGAGTCGGGTTACTGGTTTGAGAGTGCCTGGGACGAGGGGTGTCCATCGCCTCGCGACCCCGATCAGATCGAGTTCACCTGGGAGGATCATCGTTATATGCTGAGACACCGAGAACTGCCGACGATCTACGTCTCTGAGCCATACGACCTCGACGGGGAGGATTTCGGAGAGATGGCGAAGCTCGTCGGTGACGGGTGGGACGTGAGGATCATGCTGCACAAATCACTCTGGAATCCCGGCAGCACGATCCCGATCTGGATGAGCCGGGAGGTGGACTTTTGCAGATCAGAGACCGGATAAAGGAACTGCGGCGCGTCGGAGCTTATACCGAATGACGCTATGAGCTGCACTAGGTGTGATGGGTATGAGATGGAAGATGCATATGGCGATGCGATATGCATGATCTGTGGGCATGTGGTCTATGTGCCGGTGGCCGCTGAGATGGGATTCATCCCTGCTCCGGGTGGTAGGCGGCCTAGCCGTCCGCCTCTGCCGCCGTTAGCCGCGAAGGTTCTGTGTGGCGGCACCACTCTGCGAGGTCACGGGTGCCGCCACGAAATCAGGCCGCCACGGTCACGCTGCAGGCAGCACCCGCTCTAGGTGTGCCGTGGGGCTCATTGCTCATCGCGCCGCACTCCTGGCCCGGAGCCTGGCGCAGGCATCTCGACGAGCCATCGCTGGCACCTCGGGTTGATGCACCGCTTCGGCTTCGCGACCCGAGGCGTCCAGGTGTGGGTGCAATACGGGCAAGTGGTCGTGGTCATGGTCTGTCCTTTCATTATTTCTCCTCCTCAAAGTAGTCACTGGCTCGGCAGTCAAAGCAAATGCCAGACTCGGACACGTTGGTCCCTTCACATTCCGGGCATGTCGCCGGGTGTGCTGGCTCCAACGATGGACACCACCCGCTATGGGCCTGTCCGCACTCTCGACACGTCACCTCTCGCTCTCCCCTCCACGCCTCATCAATGGCGCTATGTAAATCTCTCGCCGTGCATGTGCCCTTCATGGTCACCACCTCTCTCCGAACGGATCAGTCAAACCTCTAAGGCCCAGGTCGTGGTCGAGGTCAATGGTGGTCAGGTCGCTATGCCTGTCCCGGCACGGGCAGTTGCAGCTAGTCGTCGCGACTATCCGCGCCGGGCAGCCATGCAGATCGACCGGACGATTTCTCGCGTCCCAGCATGGATCGCAAACCCTGAACTCCCTTGTCGTTGCCATTCAGCTCACCTCCTCTCCGGCTTTGGCTATCTCATGGACTAAGGCTATCCGGGAAAGAGGTTGATCCCAGGCATCTTGGGCGCGTCGTTCCTTCCGCACAAAGCCTGCCCACGCACTGGGGTGTGGCCCCCAGTTTGCGAGGCTGATCTCTCTCCCGGTGGCGTTGTGTTCCTTGGCGAATTCTCCGCACCCATCGGGGAAACAATCGGCGCACTGGTATCGCCCTCCCACCACGTCTGCGACCACAAGCTCCCGCAACTCTTCCGAAACATCCATCTCGTCCATCAGTGCATCGGCCTCAGTTGCGAAGAGGGCATCCTTCGGACTACCTTGTGATAGTGCTGCGATAAAAGCTACCGCCTCGTGTTCAGTCATGCTTGCACCTCTTCTCTGAACTGTTTGCCAGCCGCCTTGCCAGCCGCAGCAACGTCATGGTCCCCTCCACGGCGATGGGTGGTGACGCCGGGGTAGAGGTTCTTGCCTTGGACCCGCTTGAGCTTACCGTTGGTGAGTCGGATGGAGAACCAGTGACGGCGGTTGGTGTCGTACCAGTCCCGCTCGATTGTCCCCCGGAAGACCTGGTCCCCAACGTAGGTTGCCCCACGGCTCGAGCGATAACGGCCTTGGGATGCGAATGACCCGCCTTGGAATTGCGGCAACGTGAATTCGATATAGTCACCTATGACCAGGTTCATGCGGTCACCTCCCCTTCCTGCTCGTGTGCTGTTGGACCTAGACCCCGGCGTCGGCTTCGGCGCTACGAGTCAGTCTCTGCCGAATCCACGGGGCAACTCAATGACCTCAGCCTCGTCTGCAATGCCTTTGGCGCTGTCGAGGTCGAGGTATGTGATTTCTGACAGCATCTCCCCAGTGGGTGAGGCTTGGAGGCCATCTGGCATCGAGTCATACCAGTCCTGATATTCGTACTGTAGGTCAACTAATTCTTCGAGGGCCTGCACGGCCCTTGACGCCGCGTCCTCCCACCGTTTCGGCCTGCTTAACTGTTTAGCCATGTCACAACCTCCTGGCCGGTGGCCTTGGCTATGGCTGCTTCGGCTTGCGCCCACGGTATCCGGTCATAGGTTAGTCCAGCGTCGTCGAGGACACTGAAGTCCACGTTCTCGATGGAGTCCAATAGAGACTTCAGAGCGGCCAGAGTTTCGGGAGCTGCGGCGATCAGCCGTGCGTTGGCCTCGTTTTCAGCGTCATCAATCGACATTGCGGTGCCAGAGTCGTTGCCTCTGGGCCAGTCGATCACCGTGCCGCTCATCGGATCATTCACGTCACATAGCAGCGCCACGGGTTCTCCGTGTGGCCCTATCCGCTGGTGGTCTATCCTCCAGGGTCCCGGTGTGTGGGTCATGCTTCTTCTCCGTCCTCGCAATCGGAGCAGTGGCCCAAGGTGGTTTCGATGCATAAGCCTATGTCGTACACCTCGTCCCATTCGGGTGCGTAGTGTGTCTCTGAGTCAACGTCCTTCATCCGCTCCAGCCCAAGTTTCTTGGCCGCATCTTCGGACTCAGCCTCAACCGTCACCCATCCGTACTCGTGGTATGTTTTTACACAGCCCATATGATATTTCGTCATGTCATCTCTCCCCTCCTGCTATCGGCATCAATGCCCCTGACAGGCTCATAGAGCGTAGTTTTGCCGGGGGCTATGGGTTGGGTGCTATGTGTGTTAGTTCACCTCTGGTGGGTGGAGAAACCCCGCTGCCACTGCCGGTACGACTCCATTGCCAAGGGTTTTAAGCTCACCCACCCTATCGGGACACCCATCAGCCATTCGACCCATCTGCTGTTCAACAGCCCACCAGCTCGTCGCGCCATCGTCTGGAGCGAGGGCCGGTGCGTTGCTGGCTGGCCCTCGTTGGCCTTGTAGTTGTTGCCAGTGCCATAGGATGTCGCCGTCGGTGTCGGCCACAGTCGCAGTCGAGGAGGGGCTGCGACTTGGTCTCTCAGGTTGTTCGGGTTCTTGCGTCCTCGCCTCGCCGTGTTGTGTTCGTAGTCGAGCGCCTTCTGGCTCTTCGGTGGTAGCGCGTCGAACGTGTTGGGAGTCATCCACCGCCAGACACCACCAGCGTTCGCGCTTGTGCGGCGCTCCGACCTCGGCAGCGGATAGCAGACCCCATCTCGCATCGTACCCTGCCTCGGAAAGTTGCCCAATGATCTCCGCAGCGTAGGGGTAGTTGCCGTCAGCCAGCCCTCGGACATTCTCCAAGAGGACGTAGCGGGGTGCCACGTCCCGAATGACCCGTAGGGTGTCGGGCCATAGGTTCCGCTCGTCAGATCGACCTCGTCGGGTCTTGTTGGCGCTGCTATGCGGCTGGCAGGGGAACGATGCCGTAATGATGTCCACCACTCCTCGGCACAGCTCACCGTCGAAGGCACGTATGTCGGGCCAGATAGGGGCATCGTCGAGGAGCTTGTCTTTGATGCGTGCTTGGATGAGTTGCTGGCAATACGGGTCGATTTCAACGTAGCCAACTGTGGTCACCTCCAGTCCTGCTAGTCTGAGGGCCAGCGTCATGCCGCCGTAGCCGCTAAACAGGGAAAGCTCATTCATTCGTTGTAACCCGGTAGACTTCGTGTTCGGTGCCGAAATTACAGGTGCGAGAGACACCCCAGGAATCAAACTTATCTCCCCACTCGGCTTGGGCCTCAAAGCCGTCCTCAGTGACGATGGCGGGGATATCCACGCCGTGCGGATACACGCCATACCGCACCACGTCACCCACATGGAGGTCTTGCCCGTGTGTGTCCTGCCAGACACCATCGCCGGTCAGCCTATCGTCTGTGGGATCGACGTATTCGTAGTTGATTGTCATCTCTCATCCTCCAGTTCCTCGTTGAGGAACTTGGTGTCTCGCCCTGGCCCTTGGCCTTGGTTGCTGGGTATATGTTTGACGTTGGGTCATAACATGGGTAGAGATCGCGTATAGCCGCCAGTGCCGGTGCATCATCGATGGCGCATGAGTTCTCGCCGTGTAGGTAGTCATAGGCTGCGATTTGTTCGGCCACGTCCTTCAGAGCGGCCAGCAAATCCGGTGCAGCGGCGATCAGCCGTGCGTTGGCCTCGTCCTCTGGGGTGGCTTCGCTTGCCTCCTCAGTGACGGTGGCGGCAATAGCGCGATTGGCGTACAGGATAAACCTGGGCCGCAATGAGTTCGTACTGTATTGAATCGTCCACGGTCCTGGCGTGTAACTCATCTCTCCCCCTCCTGGCCCTTGGCCTTGGCTCTGGCGGCTTCCAACCTCGCCCCAAACTCCAGCATCTCGATGACTAGGTCGCGCCCTTGGCCCTTCTCCAGACCATTACGGCACATCGAGACTGCCACGCGGAACATCCCCGGCCAGTGTGGCGTGAGATCAATGGTTCTAGGCTCGTTGGCGGTAGTCATCATGCCTCCTCGACCTTGGAGCCGAAGTGTTCCAAGACCACGTCGGCGGATGCGTGTTGCTCCAGCCATCTGAGAGCCTCGCCATCTGTGAATGGGATGACCTGTCTCCCGCCACCCGACTCATTTTGTCCGATGCTGACGCTGTACTGGGATAGAGCGCCGCCCTCCCCGTACAGGAACCACGATCCCTTCCGGGTCTGGTAGAGGGTCTCCGACCAGTGGTGGAAATCCGAGGTATACCCGTGGCTATCTGAGGCGATCTCCTGGGCCGTGTTAGTGTTGTACAGCTTGCCGTCAATAACTTTCTTCATGTCATCTCTCCCCTTCGGTGGTTGCTATCTCTGCGAGTGCGAGTGCCTTGCAATGGTCAACGGCTGTTGCATCCATGCCACATGCGATTGATTCAGCCATTTCCGCCACCTCTGTTGCCTTTTCCTCACTGGGTGCGGTGATGGCTAGTTTCAGCGCGAGTGTTAGTGCCTCTTTGCGTGTCACAGCTCCTCCTCCAGCCATTCGACGATCCGGCTAGCCTCGGCCCCAGTCATCAGTCCGAACTCGATCAGTGCCTCGATTTCCGCAATAGCGTCTCGCATGTCTCCCCTCCTGCTATCGGCGGTAGGTCGCCACCCTATTGTGGGCAGTTTTGTGTCATGCCCAGGACGATGCCCTGCCTAGGGTTCCCACATCTAGTGGTCTGCCTCACACCCTGTATCCAACTCAGTGTTATTAATTAAGTTGTCGTGCTTTGGTGCCACGCCCCTACTGTTGCCAGGGAGCCTTTTAATGTCATGCTCAGGACGCTCGGCTGGTACAGCCGTCCGGCGGTGCTAGCTCGGCTATGCGGGTACGGCGGTGTAGTCGGGCAGAACATACTTCGCGAAGTCCTGGGGATAGTTGCGGACCATATCGGCCATATCGACTGCCATGCCGGGCGAGATCGCCTTGAGGGCGGCGATGATGGCCTCCTCGGGCGAGTCGGCCTCTACCGTGCCGACTACCTCATCGCCGGGGTCATACTGCAACGCTATGTCGGATACGATGTACTTCACTGTGTTTCTCCCCTCCAGTTGCCCGGATATCCCGCCGGGTCCGGCGCTAACGTGTTGCTCTACGCCGCCTTGATGCGGCGTTCCAGCAATTCCCCCACCGCTTGTGTGATGATGACCTTGGTTGCGAGGCTCACGCCGTCTTGCCATCCGCCGTTCTCATCGTTGTGGTATTCGCCCAGCGCGTTGTAGATAGTCAGCGCCTCATCGGTATTGAGGATTCCCATGACGTTGGCTCTGGACTGGCATTTTTGGAACTCAGCGTGTTCGCTGACAGTCAGGGCGAGGGTCTCATCGTTCTTCGCCAGACTGGCCTCGATGGGCTGGCCCTTGAGGTCAACGCCGTCTGCTACCAGCGTGTCTATCCGCGCCTGTTGCCGTCCGATGGCCTCGTCAATCCGATTCGATCCGCTGTAGAATTTCATCGTGTCTCTCCCCCTACTCGTGTCTCTCCCCCTACTCGTGTCGGTTACGCCTGCTAGTTGGCCGCTTTGGCTAGGATTGGTCTAAATTTGCAGCCATCGCATATCGATTTATCTTTCCCAGTTTTGACAGCTTCGATTGGTTTCATATCTTGTCTGATGATGAACGTCTGCACCATTGGTCCCGTTTTGGTATTGTCGGATGGCTTGGTTTGACCGGTTGCCAGCATCACTATGGCCGCGCCATCTATCGGGCTTTCACCACGCCACTCCTCTGTTGTCCCTTTGGGCAGTTTGCCAGCTTTCCAGGCCTTGTACATCCTCCCAAGCCATCCGGTATTGACATAGCACTTTGCCGCGCCTTTGCCGCGCTGTATCGGGCTGATGACGATGTTTTTCCCAGGTGAATTAGTCCCGCCACATCGGCCACAGTCATAGCATTGGATACCGTGCGTTTGTTCTGGACACCAGCTTTCGTTTTCTTGCGGGCCGATACCTTCTAGATCAACGCGATAGGTGCGCCACAACTTCGCCTGTGCTTGTTTGGCATCTGCTATCGATTCCACTGAAGCCATAAAATATTTCTTGTGGGCTTGTACTTCGGGCTTGCGCCATCGATGTGTGTAGCCTGTGCCAGTCTTAAATTTGGCATAGAGTTTGTCCCATACGGCCATCGCCACTAGTGATGGTTCCCCATAGGAGCCGGCCCGGAGTTTGGCTTTCGTTCTGCTCATTTGTGGTTACTCTTCCCGTATCACTTCGTCTAGGGCTTTGATGTCCAGACTGGAATCCCACAGGCTAACGCCGTCGCCGGTGGTGGCGCACTTCAACATCCCGTCGCGGAGTTCTTGTCGGAAACTCAGGAACGGTTGCGGGTAGGTCTTGTACCCTAGCGCGGCCTGATATGTTGGGTAGTCGTTTCCAATCCACAGCGCCACGTTCCACGTCTCGTAGTTTTTCCACCCGTTGTATTCCATCGCGCAATCTCCCCATGCTCGTGATCTGTTACGCCTTAGATGTTGCGCGTGTTGCGAAACGGGCCTTTGTAGTACAGTGGGTAGCTTGTGTTACGCCGTAGGTAGATGGTGTTCCCGGTAAGCTGACGGCGACGCTGGGCCGCCGTGATGGCCTCGGCTTCGTGAAGGTTCATGTAAACGTCGCGCCGTGGGCCGGAGTCTAGGCCGTCGCGGTAGCTAACCCACCACGTGAACGGGGAGTGCTGATAAAGCTCGATAATCATGACGGTGGTCTCCTATGCGCTCGCGTGCGGTTACGCCTTGAACGTCTGTGCATTGCGGGTTCGGATGTATGGCCGTGATAGGTTTTTGTGATCGTTCCGGCTATGATATGCCGTGATCGTTTGAGCCTTTCGTGGCAATTTAATCGAACCGGTACGGTAGTCAAGGTGCCGTGATACTGAGCGTAATCCTACAAGCTGTCCACGTTTCAACTGTCGTCGTTCTTTCATGTCTCACCTATGTCGTGCTTTCGTCTCGCTTTCGTCTCGTCACTAATGGGAGCCTCCCGAAGGCTTAGCTCCCATCCCGCGCCTTGCCTCTTTTGATGAGGGCTTATCACGCGGATTCCCTCCGTAACGTGGGGGGATTAATTACGTCTCTGTGCAATACTGCTAGCCGTATGGTTGGGAACCAAGGGCCGTGTGGGTTGGGAATCCACACCTTGACGATGCGAGTACACCGTCTTACGTTTGCTATGTGGCTGCTCGCCCTGTCGTTGTCGCTGTCGCCGCCTCCGTTGCTGTCGTCGTGTCGTGAACTAATATACATGCACGACAACAACGTGTCAACCCCCATTCAAGGCAATTTCTGAGCAATTTCCAAGGCCTTGACAGCCTCGCGTGCGCGTAAGACAATGGCGAGATACCGATTCATAGATATCCTAGTCCCAGTCGGAGCAGATCACAGTGTCCCTCGCAGAGACTGATATCGCCGTACCAGACTACTTGGATGACAGCTTCGATTCTGCCGTGCATCTCGTGTACCACGAAAGAATTGCGTGGGAGCGGCAGGAGCGCGTCCTCGCAGGTTATGGCGAGGGCGGCACGATCAAGGCCGGTCTGCTGAAATCTGGCGTGCATCGGCGTACTGTTGAGGACTGGCGCAAGGCTGATTACCTGGGGTTTGCTCGTCGGTTTGAGGCAGCGCATCGCGTGTTCTGTGACGAGATTGAATCTGCTATGTGGACTCACGCGTCACAGCTCCGGCCCGGCCAGAACCCCACGATGCTGATTGCCCTCGCCAATGCCAACATGCCTGAGAAGTACAGAGGCACGGCGCCAGTCGTCAACATCGATGCGCGCTCTATCAGTGCTGAGCTCGCACAGATCGGTCGTGCGCTGCTGCCAGCTCCGGCCCCGGCTCTCCCGCCAGCACAGCAGGAGGAGACCCACCCCTAGGGCTTAGAATCTTCCCTGTATAGGTCTAGGGCACCCCTCTGGATATTGGTGGTATAAAAAGGGTTCTGCGTACATGGGGGCTGTAGAGAGGCTGTAGTGGCGATGGGTTGTCCTTATTGGAATTGGTAGTCCTGCCGGAATTGGCAGGGGTAGTTTAGGGAGGAATTATGCCGACAGTAGGAGCGGGGAAGAAGAAGAAGGTGTTTCCGTACACGGCGAAGGGGGCTAAGGCGGCGAAGGCTTATGCCAGGACGGTGAAGAAAACAAAAAAGAAGAAGGTATAGGGGAGGGTTTTCGTAATGGAGCATCTCACGAGTGGCGTGCCCTTCTGGGAGGTGTATCCAGGATCGAGTCCCTCTTTGGGGCCGTTATGGGACGAGATAGGGAGGGCTTTGGAGATTATGCCTATCTCGGTGCGTGAGGAGTTCGTCGAGGCCATTTCCAAGCACGTTTCCCAGCTCCCGTTGCAGTCTTCTTTGACCGC
>Ga0208182_1001104_pt1 | contig 13582 bp, 26 predicted proteins | sample MalvireepMed_906_FD_184248 | JGI IMG/M metagenome (GOLD analysis project Ga0208182, IMG submission 184248) | Marine viral communities from the Global Malaspina Expedition - Malaspina viral metaG DeepMed_906 (SPAdes) (version 2) | ecosystem: Environmental > Aquatic > Marine > Oceanic | place...
TTCCAGATTAGTGGTTCTGTTCGGTCAGGGTCTTCACAGAGTTGATAGTGAAATTGAACAGATACTGCAGGGAATTCTTGTTTGTCATCTGTTTGACGGAAGGTTCCATTTTGTACATTCATTCCGAGAACATAACAAGCGTGTTCACCTTTGGGGGGCCATTCTCCTAATGAACCCATCCCTTGGTCTGCGGTTGCGGTTTCGAAATCCGATTGCAAGTTTGAGAAGATTGCCTTCGTCTCATTACTAATGCTCATAAGTTAATCCTTCTTGTTTTGAGCCGATATGTACTGTCCTTCGAATGAAGACCACGCATCTTCTTGTGGAAGTTCAATACGATCTGGTAAGTCTACACGACATTTGGTGATTCCCGCAAGGGTCTCATCATTAATTGTCATATAATATTTTTGTGTTCTAATAGTTTCTGTTTTCTTGGGTCCTGGTTTACCACCAATTCCGGGGAGTTGTATTTGTTTTGATTCTGATACCCAATCAGTTTCAAATGCTGCAACGAGTTCGAACATTGGGAACAATCTTTTATAGAACGAGTCGGTTATTGTAAGTTCGGGTCTGATTGTGTATCGGTCATCACCTAGTGGAATCTTTGCATTTACTAGGTGACATACATAGAAGAATCCGTAGCCGTGTCTGCGGAGATCTAACGAGAATCGGAGTAGTCCATCATAGACATCATCCCATGCTCTTCGACCATCAAGATCTTTCCAGTTCTCTCGACCTGCCTTCTTGGTTACATAATCTTTCATCAATTGAATTGAAGGACCAAGACTATCAAGTACGATTGTTTGTGGTCTTGCTTGTCCAGCTTCTGACATTTTGATAAGTTGTTCTTTCTTCTTGAGAATTTCTTCCCAAGTAAGAACCATCTTTGACCCACCAACATCCATTGGCTCACCATTTTTAGTAACTCCAGGCCACATACATGCTTGCGGATTCGGATTGGTTGTACTGGTTCCATCTGTGTTAATGATGAATGCATTAGGGTTTGATTGTAAGAAGAATGATTTACCTGCTCCGGGCATTCCTACTATTAATCCTAGTAGTTGTCCAGGCGGATGAACCATTCGTTGTCCTGAAAAACCTAAGCCAGAATACTTCTGTGCTCCTGTTTTTCCTACCGCTAAGTCCTGTGTTTGCATACTACCTCCTAATCTGTGTCGGTTTCATTATCGAAAATTATTTCATCTAAATCTGCGTTTGTTGGTGTATAGTTAGCCACCTCCATACTTCTGAGTCCTCCTTCTTTTAAGAATACATCTGTTGTAGTTGAGACTGGTCTTCTATCGGGCAAACTCCATACTGTTGTTTGCTGCGGTCTCAAGTTTAAGTCGTCACACCACTCCTTGAATTCTCTAAACGATACGGTGCAATCATGCTTATCTCTAAACAATTTCCAGAGTTCACTTACCGAAAGATCACCCTTCTCTGAATAGAGAAGTCCTTCCAGTTTAGGTAAAACTACTGTAGTAAGTATTTCATTCTTAAATTTTAATAGTGGGTTACTTGCCATAAATGACTCCTTGCGTGCGGAGTGCACCGCCTTCGCATTACGAGGCGGTGCACGGAGCGTCTACTATAAACTCTACACCTTCATCCCTATCTACTTGTATGAAGGATTCTGCTTTAATTATATCAGGCCATTCCTTTGGTGGTGTCAAGTAGAAGGGTGTGTAGGGCGACATTCTACCAAATTGTCTAAGGTGTGACGCAGATCTTGGGAAATTTTTAGGGAATGCTTTACATTGAACATAATTACGAATTAGGTTTACTCTTGCATAGTACTCATCAAGGAAATCCTCATCGGATAAAAGAGTTCCATAAGTCAAACTATAATTTATAGGAGGAGACATTACCCACTTCTCAGCGAGGTGTTCATATTCCTTTTGTCCCCGGTACCAATCATTACACCTTTCTATATAGTTATCGAAGCGAGGTTCACCAGAGTAGTTTCTACGTATCTCAACTTGTCCCTTACGAGGACCACGTTGTAACGTGTGTTCTACCTCTTCGAAGTCTCGATCTTTCATACCGAATTCTATAGTAGGTTTCTGGACTGCTATATGAATCATACCCCCCACTCTTACATCTTCTGGTAAACCATGGATCGGCTGCAATAGATTATTATCTAGAGCCAGCTTTAGTATCATCATGTAGTGTTGAGTTTGAAATTCTAATGGGCACGTTATAAGACGTTCTTCAGCAGATCCTGCAGTTGTCTTAGCGTCTACAATATAAAGAGAGTTTTGTTCTTCATGGTATAAAAGAGTATCCAACACAGCAGTAAGCATTACTTTACCTGTCTTGTGTATCTTAGGCATGTGTAGTCTTATACCTACTTCAGATCCTAAATGTCTAAAGTGACTTTGTTTTAAGAATTGATTTATAGTGGGTATCTTATTCTGGGGAAGTTCTAAGTTCATAGCAACTTCATACCATGCTGATGCACATGTAAAGTCCTTCTTTTCCCTTTCCAATACTTTGTCCTTAGATTCCCCTTTGATTCCTAATGTTTGGCATATTTCTTTAAGTTCGTCTAATCGGTCATCCAGCAAAGTATTCATACAAGTTTTTGAAATTTCGAGTGGTTCTCTATAAAGTTCAAGTTTCTTATGAAACCATGAACCACGAGAAAGTGCTTTCGACCAACGAAGAACAGGTACAATTCCAAGTCTCCGGGACAAATAGTATTGAAAGGGACAATGTAATACCCCCTCATAATCTGAAGATCGAATGGAGGGAGTCGTATCCACGTAACCGTGATACTCCATCCACCTTTGGGCATCTTGCCCGCGCCCTGTAGGTACAGCAACGCTTTCTATTTCTGGGGGCATAACTTTCCTCCTGTGTTAGAGTTTATCTATTCTTTTGGGGAAGTTCATACCAGTCAAGATAATGACCCGCAAGTATGAGCCATCCGACGGCTCCTACTAAGGTTCCTCCAAAGAATATATTTCCTAAGGTATCTGCTAACATAATGTTTCCTTATACGCTTGCGATAAGATTCCAAAGTTCACGACATGCACCTGCTACCCAGTTAACACCTTCCCATGCGAAGGGAAGAAGTGCTAAGGTAATAAGTAAACTACGATTGATACCAACCTTATTAAGGGTTGAATCGACGATATCACTTGCACAACAATTATCTTTACTCATTTGGTTATTTCCTTTTTGAGTTTAACTATACGGGCTTGGCCCAGTGCCTTGATAGCCCACAACGTACTAAATACTCCTGATGCTACGATGATCGGGAGTGCTATGAGATGAAAATACTCTTGTAACAAAGTATTAATAAAGATTAACCCTATCCCACCAAGAACAGGGTACCAACCTTTACGACCCGCTGAAACACAGAGTAAAACGATTCCCCCGAGAATTGAAATCCCCCCAATACTCGAGAGCATTGAGAGGGTAGGAATGGAGGATGATACTGCCTCTGTAACGGTTGCTATTCCACCCGTACTTGGCTTTGTAGAGAAGAGAGTATCTACGGCACATCCTCCAAGAGAAAAGGAGATTAGTAATGGGATTAGTTTCTTCATACGAATTTGAGTAAAAGAGTAAGGATACCAGAGAAGAACATGGCTGTCACCCCTGATATCATATACATCTTAGTCTTTAACTCAGTAATAGATCTATCGATATTGGATAATCGTTTGTCCAATAGATCAAGACGGTTATTGGCGCGATCCAACTCATTAACTACGAGTCGTTTGTATTCAGCCCAACCGTTCGTTCCTCCTTGGTTTGTTTCCCAAGGTTCGTTTACCAATGTTTATCTTCCACCAGTACTAGCACGTTTAATTTTACTTCGTGATTTTCTACCAATAGTCCGTTTAGCACCCGCTGTACTTTTGGTTCTTTGTGGTACTACTTTCGATTTTTTACCTTTTTTCTTTGGCATGATTTATTTCTTACCTTTCTTTATATAGTTCTTCGTCTCTTTTTGGGTTTTCGTTTTCTAGTTTTACCAGCGGTTCTTTTTTGAGCACCACCTGTACTCTTTTTCTTATCTTTTTTATATGCGTATGCCATTAACCTACAAACCTTCCTAATATAAGACCTTCTGATACAGAATCAAAATCTTTAACACCTACACAGATACTTTTACAACCTGCTAAATATACTGAGGTTCTATGACCCATAAACCATGGGCCGGCTCCTGCCCAATGAAAGTTTTCTGTTAGATCCATTTGAAGACTGATTACTCCTGCTTGGTCAGTATCAAGTGTTGGCGCAGCTTTAGCCATCCACACCGCTTCTAGATTTTGAAGAGGAATCCACATATCAGTAGGATCCCCATAACTGCCGGAGTTTACATCGTGTGGCCATTTACGATCTGCGCCTGTAAGACCATCTTTAACAGGTACTTTACCCCACACACCAATCCTTACAGTATGGTCAGCTGCAGTGTCTGAAGTTAGAAAGAGTTCAAGACTTAGACCTGCAGAAGGTACAATAATTTCTTGTGAGTTTGTACCTAAAGTTGTAACGGTATTACTATAAGCTGCTACAAGTTCTTGTGGTTGATTCCATACTGCAGTAGCACCTGTACCATCATCATCTATTACGTTATCATGGACTACGAATATGTTTGAACCCCATGATGCTGCGGGTGCTCCGATGGCAGGTGCATCAAATATAAATGTATTATTGAATTTTGTGGTGGGTGTAGCCATTTGTTATTGCTCCAGTTATGAGAAGGCGTGCTACCCAATTAGCACATGCTCTTCTATGACTATAGGTTGTTCCGGGTAGTAGTATCATTTCTATTGAATATTCTCTTAACAGTCTTAATAATCCATCGACAGCAGCAGCAGGGTGAGGCACATTCTTGCAAGGTTTTTCCATTAAGAGTGGGGTGCCTTCCAACATTAATACAGGATGGGTACAAGCATTCCTTAACTTTTGAAGGGATTTTATGAATCTTATACGATCCTTTTCATTAAGACAATTCTTGGCAATCTCACGTAGACTGCCTTTGCGTTCAATTATAGTGCTACTTTCATGTCCTTGCAATAGATAGTCTCCCGCATCTAATTTATCCTTTATGGTGTGTAACCGTACAGTAATTAGACGTTGTTTAGTAGGAGAAAAAGAATCATCTAAAACCTTCAAATTTGCTGGAAATTTGAGGGGTTTTTTCTCCCTAGTATCTTGGATTATTGTCCACTCTTTTTTCAATCTTGACCTCTACCATATTTTAAAACAATATCTTCTATGTTTTTTTGTGCTTGAGAGAAGATTCTCCCTATATCTCTATAAGAGAATCCTGAATTATGAAGCCGAAGTATTCTTTTTTCTTTTGGACCCCCACTTTTAATAGGTGCATTATAAGGTAAATTGTGCTTTTTGGCTATGTGATATAAAGATTTGGATTCCATCTCTAGTTCATTAGCTACTTCTTTTATACTATAACCTGCACTCAAAAGGCTCTTTACTTTTTCTTCATTCATGACCAGTCATACTCCAAGGGTATTTCATTTCCATAATATTCAGAGATCATACTCCAATATCCTTCATCTTGTACAAAAGACACGGCTTCTTTTACTAATTCAGTAAGTTCTTCTGCAGCATCCTTATTAGCAACGTCGAAGTAGATTGCATCATAGATGTTTAAGAACATATGCATGTTAGATTTAGGAGAATTTAAACTAGGCATTGATTTATGGAGATAACTTTGAATGCTTATCAATATATTACTTGCTGTTGTTTGAACAGGGAAATTTACGATCTCATTTACTTCATATTTGTCTCCTCCAAGGAAATACCTTGATTGTCCTGTAAAGGGTAATTCTATTCTTCCATGGAGACGAGCAGTAAATATTAAGTCTTTTTGAAAAGCATATAGTTTGGGTCTATGTTTTCTACGACTTTTAACAATAACTTCACATAACCCCATATCTAGTTCTATACCTGACATTGCAAGTACTTGTTTATGGATAACATCAGAACCTGCACGGAATAAGTCTGCAAAGTTAACCATCTTACCTATTTGTCTTTGTTTATTAGTACATGTAGTACCACCAAAGATTTGTAGAGTTCTTTCTGTATGTAAATCTCTACCTTTTTGATAGGCATCTATAAATGCATTATCACCTGATAGTAGACCTGCTACACGCAACTCTATCTGTGATAAGTCCATAGACATTATGTAACCTTCTCTAAACCTACTGGTTATACATTCTTTAATCATAGGAGGAAAGGTCTGTGCAGATGGCTTCTTACAGGTAATGCGACCTTGTAAGGTACCCCCACTACCACCTTCATTATTCTTAGCATAGGTGGGAGTAGCATACCATGTGGGATATGCTATATGATGTCCGTTGATTGGTATAAGCCGAGCAGCTTCATCAGTAGATTTATTTCTTCTATGTCTTAATAATGGGTATGTATAACTACTTATTACCTTTTGAGCACCTGCATGTCTCTTTGCTCCATCAAATACTCTTATAAGTTCATGGGCTTTATAGTCCCAGGTTGAAAGATTTCCAGTGCTGTTACTAACTTTATCTTTTAATTCATTTTGTAGTTTATTTCTATTTGCTTCTGTGAAACTTACAAGTCCTTTTGCTGGTGTAAGTTCCATTTCATCTCTTATTTCATTACCTATTAACCAAATTGCATCATCCATTAGTTTTTGTTTTGCTGTGCCGCTCCCTTCGCCTTCTAGCGGGTATCCGGCTTCGGTTGCGGCTTCGTTTGCTTCTTTACATAACACTAATAGTGTGCTCTCTATCTTTTCTAACTTTTCTTTGTCCATACATATACCTGATTCGGACATTCGGATGATTGTCCATAGTAGGTCGGAGTAAAAGTGCAAACAAAAGGTTGAAAGTTTATTCGTATTAGGAAAGTCTCGCTCTATTCTTCGAGCGAGTTCCCTAATAGCGAGTACTGTGTTATGTGTATCCTGTGCGTTGTATTCTTTTAATTTCTTGTCTGCTATAGATCGAAATCTTCCATCTTTAAGAGTGTTTTCATATGTGTGAGTGCGGAGTATTGGACCTAAACTTTTGAGACTCTTTTCTTGTCGTGTTTCATCGTGAAGATAGTTAATTATTGAGAGGTCTATTAATAGTTGATCTTCTAATGCGAATCTAAATTCTGGGTCTTTTCTAATGTATTGGATATCAAATGGGAGGTTCATTCCAATAATTACTTTTGAGTGTGTTAACCATTTTTGCAGTCTTATTCGATCAATCGTATCTGAAAGATTGAATACCATCGTCTTTTTTGGATTTATCTTCTTCAAGTTTGGAAAGGATAACCCCTCCAACTGTGATAACAATACGGGCAAGTTTTCTGATATCGGGATCTTTGATTTCTCTTGTGGATTCCAAGGCTCCTTCGAGAGCATGTCTTGGGTTTCGCATTGGTCTTCCTTAACTAATGTGATTGAGGCGGTTACTATTAAATCGCTTAAATCTACGCTATCCGTATGCATAGATCTCGCAGGGTGAAATACGGTCTGTTTAGATAAAAGATTGCCTCTGTATCCTTCCTCAACAGCACCATAAGTCTCTATATCGAGACTAATAATTTGAGTGTCCATATGTTCCTCCTACTCAAGTTTTTCTAGGTCGTTTTCATACTCCATAAATGCTTCGATATTTGCTACAATGTCAGTTATTTCTTCCATTCTAAGAGTGGGGGGACAAACGATTAATGGTACATCTTCGAATTGATCTATATAATGTTGCATTCTGTTATAGTCTAATTTTGCTCTTATTATTTGGTCTGTTACTGTTTCAATTATTTCTAACATCTCCTCTTTTTGAAGAAGAAGTTTATCAATTTCTGATAAAAGTACTTGTACTTCAGGGTGATCTCTTAAATTCATTGAGGTGATCTTGTAGATATAATTTCGGGTGCCGAAGGAGATGCCATTGTTCCGTCTACACAATCGGATACGAGTTGCATGTGGGAGTGTACACTATTTATGAGATTGTTATTACGGAGTACGGCTGCGGGGTGATATGTACTGAACATATTGAATTCCCCCACTCTATCTAGTTTATGGTCTTTTGGTGTATAAAGGTTTCCGTTTATTGTAAAAGATTTGGTTAGGGACACCTTCGTTATACCAAGTATATTCTTGTAAAAGGATGTAGTTGCTGGTGCTCCAAGTGTTAGGACGATATTGGGTTTAATGATTTGTAGATCTTCGATTAGGTGTTGGTTGCATTCTCGGTAATGTTTAGGTTTGGGTGCTTGATTGTTTGTTGTGTGACATTTTACTCCATTACCAAGGTAGATTGTTGCTCGTTCTTGGAGCTCTATACCTCCTATGAATGACTTCTTAAGGATATCTCCACTTCTACCCACGAATGGTTCGTTGATCCTGTCCTCGTGGTATCCGGGGTTTTGACCTATGATGAGAATAGTAGGAACACAGGAGATAGAGTGGGGTGTTTGTGCCACTGATTCTTTGTAGGGGATTGTTCGGATACCTATATTTGTTGCTTGCTCGTGGAGTTCACAACGAGTACAGGTTGGTTTATCCTCGGGGTATAGGAGGATAGAAATCGTTGATGTTTTCTTGGTAGTCTTGTTCGTTTTGAATAGATCCGTCTGTTGGTGGTTCGCATTCACAATGAGCCTCCGCTATATTTTCTACTGACACACCAAGTACACTTTCAACAGTTTCATTTACAAATTTAGTGTGATAACCGCCTTGAAAGGCCATTACTTCTTTACCAATAACTACAGTAATTTCATACGCTACTACATCTGTTACAGTGCTATGTTTGTAGTCCCACACTATATCTATAGTGCCTTTTACTTCCATATCATAACTTTTACCATCTTCTTCAATAAAAGTACCATACTTAAATTTTGATGTTTGTGGATTACTCATTATATGCCTTCTTTCCAGTCTTTAATCTTTTGTAGTACATCATACAATTCTTCGTCTCTTTCTTTTGCCATCTCACGAAGTTTATTTTCATTTGGTAGACCACCAAATTGGTTTGGATAATCTTGAAAATACTCTCTTAGTTCATTAAGAAGTTTTACTTCCTGTACTATTACTTGTATATCTTCAGTCGTTATCTCGGGTGGGTTTGACTTGGGCATTTTTCACTCCTTCTTTGTATTCTCTTGTGTCTGCATCAGTCCAACCTGATGACTGACATCCTATTTCATGACATGCTGATTCCATACCACCACAGTCGGGACATCGTTCATCTAGATCGTCCCATGCTTCAACTAATTTATTTATTTCACTGTTTTGCCGAAAGGTTTCAGACATGATGACTTTTCCTTTACTTTCTTATTATAGTTCTCATGACATTCTATTATTTGATCTGCTAATGAATCCATTTGTAGTTCTATAAGAGCTACACGAATAGAATCTACATCCTCACCTTTAAGTTGTTCTTCTCGTCTTTCAAGAACAAGAATAGTTAATTTAATAGTGAGTGCTGCAGCCTTATCCAATTCTTCTTGCATTGTATTCTCCTGTGTTAAAGGTTTGTTAAAGGTTAAAGTAGTTCGCGCAGATGATTCTGCATACGTAATTGTCTTACATATCTATCAAATTTTGCTTCTTCCCATGTGTTTATTCGAATTCTTAAACCTAGATGGTCTTTAAGATCGCTCAAAGTAAATCTGATGGGGACCTCTCCCTCTTTAGTATCTAAGAATAAAAATCCAATTTCAGAATCAAATAGAGATTCAAGTCGATAATACCATTCCATAATGTTGGAAGGTTTTAGTTTTGAGAGGTGTACATGTTCAGAAGCTACTGCTAGTGCTTCTGTCACAGGTGATAATCTGTAATAGATGTCTTCAGATTCTAACCAATTATCTTCTTCGATAGGAGGATCTTTGGTATACTGCCAACATACTTCATCGTTGTTTTTAATATGAGAAATATCGATGTCACGAGATTCAAATTCGAAATGCATACTTTCATTATAGAATCAGGATTAACCTTGTGAATAGTGATAAACCAAAAATTGAAGGTCTTGGAGACATAATTAAAAGGCTTACCAATGCTGTTGGCGTTAAAACCTGCTCTAAATGTGAGGAACGAAGAAAAAAAATGAACGAAATGTTCCCCATAAAAAAAGGCCAGCCTCATCCAAAGGACAAGACTGACCGTTAATGGGCTTTATATTTAAGACCTCTTGCCCATAAGTAGTGAGGTCTAGAATAGGAAAGGTAACCTTCTTTCTCTACCCTTCAAGATCAGATAATGGAGCAATCTGATCCTCTTTAATTTGATTATTCAAAATATGTATCTCTTCTGTAAGTTCTTGATGTATAAGAGAATATTCATGTCTCCACTTATTAATTTCTTTATTTATCATTGTTACGTGTTTTGTTTTATCGTTTATAAATATTTGGATATTATTTAATTCAGACAAGAGATGGGACGTTGTTTTGATTTGACTCCGGATTTTTGAATTCATCTATATACCTCCTTAGTTTAGTTGTTTTACTTGCTAAGGAGAATTGATTGGCATTTCTCCAATGGGACGTGTATGCATTGAACAAAGAACATCCATTTCGATCTTTAAATATATCGTGTTCTGGATTATCCCAATGTTCAAGTACTTTAGGAGCATGTTGCCAAGGTAAGATATCTTTTTGACATGATTGAACAATGAAGTCATGAACTTCTCTTTGGGAGGTAAAATCGTATTCTTTAAGTTGTTCAATCTCTGCAAAAGATTTTTCTCTAAGATCCTTCATATCAAAAGCAAGATCTCTTAGATCTCTATGTATATCATTTTCAGCACCTTCTGTATGTCTTCTATTTATTTCAATATGACCTGTAAAGTAACCATTCAGGCAAGCCATGAAATCCCCACCAGTTATAACCTTTGCAGCCATAGAACTATCATTACTATTAATAATACCAAGCTTAAATCGGTACTCATTAGTTGCAAAACCATCATCATCAGGGTGAGTAACATAAAATGTAGCCATGAACTTTAGTCCATCTTGATTAGTCATAAATTTATGGTTTTCAGTTTCATAACCTAATATATCTAATGAGTTAAGTGTTTTATCAAATAAGTGTTTATGTGCTAGAGGCACAAATCTCTTTCTTGCTGGGGGGAGAGGTAAACTCTCTAATTCTTCGTATTCTACTAATTTATTGCATCCGTGCCTTTTCATTCGGGTTCTCCTTCTGTTTCTGTAACGAGTTGTAAGAAAGTATCTTGTAAAGGTTCTTTACCATCTACTTCATGAAATGATTTATATATTGTTGTATTAAATTCTTTACCTATAGCACAAACACTTTTTCCTATATGAACTATAAAGTCTAAACCTATAATGGGATCTTCTACTAATTCCCCTGTTATTAAATTTGTTTGATCGAAACAATGAGATATATCTTTTAGTTCTTCTAAAAGTTTAGAGTCTACTATGTCTATATTTTCTTCATCATTTTGAACTAATTTAGCTGCTTCCATTAATTTAGCATCAAGGAAATGAAGTGCTGTATTAATTATTAACATATCTTGATCTGAACCTTTAAATTTCATGCTTAGCCTCTTCTGCTGAGATTTCAGCCTTACGTTCCATATTGTCGTCCATTGGAATTGCGTATACTTTTCCAATTAGTGATACTAACATACTTCTTAATGAATCCGTTTGAGTTCCTGATGAACCCATTGCCTCTAACTTATCTAAAGCACTTAATGCAGCACATAAGTTTTTGAATATATATGCAATGCTCTCTTTAGATACACATATATCATTTAAACAACAATCTATTTCTACATCAAATACTCTTGGATCATATTCATCATTTGTCATAACTTATTTCCTTTCATAGTTCATTACGCCATTTTCTAAACGGAACCTTTGGAAAAACATATCCAACCCCACTCGAATATAGTTTGTCAAAACATTGTAACCATTTCTTTTCCCACTCTACAAGTGGTTCTTGATGGCTAGCACTGTTACATCTATCATTCAAATGCCAAGGTTGTCGTCTTGCTAAGTCACTTTCTAGAGTGGGGGTATGTATGCCCTCTGAAATCTCATTAGCAAGATCTTTATGTCCTTTATCTTCAAGTAGACCCACTAATGAATCTAATTGAGAATCACTAACAGGTGATCCTTGTAGCATTTCCCAAATTAAAGTCTTATCTAGACCTTCGTCTAACATTTCTTCTACTAGCTCGCAAAGTGCTTGAACATCTTCGTCGTGTTCCATGTGATTCCTCCCATCTTTGTACATCTTCTGGCTTCTTCGTTTCAGTTACTGGTGCACGGTGATGGGCCACTCTAATACTTACTCTCATATTTCTTTCTTCCCATCTAATCACTGTTCTAACTACTATGCTCCAACCAGAGGTATTATTTGATCCTTTACGATCAATTATAACTCCGGGAATTACTTCTTTTAGAGCCCAATCTTCTTCTACCGTATCAACATCATGATCACGATAGAAACATTGAATCTTCTTTTCATCCTCTATGTATCCTGCTTTAACCCATTTCCAATGATCTTTACGCCTATCTGCATTTGGATTCATATCTATTTCTCTACGAAACTCTGAGTCCATTTGCATAGGCACGTTTGCTAGTTGCATACTGTCTACTTGTGAGACAGCACTCCATTTGCCATTCATCCTTGAATTCCTTATAAAACTTACCATCCTTAAAAAATAAAATACACGACCCCGCGTATTCACAAGTGCATACGCGGGGTCGTGAACTCACCACCACGAATCATAAAATACTTTCCTTCCTTCTTTAATCTCTTTTAATGCCCAATCACAAAACTCTAAGTCTTGCTCTTTATATTCTTTATCAGCATCACTACCAAAGAAGAATCCTTCTGTTTTAGGTAGATCTTGTGATTCAACATCCTTCTTCAAGCGTATGATGTCTTCTTTTGTAAGTTCTAGTGGACAACAGTTGAATTCATTCCATTCACCTGTCTTACTTAGTCCTTTAGACCTCCATAGTTCTTCCATCCAACCTTGTAGATTAGGATGTTTACGCCATTCATGACTAATATCATGATTTCCGGGTTCTTCTTCATTCTCTACTTCAAACGCTGTCATACTAAATGCTAATTGGTCAAGTCCCATGAGTATCTCCTTTATGCGGGTATAGCAGTACCGCTCCATGTACCTGTTATTTTAGGTGGTTCATATCTAATTACTTCTAGAAGCAATTTACGTTCCTTTGCAAAGTTTATCATGTGATATGTACCACTACGATGAGTATTACCATTCCAGAAGCATACACATGCATCTGCATATTCAGCCATCTCTTCATTACGTAAAGGACCTGCTGATTTACCATATTTATCCCAATCAGCAGGAAATCTAGTAATTGGTATGTCATGATCCATAGCAAACAGTTCACCAAATTGATCTGCACCTCTAGCGGTACCAGATACAACTTCAGTGATAGTCCAAGGTAGATCACTTAATGATATAGTCATCAATTCATAATCATCAAACTCTCTACCTCCAGCAATAATAGTTTTCATATTGCACCTCCATTAATTACAAGTTATATCGATATAAGCGACCATCGCTCGACATCGGCATTCATATCGCAGGTCGCCCGACTAAATATAGTAATCAAT
>Ga0208182_1001113_pt1 | contig 13533 bp, 27 predicted proteins | sample MalvireepMed_906_FD_184248 | JGI IMG/M metagenome (GOLD analysis project Ga0208182, IMG submission 184248) | Marine viral communities from the Global Malaspina Expedition - Malaspina viral metaG DeepMed_906 (SPAdes) (version 2) | ecosystem: Environmental > Aquatic > Marine > Oceanic | place...
TCCAGATCCTGACCCAACTCCACCTCGTCCACTGGCCCCGTTACGGACTTATATCTTGGTCCGTCAACATTTGCCGCCATCCAGGCGCGGGCTTCCACCAGTAATTCCGGTGGAAGCTGGGAGATCTGAGCTTCCGTCAGAACTGGACCCTCACCCACCTTCATCGCATGGTAGGCGTCTACCAGCGGCAGTCCCCCTACCAGTTCAGTACCATCCGGAGCAATCACCGGGGGCGGTTCGGTGCCTACCAGATCAACTTCCAGATCCTGACCTAACTCTGGCTCTTCAACAGGGGAAACAACCGGTTCTTCGAGAGGTGGTTCTTCCTCAAGATCCTGACCCAACTCAATATCCTCATACTCATATATCCTTTCTCCAGGACCCTGATCCTCATCAGGTTCAGCCGACACGTAGCCTTCACTTAAAATATCACGTTCTCTCTGTGTAAGTTCCGGAGGCAGTTCTCCCTCAAGCTCCTGACCTAACTCCGGACCAGGATCAACCACCGCTGGCAAGGGATCGGGTTCAGGGAAGGGAGGGGGTTCAGGATCTATTACCGGTTCAGGTGGGGGTGCCAGGCCGACCGTGGCCTCACGTTCGGCCCTGGCCATAGACTTATCGACCTCGCCCAGCACATTTCCCATCCCATCCCGATAGACCCAGGAACGGCCATTGTCAAGACGATCTACGGTACCGGTGTTTACGCCATCTTCCCAGCCGTATATATCGTCCGGGCCGGTATAGCTTCCCGACGCACCCGAGGTACCCTCTCTCTCGGTAAGTCCCGAATCAGCCGGAAAAGCCCCGGCGGTGTTTGCCCCGATAGCGGCAAGGGAGAAATCTGGCGACGTGACTGCCGGCGTGGGCGCGGCAGTTGACCCGATCGTTGACTGGAACACACGATTGGACATCTCCGAATCCTGACCGACGCGACCGAGACTGGACAGGGTGCCGGAAGCCTGGGGGGCAGGCGTTACCGTCCGCGGGGGTACATATGTCGTTGACCGGATTGTTTTAGCATCATAAGAGTTATACTCGTCCGGATTAAAATCCGCAGGATCAAGATCCCCACGCGCAAACCCCATCTGCTGGGCGCCAGTCAAACTCCTTTTACGAGCCATTATGGAATACCCCTCGTAATGAATTCAGTCATGGGGCTATCGCGGGTTGATTATACCTGTATCCAGTATCTGAATGCTGACGCTTCCAGGATCTTCTACTGTGTTCCTATAAAAGATTGCATCAAACCCATCGTTCTTCAGCCTTTGTATCTCGTCAGGGAAGGCGTTAATAGACGCAAGTTCTGTCTCGCTAATTGGGTTCTCTGGTGTGCCATATGACTTCTTAGATGTGGCGTTGATAGGAAAAAACTGCTGACCTCCAGGACGGCCCTGCCTATGGGAGGAAGGTCTGATGTACTCTACCCTCATGCGAGCCGCATCCGGTGTACCTGCATGAAGACCTCCAAAGCTCTTAGGTGCCTTATCAGGTACCCCTCCCTTAAATGTGCCGTGTACGCCTTCAAAGGGCACGTTTGTACCTACGGCCACATCTCTACCAAAGGATGATATAGTGGTTGTCGCGCCTCTCGGAATTTTCTTAGCCAGACGCCGCGCAGCCTTTCCCAGGGGTTTCGCTGTCCCCCCAATATCAAACGGCATCTCCTGACCACGGAACAACCGATCCAAGTACGGGAGATCTTCCGGCGACATCAGTTGCGCCTGAGAGGACACAGGGCCGGGTTGCGGCGGGGCAGCAGGCATCCGCGTAGGAGCAGCACCGCCACTGGTAGACTCAATCAAAGCCTGGACAATCCGATTGGCCATCTGTGGATCTTGGCCGATACGGCCAAGACTTTGCAAGGTACCTGCCAAATTCCATTCCCCTTATAAAAAAGAAGGAACTGCCGGCTTGCTCCCCACAAGTGACCGGCAATCCCCTCTATACCAAACGAAAGATCAGACAATCGGCCGCTCTCCCCAGAACGTTTTTCCACCGAGGTATAATCCTTCGTTCTGAACGATAGTCACCCCACCAACTTAAGGCAACCCCTTTTCCTCCAACGCCTTGACCCGAGACGACAATGAAGGCCGGTCAAGACTTTCCTCCATCAACCGACAAATCCAGGCTGATAGAGATATACCGTCCGTCCTGGCCTGCTCGGTAGCCACCTGCTTCAACTCCAGATCGCACAAGATATGAATCTGTTCAGCCATAAAGCCCAATCCTCCTTACTCCCATTCTACATAATCCTCTACAGTATAGCAACCCGTTCCCCAATATCCCTTCCTTTCCCAAACCCAATTGCATACCTTGCCGAATACAACCAACCCCCATACCCCGATTGGAGAACACCATGCCCAAAGTCGGCAGCAGACACTATGCCTATACCAAAAAAGGCCAGGCCCAGGCCAAAGCCGCAGCCAGGAAGTCCGGTAAGAAAGTCACCCGAAGGAAACCCAAGAAGAAGTAACCCCCCAATTAACCGGGTCAGACTGGACATTAACCGGGTCACACTGGCCTATACAGCCCCCCATAGGCCCCATTCTACATAGGCCATACAGGGTGATTGTATTTGGACTGATATATTAACCCTGGCCTTTTAACCTTCGTGATCGGTTTCACCTCTTGGCCAATTGAATCAATCGATTCAATCGTCCCATTTGGCCTATGGCCATAGGCCAAACCATAGGCCAAATGACCTATTGACCTATGGCCATTGGTTGCCGATTAGTCCTATGGCCATTGGGTACCCATAGCCATCAACCATCCCATCCGTTCCTATCGTCCTATGGGTTCCTCTCTTCCTGTGTTTCCAGGCCTTTAGAGGGTCAATGTTGCGCTTTCTTACATATAGGACTATTATATAAGGGCAACCCACCAACCAGGAAGGAGGAACCTATGCCGGCGAAGGTAGCTTGCCATGGAAACTTGAACAGACACTGTCTAAGCCTTAAGGCAGGCTCGGAGCCCATGCGACATATCCGGGACAGTGTCGTAGTCTTGCGCTGTGCAAGCTTCAGGGTACAACCCAAAGGGCATGAACGTATTGTGTCCCTGGGACGACGTAACGTCGTGGCGCGTATCTATGGCGAGCTTGAGAGTGTCACGGCTGTCGATGGCGACGCCTTCAACACCGACGGCAACTATCGACGGGTAAGCTATAACCCGGCGAGCGTCGCCAAAGGGCAGGGTGAGACTCCCCACCCGGAGCGTCCCTTCTTTTATACGGTAGACGACGGTAAGCCTATAAGGTCTGCAGATACCGTCTACCTTGTCACACACTCCACCATACCCACACGCACATCCACAAGCGCTTACATCGCCACATAACCATAGGAGAGAAGCTTTGACCATACATAAGAACATATCGCGCTCGGAGATGGCCACACGGTTGCGACGGCTCCGGAGCGATGGCGCTCATTTTCAGTACTCAGTCAATACTACCGGCCGACGTAACTTGTCAACGCAAGTCGGCAGGGGGAGCCGTTTCTTCTACGTCAAGCCATAAGCGCCACAAGCAACCGCACAGACAAAGAGCCGCCCTACCGGATAGGTAGGGCGGCTCTTTTTGCGTTAGGCTTGTCAGGCGGTGTCTATGGACGTTTCCTTATCGATACGGAGTATATCACAATTGCGACTATCAACACCAAGTCTATGGCGATTTCTGACAACATAGGTCAAGCTGCCTTTCGCCGATTGAATCGACCACCATGTAGCGGAATAACAATACTTTTCGCTCCTATACTCGACCCACTACAAAGGCGACAGTCGGCACATTGGACCTTATGGCGACCAATATGTGGGCATACGATTTCATTAGCCGATATAGGGCTATCGATATGCTCTATCGTACGATACGCTCGCCATCCCTTTTCGTTGGCGAGTTTAACGTCGGCCGGCGTCTCGCAGCTGGCCATAAGGTATTGCGAGTATTCTACTGGCAAGGTTCGCCATTGATGCGAGTATCCTGTGAATTTACGCGACGGGGCGCCAGGTTGTCCCGCAGTCCAGGATTTCAAGACGGACAAAGGGAGGAACCCGGGATCACCATAAGCACCTAACCGAATCGGTTTACCCGGCCGGATATCGGCCGGATCGATATCGGGTATGCGTTGACCTTTCACGGATCGATAGACTTGTGTCGGCATTTGTCCCACAAGTACATAGCAATCGTTGTTTCCGCCATTTTCCGTAGATGAGTACAGACAGCCGCCACAGTTATGACGGTCAAGACCTTTCCGCAAAGCTTCCAAGGGCTCCACCTTGCGAACCAATATGCTCAGCTGCAGCATGTCCCCCGTCTTAGGATTCGCTGACCGGCGCGTAACGCCAGTAACAGCCGCCACTATCGTACTCGTACGATAGATAGGTATGGAATTCTTCATTTTCCACACCGTATCGGCATAAGTACGACGGTAGGCTGGCCGTCTCGGTCCCTGCCCACAATACCCGATGTGGCGTCTGCGGCTCTCCAGCTATGAACCTTACCCACCTTGCTGGCCAGTACGAATCGGCTGGCGTCTACGTACACACAGAGAAAACGGCCGGTATCATGTAACATAGTAACGGGCCGGCCGTCTTTCCCCGGATCGGCCGATCCTGTTTCGGTTACCAGGCTTGTGGCGTTATCGACATTGTCCAGCCAGATACGGCGCGCACTTTCCCAAGTTACGCTCCTATCTTCCTGGCGTCGTCTCAATAGACGCCCAACGTCTCCCTTGTTAATCCGTGAACCGTCAAAAATCATTAGGCCGTCGGTAGGATATTGGTGCGTGCGGTCATTTTCTGCAGGTACCGACGGCTGCTTTCCGTTAAACTCCGTATAAATTTGTATTGCGCCTTTCCATGCATGGCGCAAAGCTCCGAACTTAACCGGGGCCGGATCGAGTAGTTGCATCAGAATTCTCCCCTCGCTTCCGCTTCCAACCATGGAAGGTCATCGTTGTCAAGCGCCATATCGGCACCTTCCTCCGGGGTTACTCCATCATTCCAATTGTCCCATATAGCAAAGTCGGCAAGGTCGTGAACAGATATTCCTATTCTTCTGCCAATAATCGCATCTACTTCCGCAAGCCACTGTTTCAACGTACGGCCTTCGATTCTTTCTGCAGGCATAGCACAAGCTCCGATAGTGTAGGGTGATGGGTTATAGTTCAATATAGGGGCACAATAGGCACCCCGTCAATCAATATTTGTCCGGCCGGACAAATAAACCGGCCGGCCCTTTCCGGCCCATCTTTCCAGCTGGCAGACGACCACCCGACCCACCCGACCAGGCCGGCCGGCCCGACCTAAGTCCCTGTAGGTATTGAGTTTGGATTGCGATTGAGATTGAATTGGAATTGGAATTGGATTAGGATCGAGATTGGATTGGAATTGGATTGAGATTGGATTGCGATTGGAATTGGATTCAGATTCTTCTTGACATCGCAATATGATGGGGACTATATTACACCAGCAGTTCACGCACAACCAAGGGGGATATTGAGATGGATCTTTTTGCTGGCTCGGCCCTGAAACTGGAGTGTATTGATCGGCTCATAGTAGACACTGCGGTCTATGTCATCTACGACGACGGTGCCTACCGCCATGTGATCTACGCCGACGACTGGGACAGGCCCCTCAGTGACGATGAGCAGGAGTTACTCGACGACGACGACCTCGACGCGGCGTACACGCAGTGGTGCCGATCCTCGGGCGGCGTTGACGACGACGAGGCCCTGAAGGTGGCAGCGGTGGCAGGATTGGACTACATCCACAGCACTACGGGCACATGTTCCTGTCTGGAGGTGTCCCCGGTGCAGGCGACGATGGAGAGTATCGAGATCGGAGACAGGCCATGACCTATCGTATTTGGTGCGAGAGCAACGGGGTCCGTTTCGGCTACCGTTGCGGATGGATGCGGGACGACGACAGTTCCACCGGCTACATGGAGTTTCCGACCATGGAGGCCGCTGCCAGCCACGCTGCCGGCATCAACACCACTCGCAGATCCGACTCAGCCTCGTACACAGCCATGGAGAGGGACTGACATTATGGGATTCTACTCGTTCAAATGCAAGAAATGCAGCAAGAGCCTGCTGCACCCCAACAAGCCTATCAATCAGTGGATGTCTCAGACATCCATGGTCTACCTCGACGGATCAGTGTTTTCGGGCCACTACGACTGTTACGGCACCGTTCATGGCGACGAGGAGTCCAGGGAGGTCAGATGGCACCCCGAGACGTACGCCTCAGTCGCCGCATCCCTCTACCACACTGCTTGTTATAACCTCTCCGGCGAACCGAAGTACTCTGGCCCGTCCGAGAGCGCCGATGACCAGGGGCACTTTTTCGCCCATGACTCCTATGACATCCCTGAACCCACCGACGCCGAGAGCCTTGCCACCGTCGTCGCCTTCCAGGTCGGAGACAAGCCATGAGCATTCAGGAGCAGTACGAGGCGGCGGGGACATTTCGGGACCGGCTCCGCGCCGGCCTGTCCACAGGAGATTCGGGTGGATCGGCTCCATCGTCAGCCGACCATGCCCTGCTGAAGGCCGCAGAAGACGCTCTGACGCGTCCCAACATCTCGCCTGACTTCCGAGCCAGACTCATCCGCGAGGCGGCTCAGATCGAGTCCTGTCGCTATTGCGGGGCAATCTACTGGCCTGCACCCATTGGATTCGGGCGCAGATGTGACTGCCCGGAGAACAAGTGAGGTTCGGCTCGTTGTTCGCTGGCATCGGCGGCTTTGACCTCGGGCTGGAGAGGGCCGGTATGGAGTGCGCGTGGCAGGTGGAGATCGATCCATGGGCACGGCGCGTACTGGCCAGGCACTGGCCCTCTGTGCCTCGCTACGAGGATGTAAAGGAAGTTGGCCATCATAACCTGGAGCCTGTCGATGTCATCTGTGGCGGGTTCCCCTGTCAGGATATATCCCATGCTGGAAAAAGAGCAGGTATCGGAGGTGAACGCTCGGGTCTTTGGGGAGAATATGCGCGAATCATTCGCGAGCTACGACCTCGATACGTCATCGTGGAGAACGTCGGCGCTCTCCTTGTTCGGGGGATCGATGTCGTACTCCGAGACTTGGCCGAGAGCGGGTATGATGCGGAATGGGACATCATATCGGCTGCAGCCGTTGGTGCCCCGCACCTCCGTGAAAGGGTCTGGATTGTGGCCTACCCCGACCACGGACAGCGCGCAGGACAGGCAGAAGAAATACGCACAGGGCGGGACGCCTCTCACTATGGCCGTGAAGATGTGGCCTACCCCCAGAGCAGCAGACTTCAAGGGAGCGATCAACCCGTCAGAGACAACGGCCCGCAGAGTGGAAACTGGCAAAGCGAACCTGCCGGAGGCAGTGGTGGAGTCGCAGAGATGGCCGACACCGCAGGCGTCCGACAACAGGGACAGGGGGAATCGACAGACACCAGCAATCAAGCGACGGATCGAGAAGGGGAAACAAGTGATGCTCTCGATGTCCGTATCGGACACCAGTGGACAGTTGAACCCGATGTTTGTCTGCTGGCTGATGGGCTATCCGAAAAACTGGACGGAGGTCGTCGAGTAAATGTTGACAAGAGATGGCTACAGGTTCCATGCCCGCAAGGCGCGGGAGAAATCCTGCGCCGATTGCGGGAGTACCGAGAGGCTCTGCGCCCACCACATCAGCGGGGATTGGACGGACAACACACCCTCGAACTTGCAGACGCTATGCAATTCCTGTCATACGTCATTGCATCACAGACAGGGAGACATCCTGAAGAAGTCAGAACCGCCGCCGTGCAAGATCTGCGGCAAGCCGTCGTATCGATCAGTGGAGGGCTTGTGCAGCACACACCGGACCAGACTCAAGAGACATGGGAGTCCCTTGCTGAAGAAGAGAAGGACTGGTGCATCGTGGCATCTCGCATGGGACCGTGGTGGACTGAGTGGACAGAGGTTCCAAGAGTTGCAAGCGGAATACCCAAGCGGGTGGACAGACTTAGAGGACTCGGCAACGCCGTAGTGCCCCAGGTGGTCGAGTGGATCGGCCACCGCATCATGGAGGTAGAAGCCTATGAGCCAGTGTGAGGACATCAAGGCCCATCTGCAAGCTGGTCACTCGTTGACGGCACTGGAGGCCCTGCAGCGTTTCGGGTGCTTCCGGCTGGCCGCCAGGATCGCTGACCTCAAAACGGAGGGGATGCACATCGACACTGTCATGGTCGCAGATGAGGACACTGGCAAGGTTTACGCTCGTTATTCCACCCCTACCTTTCGACTGGAGTTTTCCCCATGACTGTCGCCTGTATTACGCTGGATCGCGCTGAGAGTGAGGTGGTACTGGCAGCCCTGCGCCAGCCCGGCACCACCGTCTGGATGGACGAGAAGCAGGCCGCTACCCTGTCGTATCTGGAAAAGCGCCTCGACCACTATTTGCAGGATCTGGAAGCGAGGAAGAAATAACATGCCCCGGTGGAAAACAGAACTGACCCTCCACGATGCCCCTGTCACAGTCCACTACGTCCACGGTGGCCTCATGGTGATGTGTGGGAGTGAGGATGTGACCGACAATATCAGCAAACAAGACCTGTCTACTCTGCATACCATTGGCGGCGAGGTGGAGCAGGAGAATATGATCGAAGACAACGGAGTCATGGTGCCAGAGGATACCCCGTGACGGAACACGATATCATCGACCAGGCCATTAAGCAGTACAGCATCACCAAAGTGTTTGGCCTGTTCTCTGGAGGGCATGACTCTCTCTGTGCCACCCATGTCGCCTCCAGCCATCCCGCCTTCGTTTCTGCGGTGCATATCAATACCGGGATCGGGGTGCCACAAACGCGCCAGTTCGTACGAGATACGTGCAAAGAGCATGGGTGGGAACTGTTTGAATATCACCCGCCCGTTCCTTATCGGGAGATCGTCAAGGAACACGGCTTCCCCGGCCCTGGAGGTCATCTATACATGTACACGCGCCTCAAAGAGAGGTGCATTCGCCAGCTCACCAGAGAACACAAGACGCACCGCCTGGAGCATATCGGGCTGGTGTCAGGGGTGCGCTCGGAAGAATCCACGCGACGAATGAGACATGTGGACGCAATCCAGAAAGAAATCTCACGGATCTGGATTGCCCCGATCCATGCATGGGACAAGCGGCAGTGCAACGACTACATCGACAAGCACAACCTCAAGCGCAACGAGGTCGTCGATCTTATCCATATGTCGGGGGAATGTTTATGCGGCGCTTTTGCATCGCCTGGAGAGCGCGAAGAGCTGCGCTTGTGGTTTCCTGATGTAGTGAAGGAAATAGAAGAGATCGAGGCAGAGGTGGCCAAAACCGAGAAGCCTTGTGTCTGGGGTCAAAAACCGACCAGGATCGCCGGACAGCAGGAGATGGCGTTTATGCCCATGTGCGTGGGCTGCGGCAAGAGAGATGAAGACAACCACAACGAAACCACTGGAGAATTGAACCCATGACATCCCGACAACACACGATCCGCGACTCGGATCAAAGACCTGTATGCAGCGAGTGCGAAACCACCATGCTCTGCTCGAAAAACGAGGTGCGAGTGGACTGTGGTCATGGATACGTCAAGAGCGGCGATGAGTACACCTGCTCCGAATGCAATATCAGAGTCATCGTCGGATTCGGCAGTACATGGCAACCCGAGGAGGTAGCAGCATGAGGACATTGAACGTCAACGTCAAGGTGGAGGTGGAGTTTGAACTGGACGTATTCCGTACAGGATGCTCCACAGAGCCTCCAGACCCCGCCCTGTGCGAGATCTACGGGGTATGGGTGACATTGCCCTGCGGCCGGCGTCTGTTCAATCTGGGGCCGTTCCTGGACGAAGGGGAGCTGGATGACCTCAAGCAGCAGATCGTCATGGACGCTGAAGAGGGCTGGGCGGCCGACGAGGCCGACTGGCAGGCCGACAATGCCAAGGAGGGCTGGGAGGTCGAGGTCGGTGGCGGCGGGGAGGTGCGATGATGGCCAGGACTTTGCGAGATGAATTCGCCATGGCTGCTATGGCTGGAATGCATGCTGCCGACACAGACATCAGCAAGAGAGAATGTGCAACCGCTGCATACCAAATGGCCGATATCATGATGGAAGAGCGCAAGAAGCACCTGTCAGCAGAGAGAACGCATGATGATGACTGACATCGAACGAGCCCAGCAGGAGGACGACGAGTACGCGGCCTTCTGCTCTGAAACAGCCAAGCTCAACAACCGAATCCTGGCTGCCAGGCAGAAGATGGGCCTGTCGCAATCACAGATGGCCGATGCCATGGGCGTGACCACGCGGACCATCAAGAAATGGGAGGAGCCACGCCGCTATGAAGAGTTGGACAGCATCTGGCCCCCCGAGAGGGCCTGTCGTCATGCGACGTTGCTGGCCGGGATCGATATAATCTGGCATTGGGCAAGGCCATGAAGAAGCGGACAGAAGCAGAGTTGGCCAAGTGAAGATCTTTCTGGGCCATACATCAAGCCACAAGATCCTGGCTCGACTGGAAACGCTGGGGTGGGGGAGGTTCTGGTGCTATCACAACCAGTTCAACCCCTTCCCCGGCGAACAGTGGGGCCTCGACAACGGTGCCTACGCCGCCTGGCAGAACGATACGCCATGGGACGCAGCAGCCTTTATCGACAAGGCGCAACGGGCTGCCGAAATGGACGGCTGTGTGCTGGCGGTGCTGCCTGACATGGTTGGCCAAGGGGAGAGATCGCTGGACTTCTCGCTGGAATGGCTGGCCAAGCTCCCCAAATTGCCCTGGTATCTGGCCGTGCAGGACGGCATGGAACTACAGCCCCTCTGGGGTAGGTTGCTGGACAACCTGGATGGCATCGACGGGTTGTTCCTGGGTGGCACGAAACGGTTCAAGTTGACCGCGATGAACTGGCGCATGACAGCTGACATGATGGGCAAGCGACTTCACTACGCAAGATGTTCAACGCCTGCAGTGTTGCAACACGCCATGAATTGCAATGTGGATTCAGTGGATTCCAGTTTCCCGCTATGGACAAAGGAACGTCTGGCCATCTTTGAGAAGGTGATCTCAGGCGAGGCACCGCAGATGCAGTTGGCAGAAGAGTGGGGCTATCGTAACGATCCGTCGTTGTTGTTCAACAGCAAGCAGACGTTGGCCGAGGAAAGGGCGTCCGGCAAAAGAAATCCCTTGCGAAAGGACAGTCGTTCAGTGTAGATTCCAAGCGTCAGGGTTCCTCCCCCTGGTGTTTCGTAGTTGAGTAGTGGTTATGGGTTAGAGAAGGGCCGGCGCCGGATATCGCCGGCCCTTTTCGTTTGACTTCTCCGGTAAGCCGCCGTATCATGGGGTTGCCTGACGTATTGTCGAGTACCTATCTTCTAACCGGCCTCCACAGGCTGGCCACAGAAGAACCCCGTAGGGACATCGGACTCGACACCGTTAGGCACCCTGCGGGGTTTCTTCTTTGAGGCCCCCAAACCTACGGGTGCCATTGTGGGGATCTGGCCACTGGAGCAGACCAGTATCCAGTCTGTGGGTAAACGTATCTGTCCACCCATAAGAACAACGAGCGACAGGTGTAGTGGGGACCAACTGGGACCGGGTAGGAGCCGGTGGCGATGGGGCGGGAGTGCTCCGGAGGGTAGGGGGGGGTATTGGTCTATGTACTCATGGCAATTTGATGGCCAGTACAGCGATCAGGTACTCCAGGTCACGTTCGGTGAAGACTCGGCCGATGCAGTTCCTGGCGTACACCAGAGCCTTCTTGCGGTCGGCTCGGTTGGCGGTACGGCCAGCGGCCTGGGCGAAGGGGTTGTCCTTGCCTTCCGGCTCATTGCCGGCCAGCAGGCGACGGATCTGTGACCAGGACAGGCTCTTGTCAGTTCGGTGATGATCGAGGAAGCCGTCGAAGCCACCGTACTCTTCAGCGGCGGTGGCGAATCGGATGCAATGGTACAGATCCCTTACTCCCACCTGTAAATCGTTGGCCAGGTGTTGTACTACAGAGGGTTCCCCTGCGGCATTGCGGTTAGAACGCCGGTAGGAGCCTGAGTCGAGTATGGCCCTGCCCACATCATGTTTGGCCCTGGCCAGGATCTCCCTGGCGGCATACGACGCCTCGACTCTGATGGCCGTCAGCTCCTGCAGCAGATACTCGTACTCTTCCATGGGCGTCAGGCTGGACTGATGTACTACCGGGAGATCGGTCAATGGAGCCTCCAGGTAAATAGGCCGGTGAATGGAATAGCCTTCCACCCACCGGCCTGGGGAGGCGAAAACAGAAGAAGAGGGGGGACTCCTGTCTTCACCCGCTCATACGAAGTAAAACTTCATGGGTACCGCTGAAGATTTGCTTCGTAAGCCGGTACCCGGATCGGTGCCCATCATGTCAAACCACCATCTCTTCCCCACCGCATTTCCAGCAGCACTTGTCCTCTGGTTCCCCTACAGCACCACACCGCTTGCAATGAGGGGCCGTCCTGCTGTCCAGACGGTTACGGGGGGACTGATGGCCAGAGATCGTCCACATCGGCTTACAGGGCCGTACAGGAGCCTTCAGGGGCTTTGTTGAGCTCATCATCAGACTTCATCCTGACCTCGCACCAGTATATCGTTCGGCTCACACTGCAGAGCCGCACAGAGTCGGCTGAGAGTGCGATGGTTCCAGCCGGCCCCGTCAAACAGGCGGCAAAGATGGAAGTAGCCGATGTCCGTATGCCTGGCCAGTTCCTGCTGGTTGGGGATCTGCACCGGCACCATCAACCTTCGTACCTGCGCCCGATCAATCACCCAACGCTTCACCTTTTTCTTTGCCATATGTAAAAAGATACCATAATTGTCTTGACAGTGCAAACAGCCATGTATAAATTTACATATCCCATATCCATAACCTGAACCTCGAGGAGAAAACAGTGGTAAGCCCACATCATTATCCTACCATCGAATTTGCCAACGGCAAGATCCAGAAACGGATGGCCAACCTCATGCCCCGCTGGCGACGGCGACGGGGGGCGGTGAATGTCCCCGGTCCCGAGGCCGAGTATGTTCATGCCTTCGCCATGAAACATTCCCCCAACTGGCTGGTGTTCTGGCCGGGGGAATGGGCCATCGTCGGAGACGAACAATTCATCTGCTCGTACGCCCCGTCCAATCAGGAATCACGGGACAACCTCGTCTCCATCTCCAACCGACGGCCGCTGCTGATGATGCTGCATAGCGATTACCTGTAGCTTGAGATTCTCCGAAGCCCAAGCCTGGGTGACGCTTGAAGAACCGCCGGGCAGGCCCCCCACCCACTGCGACCTGAGTAACCTCAAACACTGGCGCAAGGTGTACCGGAAAGAACGGGAACTCGATGTGGAGCCGGAAGCAGAATACGAGACATCAACGAGCCGCTCAGATGTCCTGCGTGGCAATCTGTCTGCTGATCCTCGCCGGACTATGGATCGCTGGCTACAACCTAATAACCGAGGAGAGGGACTCTGAGGATGTTGCCGAGCCGAGATGTGGATGAGTGGGTTCCCATACCCACCATCGGAAACCGGATACATTCCATGTACCAAGC
>Ga0208182_1001126_pt1 | contig 13420 bp, 30 predicted proteins | sample MalvireepMed_906_FD_184248 | JGI IMG/M metagenome (GOLD analysis project Ga0208182, IMG submission 184248) | Marine viral communities from the Global Malaspina Expedition - Malaspina viral metaG DeepMed_906 (SPAdes) (version 2) | ecosystem: Environmental > Aquatic > Marine > Oceanic | place...
GTACTCACACTATAACCGTAACAAATGAAAACACTTTGTAAAATATTATACTACATAACTTTTAAGAAGGTATGTTTAGGGTCTTGTAATTTAGACTGTAAAAAAAAATAATGACTTTAAAATACTTTAAACTATCAGAGTTTGATAGTCCTGACTTAGAAGGTTCAGGTTCTAATATGAATTATACATTTTTAGAAAAACTAGACCAAGCAAGAGGACTAGCAGAAATACCTTTTAAAATTAATTCAGGTTACAGAACAAAGGAGTACAACGAAGACTTAATACGCAGAAACTACGCAGCAAGTCGTTCTAGTAGTCATTTAAAAGGACTAGCAGCAGATATAAGCGTAAAAGACAGTAGACAAAGGTTTATAGTTATTAATAGCTTATTGTTAGCAGGTTTTACCAGGATAGGTATTGCAGATACATTTATTCACGTAGATTTGGATATTGAAGAAAAAACACAGAACGTAATTTGGACATATTAACTAAAATTATATATATTATGGAATTATCAAACATTGATTGGACAACTTTAATTTGGTCACTAATAGCAATTTTTGAAGTAATCGTTAGACTTACACCGTCTGAAAAAGACAACTCATTATTAAATAAGGTTATTTGGTTTATAGATAAAGTAGTACCTAACCGTACGAAATAAATGTCTAAGACAGGTAAGCGTTTACGTTTGTCTAAAGAAGAAGTAGAACTAATAAATGAATTTAGAGGTTCAGAACTAGACAATTTAAACGGTAACACAGCTTTAGATTTACACCTAAAAGAACGAGGTATAAACAAAGACGAAGTAGTTAGTGTAAAACACTGGCAAAATATGTCTGGTGAACTTCGTTTTTCTATTGTAACTAAACAAAATTACGGAGTAAACGAAAGTACTTTACTAGACGACATAAAAAGTCTAATAGATAAACACGCACCTACTTACCCTAAGATAAAAAGAACTAAAGGTAACCACCTTTTAGTTATAAACCCCGCAGACGTTCATATAGGTAAACTTGCAGTAGCTTTAGAAACTGGCGACGAATACAACACTAAGATTGCAACTGAACGTGTTTTAGAGGGTATTACAGGACTTATTGCAAAGTCTAAAGGGTTTAGTATAGAACGGGTGTTATTTTGTATAGGCAACGATATTTTACATATAGACAACGTATATAACACTACAACAGCAGGAACACCCCAAGACGCAAACGGTAAATGGTGGCAACACTTCGAACTTGCTTTAGATGTTTACGTTAAGTGTGTAGAAATATTAAGACAAATAGCACCTGTAGACGTTATACACTCTATGAGTAACCACGACTATCAGAGCGGGTTTCATTTAGCACACGCATTAAAAAGTTGGTTTAGGAATACTAAAGACGTAACTTTCGATATATCAGTAGCACACCGTAAATATTATAAGTACGGATCTAATCTAATAGGTTTAGAACACGGCGACGGTGCTAAAATGTCTAACTTACCTTTATTAATGGCACAAGAACGATCTGTAGAGTGGTCGGAAACGAAATACAGATATTGGTACTTACACCACCTACACCACAAAGTAAAACATAAATGGTTAGACGCAAAAGACTATATAGGAGTTACAGTTGAGTATATGCGTAGCCCTAGCGGTACGGATAGTTGGCACAATCGTAAAGGTTTTACAGGTGTTCAAAAGGCAGTAGAAGGCTTTATACACGAACGAAATAGCGGGCAAATAGCACGTTTAGTACATTATTTCTAAAAACACTTTCCTAGATATAAATTCACAATTAACACCCTAATTGTTAATAACTTTTAAATAATTTTGTTATTTATTGTGTTAGTAATTAAAAAAGATGTATATTTGTCGTATGAAAACAGAAATAAAAAAAGGTCAGTGGATAAAATACAATAACAAAAGAACTTGGTACAAAGTATCTAAGGTAAGTGGTAATACTATTATTGTTATAAAAGAAAATGAAAAAGATACTAATATAATTATATTAGATATAAAAGACATTACAAAAATAGGAAAAGATACAGTTATATCAACTACAGATGATTATATTACTATAGACCATAGAAGTTTAAAATCTATAAAACAATTATTAACTGAATATAATTGTACGAAATGGTTAGAAGGATGCAAAGAAACTGAAATAATACTTATTAAATAATTAAACGAATTAAAATTAAAAATTAAAATTATGAAAATCAAATTTAACAAAATTACAATTTCAAATAATACATTTGAAACTATCGCTACTTTAAGTAGTAAAACTGAATTAGATAATTACTTATCTAAAAATCCTAATACTTATGCAGACAATATAGAAATAGATAATATCTCTTTCTTAGGATTTGACGAGATAGATTTATTTTTCAGATGTAAAGATTTAAAACAATTTTATAAACTAATAAACTAAAATTATAATTATGTATAAAATTACAAACAAACTAACGGGTTTTAGTCAGTACAGAAACTCTAACGACGCAGCAGACTTTATTATGCTAAATAGTAAAAAATACAACGACCTTTGGACTATCTATAAAATAGAAAAGGTTAAAGAAATAGATACAGAAAAATACGAAGAAATAACTTATGCTATTTTAGGTGTAATATGTTTATCTATATTAATAACCTTATTTTACTTTATAAGCTTATGATAACTATAATAACAAACGAACAATACGATCCTACAGAATATAACGGACAAAATGTTATTTGCGGTCTTTGTGAAAAAGAAGCAGAATTTGACGACTTATATTGTGAAGACCACCAAAACTGTAAAGAGTGTGGAGAACGTGAAGTATGCGAAGACGAATGTATAATCTATAATAAATAAATATGAATTTAATTAAAACAACAAACATTAAGGAAGCTGTAGCAGAAATAACTACTGCAGTAGAAAACGGAGAAGTAAACGCTTTAGAAGCTTTTATAAACCTAAAGAAAATCGAAGAAATTATTAAACAAGTTAAAAAGAATGTAGACGACTTAGTAATAGAAGAAGCAGCTAAGTTTAATACAAAAACTTTTACTACATTTGACGCAGAAGTTACACTTAAAAATTCTGCTAGTCGTTATGATTTTTCTAACATACCAGAAATTGTAACACGAGAACTTGAGTTAAAAGCTTTAAAAGACAAACATAAGGCAGCTATAAAGTCAGATGTTATAGACTTAGACACAGGCGAGTTAATAGAACCACCAATAGTTAAAGGTGGTAAAGAAGTAGTAAGTATAAAATTAAATAAATAGGGGTAAGTCGAAAACCTAATAGAGTAGACAAAATAAATAAATATTATGAAAACAGCAAAAGTAACAAACGTACAAGGTTCAGGTACATTTAAAGAATTATATGTATTTGAACTACAACTAGACAACGGCGACGCAGGTAAAATCTACAAGAAAGCACAAGACGCAGGAGTTAAGATCGGTGAAGAAATAACCTACTTACTAACCGATAAAGGTTCTATAAGAATACAAAAAGAACAATACAGCGGTGGCGGTGGTTATCAAAAATCTAATCCAGACGTACAGAAATCTATTATTAAGCAGTCAAGTTTAAAAGCAGCAGTAGAACTATGTAGTGCTTATATTAAGTCTGGTAACAGTGTAAATAGTGCAGATGTATTAAGACTAGCAGACACTTTTACGCATTGGGTAAACGGTAAAGAAACAGAAGTAGTAGCTAAGACAGAAAAAGTAGTTGCTAAAATTGATAACACAGACTTACCGTTTTAATGATTTTAGAAGGAATAACGGACACAAAAGAAGTAAAAGACCTTTGTAATATTGCTACTGAAATAGTAGGACTAGAGCAAGGTTCTTTAACTTCTAAGTCAAGGAAGGAGCCGTACGCTTTAGCAAGACAAGTAGTAGCGAATATATGTTTAAAAAATGGAATACATTTCGTTACAATTGCTAAAGTGTTAAACCGAGATCGTAGTAATATTTACCACTACCAGAAGAAACACGCAGACAATTTTAAAACTTGGGTACAGTACAGAAACCTATTTACTAAAGTATTTAACACTTATAAGGAAAGTAAAAAAGAACAAAAGACTTTTTTAACTAAACAAGACTTACGTAGTCACTTGTTAAGTAACGGAGTTAAAACCTCAATAGGTGAAGTCTTTATTATTGTTAAAAGTGATGTGTTAAAAACTTCTATAAATACGTCTTACAAAGACTTTTCAAATCAATTAGAAAATATTAGAATTGCTTTATTAGATTATCAATACAGTTTAGACGTACAAATATGAAGCCGAACTATTACGCAATACTAACTTCAGAAGTTAGATACAACCAGAACTTAACCCCGAACGCTAAGTTATTATATGCAGAAATTACAGCATTAATAAATATGAACGGGGTTTGTTTTGCTAGTAATAGTTACTTTGCAAACCTTTACGGAAAAACTAAAACCACAATAAGTAAATGGGTTAGTGAATTAGTTAAAGAAGGGTTTATAGAACTATCTTTTACATACAAAGAAGGTAGCAAAGAAATCGACAAGAGGTATATAAGCATACTTAAAGGGGGTGTTGCTAAAAAGGTCGGCGCCCCCCTTGTCGAAAACTTAAAGGATAATACTACAATACTTAATAATAATACTACGTATAGTAATAGTAAACCCTCTGTTGAAGAAATTAAACAATATTGTTTAGATCGTAACAACGGAATAGACGCAGAACAATTTTTTGACTTTTACGAAAGTAAGAATTGGTATGTAGGTAAAAACAAAATGAAGAACTGGCAGGCGGCGGTTAGAACGTGGGAAAAACGAAAACAACAAAACCCTACATCTAAAATAGACCAACAGCTAGACAACTATAATAACGCAAAAAAACATTTAGGATTATGAAAACAAAGAAACAAGAGGTACATAGATTTTTTCGCAAAGGACAATACAATACTTTAGATAAAAGTTTGTTTCATAAATGGCTAAAAGAAGAAGGTTACAGCCGTTACGGTTTAGCAATAGACTTAGACAAAACACCTTTGACTATAGACAGGTATATGGACGAACCCGAACGACTTACATTAAAGCAAGTAAAAATTATTTGCGAAGAAACAGATGTAGACGCAAACTTTATAATGGACTTAATATATTAAATATGAACTTAGAAGAATACAACAAAAAGAAAAGAAAAGAATATTACACAAACGTAATACTTTCAATTTTAATTTATATTTTAATTGGTTACTTAATATCTCAATTTATATGAAAACAGTTAATAGTATAAGCGGTGGTAAAAGTTCTTGTTACATAGCTTTAAATTACCCAGCAGACTACAATATATTTAGTTTAGTTAGAACTAACGACACTTTATGTAAATACCCTGACGCAAAAGTAAGACAAATTGTATCTGACCTTATAGGTTGTGAATTTGTAGGAACTACAGAACAAGATAATATAATAAGAATAATGTTAGACTTATCTGAAAAGGTAGATATAAAATGGATAACGGGAATACCTTTTGAAGAAGTTATAAATGGTGATTGGAATAGAGGTAAAAACGGTAGTCACTACTTACCTAATATAATGGTTAGATACTGTACTACTGAATTAAAAATGAAACCTATTTTTAAATGGTGGCAAAAAGAAATAAACGAAGTTTGTAAAATGCGTATAGGTTTTAGAAGTGGTGAAGAAAAACGACAAAACAGAATGTTAGAAAAGTTAAACGAAAACGGTAACGAAGAAATAAAAATAGTAGTAGGTAAACACGATAACGGAAATAACAAATGGGGTGTAGTAGAATGGAGAAAACCAGAATTTCCTTTAATAGAAGACGGAATTAAAGTAAAAGATATATCTGACTATTGGAATAAAAATAAAAGTATTAGATTTGCTAAAGGTTATTACAATAATTGTGTAGGTTGTTTTCACCGAAACCCCTTGTTTCTTAATAAGATGGCACAAGAACACCCAAACAAAATGGAATGGTTTGCAAAACAAGAAGAAATAAATAAACCGAATACTTTTAGAAAAGGTATAACATATAGAAAAATTATAAACTTTAAACCACAAACAGAATTAGATTTTGACGACTTTAACGAATGCGACAGTGGTTATTGTGGACTATAAAAATAAGATATGAAAATAAAAGAAATAGAAACTTCACAACTCAAGTTAAAATGTTTAGATCTTATAACTAAGACTTTTGTAGAACTAGGACAAGTAAAAGACGACAAGACTTTAGCAATACTTGCACAGACTTTATCTACAGACCTTTTAGAAGACTTTGCTAACTTGACCTTCGAGGATATACAAGCGTCTTTTCGACAAGGTGTGCGCAACAGTAAAGAATTTCATTTAACGGTAAAGACGTATTACAAATGGATAAAAGCACACAGGGCTATAATATGGAATAACGAAGGTAAAGAACACACAGACAAACGACTAAGATATAGAAACACACAGGGTAAGTTAGAACATATATCTAAAAAACTAAATTTTAAATAAAATGAACGAAGAACTTAACCCTTTAGGTAAAGCACGTATAATAGTAGATACTCTAACAGAAGACGTTAGACTACAAAATAAACTATTAGAAATACTTACAAGGAATTTAACAGGTGAAGAAATAAATAAACTTTATGAAAGTTTTAGAACTGTTTGCAGGTAGTCGTTCATTTGGTAAAGTAGCCGAAAAGTTTGGTTTAGAAGTGTTTAGTGTAGATATAAACGACTTTAAAAATATAGATTATGTTACAGACATTTTAGAATTTGACTATAGTAAAGTACCATTTAAACCAGATATAATTTGGGCAAGCCCACCTTGTACGTATTTTAGTGTAGCGAGTATAGGTCACCATTGGAACGAAGACCACACACCAAAAACAGAAGAAGCTATTTTAGGAATGCAAATACTTAATAAAACTTTAGAAATAATAGAACACTACAAACCAGACTATTATTTTATAGAAAACCCTGTCGGTAAAATGCGTAGAAAAATAAAAGGTATTAATCGTACAACAATTACTTATTGTTCTTATGGTGATAACAGAATGAAACCTACGGACATTTGGAGCAATCATATTTACGATATATTTAATACTGAAGGTTGGAAACCTAAACCTAAATGTTTTAATGGAAACAGAAACTGCCACCACGAAGCAGCACCTAGAGGTTCTAAAACAGGTACACAAGGATTAAAAAATAACTACGAACGAAGTAAGATACCAGAACAATTACTAATAGAAATAATAGCTAGCACACTATAAAAATAATATGTTAAAACGTAATATAACATACCCTTATTTGTTTCATAAAATAGCTAAAGAACTTTCTACGGATCGTACAAAAGGTATGTTAAAAAACTATAAAGGTAAAGAATATTACGCAGGAAAAGACACCAATAAATACAACGTACAAGGAATACTTGCAGAACTAATAGCACAAGAATACTTTTTACAAAACGACACAGAATATAAAGCTTTAACATTTTTAGGTACAGAACCAGAAGTTGAAGCAGACATAGTAGTAGGTAAAAGAAAAATAGACGTTAAATATATACCTAGACACGGCAAACTACTTATTGTTAATTACAATGCACACAACAATAAAAACAAACAAGTAACGGAATATATGTTTATACAACCTGTAGAACGCTATACTTACGCAACAGCTAAAGCTATTATTTGGTTTGTAAACCACAAAGAAGTAGATAAGTGGAAAGTAGAACAACAAACACGAACAAAAGTATATAGTAAGAAAATATTAATAAAGTAATGTTCATAACTATATAAAAAAATAGTAAAATAAAAAAGAAATATTTATATTATTGAATTGTGAAAACTATAAGTAAATTAAAAAAGGAATTGGACAAATGGTTTAGTTTATTTATTAGATTAAGAAACGCAAGTAAAGACGGAATAGTTGAGTGTTGGACTTGTGGAAAAACAGCACACTATAAGAAAATGCACGCAGGTCACTTTATGAGTAGGAAACACCACGCTACAAGATGGAATGAAGAAAACGTACAGGTACAATGTCCTAAGTGTAACCTATTCGGACAAGGCGAACAATATACATTTGGTAAACTTATAGACGTTAGGATCGGTGAGGGTAAGAGTGAAGAACTACAAGAACTAAGTAGAACGACTGTAAAGTATATGCGACACGAATACGAAGAAATGATTAAATTTTATAAAGAAAAAGTAAATGCTATTAAAACCGATTAGTATAAACTACCAACACGAAATAGCTTTACAAGTGTATTTAGATATGATAACCGCAACTATAAAAGACGTTACTAAAAACGAAGACAAATACAAAGACTTTATAGACGTAGCAAATATAATTATAGAACATCACAACAATTATAGAAAAGACGTATTAGTACTTGCTAACTACCAAGACTTTATTAGTTTAATACCTACACACTTTACAGCTATGGTAAACGGATATTTAACAGGAATAGAAAACGAAAAGAATAGAAATACTGTTAGATTATATAAACACTTATTAAGTGAAGAAGGTTATAACTTTATAGATAAAGTACAAGACATAAAAATTGAACAAGATATATAAAATATTAGCAGACCTAAGAAGTCACTTTGAGAAAATGACTTACGGACTTACTACCGACAAGAACGAAGTAGACGAAGTAGTACAGGAACTTATGCTTTACTTGTTACAGATGAACCCAGACACATTAAAAGGAATATACGAAAAGGACGGCGAAAAAGGTTTAATAAGATACGGAGCAGTAGTAATAAGAAGAAGTCTACAAAGTAAGAACAGTCCTTATTATTATAAGTATAAAAAATACTATACAAAAATAGATAGTTCAAGTATTAGTTGTACTTACGATATAACAGAAAACGGAGAACTAACAAACCCGAAGAACCTTTACAATATACCGAACGAAGTAAATAACTTTCAATATAAGAAGTTAGAAGAAATAGATAAACAACTAGACGATATGTATTGGTACGATCGTGAACTTTTTAAGTTGTACTATTACGAAGCAAATACATTAGATAGTTTAGCAAAGAAAACAGGAATAAGTAGAAACAGTTTGTTTACTACAATAGATAACGTAAGACAATTTCTTAAAGATAAATTAAATGAATAGGTTTTTTGTAAATAAAGAAGTCTATAAAGAACGGTTAGACATTTGTCGAGGTTGTGAAGAATATTTTAAACCTACAGGTAGTTGTAAATTGTGCGGTTGTTTTATGCGTATCAAGGCTTCTATGGGAATTATGGAGTGTGCAGACGATCCTAAAAAATGGTTAGCTACACAAATTTACGAAGCACCTAATGAAATACCTACACATCTTAAAGACGAAATAAAGGAAGTATGGAAACTAATAGACAACGGAAAAATAAAAGACGTAAAGAGTAAACAAAGACTAATAGAATTATACAACACAATACACGATACTACATACAGTGTAAATACAAATTGTAGTAGTTGTTTAAAAACAATGTATTTATTTATGCAAGACGTAATAACTAAGATATGAAGAAACGAAAACTAAACTCTAAGAACCCACGCTACAAAAAAGAAGAAGAAGTTAAAGAGTATAAAAGAGTATTAAAGAAAGTAGGTAAGAATTTTAAAATGTATTTTTTATGGGAAATAAAATAAAAGGAAAAAGTAAACACTATTACGAGTTCGATAGGAACTTAGACAATGCTAAACAAAGTAGTACATATCCTAAATGGGAAAATGTAACACCAACGAAAAAAGATGATAGAGTACCAGAATACTACAAAGGTAAGAACGGTTACGAAGCTAGGAAGGTATGCGACAACTTTGATTTACCCTATCACCTAGCAACAGCAGTAACTTATATATTAAGATCGTACCACAAACACGACAAACCAATAGAATGTTTAACTAAAGCTAAAGCACACTTAGAATTTGAAATAGAAAAATATGTCGAAAATAATTAAAGGTAAATTAATAGGTCGTACTAAAACGAGGTACGTTAAACCTTCTATAGTAAACGACTACGAAAATATAGAAGACAAAGTAATAACACTACCAGAAATAATAACAGAAGACTACGGGTACGAAATGCACTTTGGAATACGTGAACTATCTACTACAAAAGAAAATGCATACGCAAACTCAAAGTGGACGCCACTATACAGAAAATGAAATACAAGAACATTAAGAACATACTAAGAAAACAAATAGACAACGGAGTAAAAACCTTTTGGATATTTGACGAAGAAAATAAAGAGTTTATACAGATATATAAAATGTATAGTAATCAACTAAGAATATACACACCATTACAACTATTAGAATACCTTTTATCGAAATGATAAACGCAATAATATTTGGACTAGGTTTTGTATTAGGAATGTATATACTAACACAAATAGAAAACAGACTATGAAGTTTATTTGTAACGAATGTAGTAAGACTACAGATATATATAAAGTAAAGTTTGCAGCAACGACAAACGGGTTAGTATGTAAAGACGCTATATGCTGTGACGAATATATGAAACAAGTAAGAACAGAGGAATACGAAGGTATACCAGAAATTCACCGAAACGAAATAAAACATAGTAGACAAGCAATAGAAGAAAAGTTTAATAATAAAATGAAAGGTGAATAGAACACACGCACAAAACAAATACTATTTTAAGTGTATAGTAATACCTTTAGGTAATTACTTGGGTTACCATAAGTTCGAAATGCACGAAATACTAAAAGATATGTTTATAGCAGATACAAGTAAAGAACTTAATACAAGTGAATTTAAAGACTATTGCGAACAGATAAGGGTATGGTCTATGTCGGAGTTTAATTTTACCTTAGAAGAACCCGAAACAAATAAATAAGACTTATTTATATTATATAATATGGAAAACGAACAGAAACGAACACAAGAGAATAAAAAGAAACTTGTAGAAGCTTTAGAAAAGTCTTTAGGAATAGTAACCGAAGCTTGCGATAAAGCACAACTAAGTAGAACACAGTTTTACAAATGGTATAAAGAAGACGAACACTTTAGAAAAGAAGTAGATAGTATAGAAGGTAAGTTTGTAGACTTTGCAGAAACACACTTAAAAGAACAGATAAAGAATAACAACACACAAGCTACAATATTTTATTTAAAGACACGAGGACGTAAAAGGGGTTACGGTGATAGTTTAGACTTAACAAGTAATAACGAACCTATTACAATTAACGTAAAGATAAACGGGGTTGAATATTGACGCTAAATTTACTAAAACACAAGGTCAAGCGTTAGAGTACCTATTTGATAATAATACTACAGAAGTTTTATACGGTGGTGCAGCAGGTGGTGGTAAAAGTTTTATAGGTTGTGCTTGGATTATATTACTTTGTATTAAATACCCTAAGACACGATACCTAATAGGACGAAGTAAATTAGACACACTAAAGAAAACGACATTAAACACTTTATTTGAAGTATGTAGTATATACGGTATTAAGTCAGGCGAACACTATTCTTTTAATGGTTCTACTAATATAATAACTTTCTTTAATGGTAGTGAAGTAATACTTAAAGACTTATTCTTATACCCTTCAGATCGTAACTTCGATAGTTTAGGTTCTTTAGAAATAACAGGTGCGTTTATAGACGAATGTAACCAGATAACAGAAAAGGCTAAAAACATAGTAGCAAGTAGAATACGTTATAAGTTAGACGAATACGGACTTATACCTAAAATGTTTTTAAGTTGTAACCCAGCTAAGAATTGGGTATATACAGAATACTACAGACCAGCTAAAACGAATACACTACCAAACTATAGAAAGTTTATACAAGCTTTAGTAGACGATAACGAATTTGTAAGTAAACACTATAAAGGACAATTAGAAAAACTAGACAGACTAAGTAAAGAACGTCTACTATTTGGGAATTGGGAATACGACGCTTCAGACGATAACCTAATAGAATACAATAGTATATTAAACCTATTTAGTCAGACAGGTTTAGAAGGAAGTAAATACATAACTTGTGACGTAGCAAGGTTCGGTACAGACAAATCAGTTGTTATGTTATGGAGTGGTTTAACAGTAACTAATATTAAGACTTTTGACACTAACACAATAACAGAACTTGCAGACTATATAAAGACACTACAACAAAAAGAAGGTGTTACAACGAATAACATACTAGCAGACGAAGACGGTTTAGGTGGAGGTCTAATTGATATACTAAGAATAAAAGGGTTTCAAAATAACAGTAGACCTTTAAAAAACGAAAACTACCAGAACCTTAAAACACAATGTTACTATAAGTTAGCAGACTTAGTTAATAAAGGACAAGTAGGAATAGTAAACGACAACATAACTACAAGGCAACATATTATAGAAGAACTAGAACAAGTACGATCTAAAGACCAAGACAAAGACAACAAGAATAAGATAGTAGACAAAGACACAGTTAAGGCTATTATAGGAAGGTCACCAGACTACGCAGACTGTTTAGCTATGCGTATGTATTACGAAATAGATAGTAATTTCGGTAAGTACTTCGTACAATAAACTAAAAACAACAAATTTATATTATATACTATGAAAGTAAAACTATTGAACGGTAAGAAGAAGTTAAGTTTTAATATACCAGAAAGTTTTGACGAATTAAACTTAGGAAGGTATCAAAGACTAATGGCAGTTCTTAAAAAAGATGAAGACGTACACGATATTGAAAAGGTTATAAGAATACTTAATTGTATTACGGATATACCAAAAAGGCAGTTGTACGGTTTGGATATGAAAAGTATAGGTAAGTTAGGTAAACACTTGACTACGTTTTTAGAAACAGTGCCTACAGACGAACTTAAACACTTTATAGAAATAGAAGGTGTAGAGTATGGTTTTCACCCGAAGTTAGTAGATATGACTTTAGGGGAATTTGTAGACTTAGAAACATATACAGAAAACTTAGAAGAAAATCTACATAATATTCTAAGTATCTTATACAGACCTGTTACAGCAAAGAGTGGCGAAAAGTATAGAATAGAAGACTACGAACCTAACGAAGAACGATCAGACCTATTTAAGAAACATCTAAAGGTTGAAGACTTTAACGGTGCTTCGGTTTTTTTTTACGATTTCGCAACTCAACTTTTAATCAATTCGAAGAAGTCTTTAATAGAGAAAATGAAGAAGACGGATTTAGTCAAGACGGACTAGCTAAAAAGTGGGGGTGGTACAACGCTATCTATATGTTAGCAAACGAAAACTTTTTAAACGTAGAACAAGTAGTAAAGAAACCAGCGTACGAATGTTTAACATTTATGAGTTATAAAAAAGACGTAAACCAAAAAATAGAAAATGAGTATAGACAGCATAAGATTTAAAAGTTACAATAACGTAATAGATACCTTAAAGTGTGTAGGAGAACAACACTTAAATATACATACTGTTACAAGTGGTGACTTATGGGAAATAGATTTAGAAAAGAATACATTGTTTCC
>Ga0208182_1001135_pt1 | contig 13340 bp, 18 predicted proteins | sample MalvireepMed_906_FD_184248 | JGI IMG/M metagenome (GOLD analysis project Ga0208182, IMG submission 184248) | Marine viral communities from the Global Malaspina Expedition - Malaspina viral metaG DeepMed_906 (SPAdes) (version 2) | ecosystem: Environmental > Aquatic > Marine > Oceanic | place...
TCGTATCTTGGCCGATGACCCGGCCATCTCCCAGGCCGTATGGAACGTGCGTGATCCCTCCAAGGCGCAGGGGCGGATGGTGATCCTACTCGCCCCCACCATCGATCTCCCGGCGGAGCTTGACCAGGACGTGTTGGTGATGGACGAGCCCCTGCCGGACGTACAGGCCCTGAGTGAGATCGTTCGACAGTCGCACCAGGATGCGGGGCTGGAGCCAGACGGCAGGCTGGAGTCCGCCGCCGAGGCTCTGACAGGGCTATCGGCATTCGCAGCCGATCAGGCCTCGGCGATGTCCATGACCCCGGACGGCGTGGACCTGGAGATGCTCTGGGACAAAAAGCGGCAGATGATCGACGCTACCCCAGGCCTGACGATCTGGCGCGGAGCGGAGTCCTATGACCGCATCGGCGGAGCCGAGAACATAAAGGGCTTCCTCCGACGCATCCTGGCAGGCAAACGCGCACCCAGGGCGATAGTGTTCATCGATGAGATCGAGAAGGCGATGGCGGGTGCCAGCGGGGGCGGCAATGACTCCTCTGGGGTGAGCCAGGACTACCTCGGCGTGATGCTGGAGTACATGCAGGATACCCAGGCCACGGGGATGATCTTCGTTGGTCCCCCCGGCGCGGCCAAGAGCGTCATGGCCAAGGCCGCTGGCAACGAGGCGGGTATCCCCACGCTCAAGCTCGACCTGGGAGGGCTGAAGGCCGCTGGCGGCGGCCTGGTGGGCGGTGCGGAGCGTACCATACGCGCCGCACTCAAGGTAGTGACGGCGGTGGGTGCTGGCGAGGTCATGTTCATCGCCACGTCCAACAAGATCACCAATCTGCCCCCGGCACTCCGACGGCGCTTCAGCCTCGGGACGTACTACTTCGACCTGCCCGATGCGGACGAGCGAGCCGCCATCTGGAACGTGTACGAGGACACCCCCGGCGACCATCCCGATGACGATGGCTGGACGGGGGCGGAGATCGAGAAATGCCTGGACATCTCGGATCGGATGGGATGTACCCTGGAGATGGCGTCCGAGTTCATAGTCCCGGTATCCCGAGTTGATCCGGAGGGCGTCCAGGCCCTACAGCGTCAGGCCCACGGGCGCTACATCTCGGCGTCGCATCCCGGCGTGTATCGGATGCCAGACGCCCAGGCGACCGCCCCGGCCACGGGGCGGCTGCTGAACAAATAACAGGAGGAATCCACATGGTAGCGAGGAAATACACCAAGAGGCATTGGGACGAGTTCCAGCGATTGGTTGCAACTGGCATGGGCGAGAACTCCGCCCTGAGAGAGTTGGGTATCCCCAGTGGGAGTCTGGGCGCATTGAAGGCACGCTTCGGCAGCCGGGAGCCAGCGGCCCTACCGGAGGAGCCGATCAGCCCCCCGGTGCCGAGCGAGTCTATCGGAGATTTGGAGCGAGCACTGAATGACCACGCCGAGGAACTGCTCGCACTCGCGTCGCAGATGTCCGAGCTAACCAAACACGTTCGCGGCCTGGCCCTACTGGACGCAATCATGGGCCAGCTAGCGGAGAAGCATCGGGAGTCATCAGTCCTACGCCACCGCCTTGAGGCCGCTGAGGTCAAGCTCATCGAGAGAGCGATGGTGATTCACTCTAATGACTAGACAGGGACCGAGAGAAAAAGCAATGAGAGAGGCCGATTCCGCAGACATTGCACGGGACCAAGCCAACGCCGAGGAGGGCGAGATGCAACACGATCAGCAGCGCCATATCAGGAGGACCGGCAAGGCCCGAGACCTCTTGGATATGGTAGCCGAGGCATGGGACGAGGCGCTATGCGACATCAGCGGCTGTGACGCTATCGCAGTGGACCACACATCTCCGGATGAGGGTACGTCCATCTCGGTCTGCGAGGGGCACCTCGCTACATGGGAGCATCGCCGGGTGGAGATGGACCTCGACACGATCGACGAGGACCACGATATGGGGAAAAGGGATCTGACGAGCCCATTCGATGACCGCTGGGAGTAGCCAACAACAACGCCAGGAGACACATAGGGAGGTTCAAATGAACGATGGTGAGGATACCGCAGTACCGACCAACAACAACGCCCTGACGCCGGTAGAGGCCGCCAAGATCCTGGGGCTGCATGAGGGCACCGTCCGGCGGCTGGTGAGAGAGGGGAAGATCGAGGCGTTCAGGGCCGGGGTGAAGGGGGGCGTCATCCGCATCCCCCCCTCGGCTCTCGCACGCTACATCGAGGTGAACACTACACTGATATGACGGGTGGGTCTCCAACACATAGTGCTACGCCATAGCTGGAAAAAATAGAAATAGGAGGAGTGATGTACACACTAGGAACGATTCTCTACGATCGGAATCCCTGTAGGCATGACAGGCGCGACAGTGACCCGAAGAAGGATTGCTTCCACAACGGGGCAGAAGTGGTGCTGGTATTCCGCCAGGGTCACGGGGTACTGGTGCAGAACGCCAGGGGATTAGTGCGGAGGCTAGCCCCAAACTCCATCGGCACCGAACGCTTCGGAGAGTGACCCCTTGACGGTGGGGTGGGAGGCGTTATCCTCCCATCCCACCGTGATCATCGTATTATCCGCCTCTCCCCACCGCTTCTCGACCGAGCACCGCCAGACATCTTTGTCATCCGCCACCAGTATCCCGGTCAACCCATCCAGCACACCGGCCAGTATATTGTTGCCATCGGGTTTGTTGGTCGCAGCCTCTCCCATGCGGGCCTTCCGACGTTTCTTCGACCAGCTAGACGGCATACGGCGAGTGATGCGGATGTGTACCTCGACCGGCCCCTCGACCAACCGCAGTCCCGCCTGTAGCCCGTGTTCTGCCACCCGCACCTGATACAGACCCACATCAGGCGAGTAGACAGTCCCAGTGGCTCGGTTAAACCGTGGCCGAGCTTTTCCGGCTGGCTTCCCCGGCACCCGGAATGTCAATGTGGTCATCCTGTACCGCCTCCCGAATCTGCGCCCTGACCCATTGAGAGAACGTGGTCTGAGCATTGACCAACATATGCCGGAACGCATACATATCGTCCGCATCCAGATGCACCGTCGTGGTCACGTATCGTTTAGTCATCCGACCCCCCTGATGTTATGGAATTCAACAGATCACCTCCGCCAGCACCGCACCGGCAAACTTTTCTCTCGCTGTACGAACCGTGTCTTTCCTGATGTCCAGCCATTTTCCACGACGCCTCTATGTTCAGCCCCCCCAGTGAGTGCCACCAGCGTCCGCACGGCCCCCTTAGCCATTCAGCATCGAGCCATTCAGCATCGCTGCTTACAGATGCTCGGATCACCTCTGCTACCAGCAGCAACTCAGGTTCCATATCGTCCCCCTGGAGAATCAGGCCCCGTCTGGACTCTCAATCCGAGGGTCTGGACGGGGTCCTTTTTTGCGTTCTGCGAATGCCCATCGCAACATAGTCCTCCTATCATCTCGCTGAGTTCTCGATAAGCCGTCTTTCCCACTGCTGGTACAACGCCATTCCCAAGTGCTCTGAGCTGATCACCCACCCCAGCGGGAGCCCCATCAGCATCTCGACAAAACGTGGGGAGAGCCTGCGGCATGACGGAGAGCAAGTATGCCCATCCGGCGTGGTCGTTGGGGCCTGGGGGATAGAGCGGGAGTCCTGCGTGGGCCAGTTCCCCGCCGCCCGAGGCAGGGTGACGCTGTGCATCGACCCCTCTCTGACCTGGCTCGACTCCAGGTTGTTCGTGAACGTGTCCGCTGTGGTCGGCGTGGGCCAGTTGGATGCCGCCATCCCCAGCGTCAGGCCGAATCCGTTGCCGTTGATCCCCTGTTCCTTGATTCGCTGGCGGCGTTCCTTCCAGGTTGTGTCCGAGTCGTTCTGTGGCCCCGCATTCGGCGTGGGCCAGTTCCGAGTTTCTGTCGCCAAGTTGGTCTGTAGCATACGTCCTGTCTGCTTGTTGTAGAGTTTCGCTCCCTTCCGCTCCAAGTCCTCTGATATCTCCCCCTTTGACCCCTCGCTGCTCGGCGTGGGCCAGGATGAAGAGGCGCTCTCTCTTGTGAGGTGCGCCTGTTTCTGCCGCTGTGAAGAGGCCCTCCGCAACCTCGTAACCCATCTCTCGTAGGTCTCTCCGAATTCGTTCATGGTAATACCGCAGGATGCCTGTAACATTCTCCAAGAAGACTCTGTCGGGCTTGATGCCGTCGATGATTCGGGCGACGGCAGGCCAGAGGTTTCTGGAGTCTGACTCCTGGAGACGCTTTCCGGCGAACGAAAATGGCTGGCACGGGAATCCCCCAGCGAGGATATCCACTCGGCCACTCCACGGGCCTGGATCGAAGGTTCTGATGTCAGACCAGATAGGCGCTGGATCGAGGGAACCGTCTCCCATACGCGCTGCAAGGATCGCAGCGACACCGAGTTCGTTCTCCACGTAACAGACCGTGCGAGTTCTGCCACCCAGGGCTGCGTGGAGTCCCAATTCAAGACCGGCGACGCCGCTGCATATTGACAGGACGTTGAGGGTACGTGTATCCACATTCGTCACCTCACTAGCTCGTAACTCAATGCGCTCTTGCAACAACAAACCTCTCTCGTACTCTCTCTTACTCTTTCTTTTATCTTATTGTTACACTCTCTTACTAAAGTAAGAGTGTAACAACATCTTAAGAGAGAGTGTTTCACCCTTTGTTACACCGTAACAACTGTAACTACTGGGAGACTAATCCCCACACCCCCGGCTGCACTTGCACGTAGTGTTTCTGGCGTGATAGCGCAGCCCTGATGGTTCCGGGTTTGTAGTCCGGCAGGGCGGAGTAGATGTCAGTCAGCTTGAGCTTACCTCGTCCCAGGAGTTCTTCCAACTGATGCGAGGCAGACGGTAGCGGCCCCGCCGTGTCCTCATCCATCCCAGGGAAATCCCCGGCTGCCGCCGTACTGATGCCGGACAGGCCCCACTCGTCAAAGCCGTACCGCAGGTACATCGGTGGGGGTCTGGCTATGTCGTTGGCCTTGGTCACCTCCAGACCCACGCCCAGGGAGTGTTCCTGGCGCTCGGACTTCTGACGTAATAGGATATCGGCTGCGGCATCCAGGAACACGCTGCCGTAGATATGGGTCGAGTCCCCACGGGGGGTATGGCCGATACCGATCCAGGTCTCAGCCAGGGAGTTCATGGCGTCTGCGATCATGTTGACTGGACGGTTCTCTGTGAGGTCTCCCATGCCTGCACGCGAGATGGAGTCCAATACCAGTAACTCAACTCCATTCTCCTTGATAGACCGGTCAATGCTCTCTCGCACATCTGATAGGCTGTAGCCCCGAGCGTTCAGGATCAGTAGCGCACGATCAGGGTCCAGCCCCAGGGCCGTGTTGACGCACCCCAGCCTGCGCCGGACTGACGCCGCGCCCCGCTCAAGGTTCACGTACATCACGTTTGATTTCTCGGTCTGCCAATAACCGTTCACCCCAGCGTCTATGGCGACGGCCATGATCAATGCCGTGTATGATTTGCCCCTTTCCGGCGGACCGAACAGCAGGGTGCCACCTCCCCGTAGGACATGGGGCTTGGCCAGGAACTCGGGCGGAGCAGATGTGGCGTCCCCAGCGAGCATCGAGCCCTTCATGCCATCCAACCGCACCGGCCACGCCTGCCTGCAAAAGCTCAGGAGGTCCGCCTTGATATCCTCTGCGGGGTACAGGTCACCGATCCCCGAGGCCTTGTACGCGCCCAGCGCCAGACTCGTCCTTGACTCCTGCCGTTCGAGGTTGATACGGCCCCACGCAAGCTCTCTGCCATCCATCGAGATCGAGACACTGCCGTGGATGCCCGTTTTCTCTCGGCCCAAGCCGTCGCAGCGGTATACGAATACCTGTCCGCTCTCCAGCATCACGCTGGACTTGACCTCACCGTTGTTGTAGGCCACCTTCACGATCACGACGCACTCCAGCGATTAGCTCTCGGCGCGGACACCCTGGCATCAACCTCTACCCGGCGTTCCAGGGCGGATATGAGCTTGTCTATGGACGCTATGAGGGACTGCACGTCAGACTGAGGTTCCTCCGCCTTCGGCCGGGGTGGGCGAGCACACGCCGCCCACGGCCACCGCGCTTCGTAATCTATCCCACTACTCTCGCAGATATCACACATGGCATCACCTCCAGATCTGTTTTTTTCTCAGGGTGCGCCAGAGCGCCAGCGCCCCCAAGAAACCACATAGCCCCTGCTCAAGGTCCACCTCTCGGGTCTCGAACTCGGGCTTCCGCTTGCCGAACCGCACAACATACCCGCCCAATACCTCCTGGCCGGTCTGCTCCTCATAGGCCTGGGCATACGCCGCTACCTGGAATGACATCTCATCGTAGATGCCGTTGCTCGTCTTGAAATCAATGACGTACACCCCCTCGCCGTCCCTGGTCGCAACCGCATCGAATGTCCCGGCATAGCCGTGAAGCTCAGAGCAGACCACCTGCTCAGTTGCCGTGATGTCCAGCCCTGACTCGGCCTGCCACCCATCGAAACCCTCCATCACAGGCTCCAAGTCTGCTGGTACGATGGTCTCTTCCCCTCGGAGGACACTGTCGATCAACTCATGGGATCGCAGTCCGAAATCAGCAGCTTGGTCCCGCTCCTCGTCTGGGCGCTTCCGGGCCGCTTCGAGCATCGTGTCGATCCAACCAGGCGTGATGCCTGCGAGCCTCTCCCCTGTTCGCATCTGGTCCAACAATGTGTGCCGAACTTTTTCCAGGGCCACCTTTCTCGACCAACCGAGCAGCGCGGGCTTGGCCACGATCTGCAGAACCGTTGTGACCGACGGATATTCCACGGCATTTATCGTATATGTCCTCGATCCGTTGCTCGATGTCCTCCGTATCGGTTCCTGAGAGCGTTTTGGATCGGGGGTGCTAGGGTATCGCACTAGGTGCCTCCATTACGTCGCTGTGTGTTTCGCCTCGCGTCGTTATGGCGCTTGTGGCACCATCTACACATCCCGTCCAGGTACTCGACGTTGGTATGCACGGGTCCGAACAGGATCGTGCATGAGGTGCAATGGGGATGTTGCCCCATCGTGTTGTGCAGAGAGGCTCTCAGTCGAGAGATGCGCTGCTGCATGATCGTAGACGTATAGATGGGCGATCTGAGGCACCGCTGCTTCTCAAGGCGTTTCGCGTAGTTGATCACGTCGTTGATGCGTTTAGCGCATCCACACCATTCGCATCGCATCTCATACGGCATCTATCTGGTCCAACTCGTGAGGCATAGCTCACGTAATTTATTCCACTTCTCAGTCTGTGTTAGGGTTTCGGCCCAATGCAACTCTTGTTGTTCCTCCATCCACTTCGTGACGGTGACCTCGCGATCAGCGGTGGTATGCCGGAGGACTGCCCGCACGTGTGCGGGGCCTCTGCCATGCTCGTCGAGCCACGCCATGAATCTCAGCTTATGGTCCTCGAAGGAGTCACCGTCAAGCTCCACTGCTGCCTCGGGCGTTTCCTCCTGGATGATCTGCGCCTCTACGGCCTCGGGTTCTGGCTCGGGTGCTGGCTCAGGTTCTGGCTCAGGTTCTGGCTCCACAACAACCTCTGCCGTCGCCACCTCATCCTCCACGATCACATCCTCCACGACCTCCTCGGCCACCGGGGCAGTTTGCCATGCGTCATGTAGGGCCACCACCTCCTCGTCACTGAGCTTGGACAAGACCGGCACCTTTCGGTCAGTCGCCTTGGCGAGGTCAGCCAGCAGTCCCTTCATCACCTTGTTGAAGTTGCACCATTTGGACCCGTCCTTGTGGGACTTGAACTCACCGTACCGCCCTGCCTTCTGCTCCCAGGGCACATCGTGCGTGGGACAGGTCAGCAGCAGCGGGTGCGTATCCTCTGGCACATCAGCAATATCAGAGTTAGGTGCCAGCACCACGGGCCCCGCTTTACCGGCAGTGATCGACGGTGTGGTCTGGATCTCCCCAGTGCTATAGTCCACATCCACCACTGCGGCATTCGGGATCGTCTCCACCTCGGTCTCGTCCAAGATGCCGAGGCCCACTATCGAGAGGGTGGCCCGACGAGATGCCTTGGTGGAGCATTTCATGATCGTGTTCGCAAGCTGGTCGCCGCGCAGATTGTAGACGTTCACCACTCCGACCGCATCTACCGTCTGAGTGCCGTTTGTTGCCCTGACCGTGACCATGTAGATGTCGCCGTCGAGTCTGCCCTGGGAGAGTATCTGTAACGAGAGCCTATGGTTGCGGACCAACTGCTGCGCGCAATCCTTGTTGGCGTATAGGATCAGCTTCCCGTTAAGCTGTAGGTAATCGAACGGCTTGGTCAGCGGATTCAGCTTCAACGACCGGCACAGCCCCGTGTAGTATTGGAGCCGCTCATCTGGGGCCAAGCTCGACAGGTCACCCTCTAACACGATTTTCGCCATAATCGACGAATCAACCTCAGCCATCGCAGTTTCGTCAGACATACAAAACCTCCTGATGTAGTGGGATTGCCATAATTATATCAGGCCTGGGGGTATCGAACAAGGTTTCAGGCGAACAGGGGAGGGGGTCAGGGACTCGAAAACCGAGGGTGTCAGCGAGCGATATAGGTAGACGTTTGCCCGTTGCACGTCGTGCATTGCCCGATCAGGCGTCTCGATAGACGCTTAGAGCTAGGGCTGTCTACGACATCAATACGCAGGACGTTCCGACGTGCCCGACAACTGACACACCAGATGTCCTGCACGGTATGTGCCAGGAGAGAGCGTAGCCACGCTGCTATGTTAAGCACCGAGCACCAACCATACGAATGTCAGCCAGACCCCAAGGCAGATGCCTATGGTGGCGACCTGAGCCATGCGCTCAAGCGTCACTCTGGAGCACGTCCTTCGCCAAGGCTATGATCCCCGCCATGCACCCAACCGCCACCTCGGTGAGGTTCTCCTGAATCGAGATGTATGCGATGACCCCGAGAATGCTCAAAGCCAAGAATATCTGAGGCTGAGGCCTCACCTTCCCTATGAATTGAGCCAGTCCGTTCATCCAGTCCATATCAGCCTCGCACCCCCATGTACACCCGCCACACAGTGGCGAGGATGGCCGTAGAGGCCATCAAACGCCAGAACCAGTGGCTCAGTGCCATCCGCTCCATTCGGAGGGCTATATGATCAGCCTTCACTTGACCGACACGGGACGCTCGACGTTCCCTGTGAGCGTACTCGACTGGACTTTGACAGTCCCAACAGCGGAGCCGCCAATCTTGAAGCTGGCAGAATCTATGCCCGTCCCGTCCCCGTATACGCTCTCGTCCGCATCAGTCCCACGGATGATGATCTCCCCGCACCTGATACCTGAGATGGTGATTCCGCTACCGAATGCCTTGACCCTTTTGAAGCTGATAAGGCCGACGGTGGACGTTGCATCTGATGAGATCAGGAGTCTGTCAAACGTTCCCCCGCTGACAGCCGGGACGCTCAGAGCGCCACGGGTGGAGCCGAATGCGTACTGGATCGGGTCACTCGATAGGGTAGGGGAGATACTGAGCCCGTCCGCCGTGGTGGTCGCCACTGTCAGTGCGTAGGCAGTGGAGGTTGCCAACGTGAAATCGGTTGCTTCTACATCCTCCAGCAGCAGGGTCTCACACAGGATGTTGGTCCCGTCCGTGGCCGAGATGTTGATGGCGTCCGTCAGGCCGGATGCAGCGCCTATGGACATATCACTGAACTCAATGGATGAAATCCTGGCCGAACCTATGATTAGCTCCAACGTCATGGTGCCGGTCTGGACATCATCCGGTATTTCGGTACCAACGCCTATCTGCTCTTGGCCGAGCCTCTGGGCCACTGCTGCATCATAGCTGGCGCTCTGGGGCCAGACCGGAGCCGGGGATATGCCCTGGATGGCGAAATACACCGCGCCTGAGATGACTGCCACAGACACGATCATGGTGAGGGCGATCATCGCCTTGGCGTTGCGCCCGAAGGACAGCCCTTGGAGTGTCGGTAGCCTGAACGTCAGGTCCAGGGGCAGCGTGATGCCGATGAACGGTAACCTGGGGAAACTGATATGGCGCTCTTTGACTACGAGCTTCATTCTCTTCATTTGTCGCCCTCAAATATCTTGCCGAGACCCGCAGAAACCGGAATCGTCAGCACTGCCAGGGCAGTCAGGAGACCCTCGATGTTATCCAAGGTCTCTGGATTGCTCGACGCAGACCATATTATGCGTGCACCCAAGAACAGCCATGTGAAGACAGGTCAAACCACGGGAGTGAAGATGACTAGCTGAATCAGTTCTCTGCCCGAAAGGGTGACTGATTCCTTGCCGTTCTTCCGACTCCCGCGATTTGGCACCTCCTTCTCTGGATTATCTGTCATTATCAGAGGGGCTCTTCCATATGTATCAGAGAGGTGCCGCTACGCCTCCGAAGCGACGGCCCACTTCCCTCCCGTAGCTTGAACACATCATCCACACGGGTCACCTTGACGTATGTCGTCGCATCCCTGCTGTACGATAGAGCAGGAAGTACGGTCAAAGCCTCAGCAGCGTTTATGTTAGCTATCACCTGCTCCGTAGAGCTATGCCCAGGAAGGCGTGCGGTCTTCTCTAGGTCCACCTCGAACAGGAACCTCTTACGGAGAGACGGCACCTTCATGTAGTCTATCTCCAAAGACCCTAGCTCAGGCGTATGGGTTGTGTCGCCGCTGTCCCGGTTGAGGGTCAAGCGGACCCCAAAGCTCCTACCTGCCAGTCCCGCCCCAGAGGCCACGTCAAGGTCCAGGTCGTCAGACTCGAAGTTGGCTGAGTTGGTCAGGTTCGTGTTGGCGGTACGCGCCTCTTCGTTCACCCCGTAAGATGCAGCTATGTACTCCCCGGAGGTAGAAGCAGACAGGGAGCGGGCATCAGCGCGTAGCTGGAGGATGATCCCCGGTATCGTGGGCATACCCCCATCCATGAAGGGATAGTCGATAATACCGCTGGCCTGTGTCTTGCCGCTTATCCCAGATGCCGGGTTCGTGTTGGGATCGGCCAGGAACTCCGTATCGCTCGTAGCTGCCGCCGTCCTCATGGCGAAGTGCAACCTGGCATTCCCGTCGTCTCGCGTCGAGAAGTCGATCCACTGAACCTCCTGGTTAGCCGTGCTGTTCCGGAACATATGATGCCACTGGGGGAACCCGTTCACATCCGTTCCCGTGTAACACAGTATGCGACCGTTACGATTGGCAGCCTCGCCCCCAACCGTGATGTACAACATATCCTCGACCGACTTCATCCAATGTACGCCACCCAGCATATCTGAGGGTACACCGTCCAGCACGTTCAATCCCATATTGATGTTGAACAGACGTGTCCCACCCGAGGTGTCCATCGTGGCGATCTTGACCGGTGCACTGGTAGATGTACCCAGGGCTATCCACAGCTTTCCTTCATGTACCACCAGCCGCCGACAGTTGAAATCGTCGCCCCCGGCACTGTTCCGCAATTCAGTCTGGTGGATAGTCCATGTCCCCGGAGAGGTATCGACTTCGTACAGGCCCTCCACCGTCAATACATACAGCTTGTCCGCATCGTCTATTCCCGGATATACCGCAACGCCGAGGGGGCCGTTCCCGGAGCCTATGTCCACAGCCTCGTCCGCCCAGGCAGTTCCGCTGTCTGTGCTGGAGAAGAAGGTGATCGTGCCGTTGGCCTCATGCCATACGACGGCAACCAGTTCATTACCGATAGAGGCCAGCATACCGGCGTTGATGTCCTCGTTTGCCGTGACGTTGTTAGATAGCAAGTTAACTGTGATCGGAGTGCCAGAGACCGTCCATGTAGAGCCGTCTGTCGAATGATAGGCCCTGTGGTCGTTCTGGTATGCAGAAAGCGTGACCATCTTGTCTTTGTGCGATATCAAATCCAGGCCTATGATGGGGTCTGACAGATTACTTTCAGTGCCGCCAGCCCACTCCGTGCTGGAGCCGTCATAGTATCTCCACCTCAGAGCCTCACTGGTAACACTACTAGTAGAATTGGCTGCTCCCCAGAGCGCCCACAGATTACCCTTGTACACAGTTGAGGCCCGCATGACCTCCAGCCCACTGTTACCACTGTCCTCGTTCAGGATAGCGAGATACGTCGTGCCGAAGCGGGTCTCACAACGGGAATCGAAGAAGCGTAGGTACTGGGCGGGATCGCTGGAGAGGTGAGATGGGATACGGCTGCGGCCAAAGCCCCCGGTGAGAGGGCCGAACACCTTGGAGTCGGGAGACTGCAAGTCTATCTGCTGCGAGAGGCCTTGGCGGCGAATAACCTGAGCAAAGGCTTCAGCAGTCTGACGGTCTATGAAATCCCCGGAATAACGCTTCGAGTTGAGGGTTATCTCAGCCATGGTCAGTGAGGCTCAAGGACAAGCTCACGCGTCCCTATGTTCTCTTGGATACTCCAGTGATTACTGACCTCCGCAGGCCTCAGCTTCATCCCGACCTCTTCCCTGAGTTCTGCCGCACGGCCCGTCCACTTAGCCATCTCGAAAGGGGCATCCTCGTCGCCCTGCCGGGACATCCAGAACAGCCGCGCCGCCTCGGCCACGATCAACTCCACCTGCTCGCCGTCTACCTCTGTGGTCGCAGAGTCCGAAGTGGGCTGGCTGAGTATGCCGGTGCCCTCAAGCCTGAGACGCCTTCCGGAAGAGTACGCCCCGTTGAGGGGATAGTAGAGCCCGTTGGGCTCAGACGCCCTGTGCTGGATATTCACGAAGTTGGGGCCACCGCGCATCGCAGTCGGAATAGTGTACCGGGTCAGCTTGCCTACCTTCAGATACCCCGAACTGAAGTAAACGGTCCCGCCCTCATTCTCCAGGATAGCCTTCACCTGGGTGGCACTGTCAGGTATAGTCGCCTCGGCCTTCATGAACTCCCACTGGTCCTTACCCGAGTGGTAGTCCGAGTTCTGGAAGTTAGAGCTACCCCAGTCCAATCGTACCCTGGCCGTGTTGGGAGCAGTCGTGTATACCCAGAACTCCAGTGTGGCCGTCCTGCCAGTCATCTCTTCTACCGGGATATGAGGTGCCTGAGTCAGTTGACAAACGGAACCACCAACCACCTTGGCACTCTGTGTTCCCTGGTTGAATATAGTAGTCTCTGCCGTAACCGTTGGTGACCCAACTGCGGTCCAGCTAGTGAATGTGCCCGTCTCCATGTCGGAGTTGAGCAAGAGGTTGTCCACCGCCAGGGATGTGTCCAATAAACGCCTGTACAGCCCCTTACGGCCATTCCTGGGGTAGAGTCCCCGGATAGCCTGATTGATGGCGTTGCGTAGCAGTGCGGGGTCGTAGCGGTGAAGCTCGTAGGTGTTCCCGGAAGCCACAGACGCAGAGAAGTTCTGGTTGGGGTCCAACACTGTGGA
>Ga0208182_1001136_pt1 | contig 13323 bp, 5 predicted proteins | sample MalvireepMed_906_FD_184248 | JGI IMG/M metagenome (GOLD analysis project Ga0208182, IMG submission 184248) | Marine viral communities from the Global Malaspina Expedition - Malaspina viral metaG DeepMed_906 (SPAdes) (version 2) | ecosystem: Environmental > Aquatic > Marine > Oceanic | place...
ACATCAGGCGTATCAGACAGGACAAGAAAGACCCCCTGAATCAGGCTCTAATAGACGCAGGGATCGAATACGAGGACGACCCATACAACAAAGAGGCTATCGTATTTTCCTTTCCTATGAAGGCTCCTGCTAAGTCTCGCACAAGGCATGAGTTCACGGCTATACAACATCTTGAGATATGGAAGAAGTTCGCCTTGCACTGGTGTGAGCATAAGCCCAGCGTCACCATCTATGTGGGTGAGAACGAGTGGCTAGAGGTCGGTGCTTGGTGCTACAAGAACTTTGATATAGTCAGTGGCGTAAGCTTTCTCCCAAGGGCAGACGACAGCCACAGCTACGAGGTTGCCCCCTACGAGGAGATAACCAAAGAAGAGTACTCCATGTTTCCCAAGACGAAACCAATCGAGTGGGAGTCAATAGTGGAAGATGATGACAACACAATTGGCAGTCAGGAACTCGCTTGTACCGGAGACAAGTGTGAAATATTATGAGTAACCCATATTGCAGATTTAATCACGGTAAGATGTTACAGGCTCGTGGAAAATTCTCTAAAAGAGATGGTGGGCTAAGACAATACTACCACTGCCGAAACTCTTCCTGTAGTTACACCGCGCTTGAGCCTAGATTTGATGCCAAATTTTTTAAAGAGTTCGGGGATGACTACTATGAAAAAGAGAGTCGGGAGTTTGAAAGTGATGATGTCAAACATCTTGCTTGCTCTAATTATCCCAACTGTGATACAGAAGGATGTGGAGAACACTAATAAGTGGGAGATACTATGAGAACGCAATACGAATCAAAAGAAGATCGAACAGTAGAGAGAATACTGATACAGGATCATGTCTCTAGGAAAGCATTTAAGCTACCTAAATCTTATGGCTTTGATTTCATGGTTCATCATGGAACGAAACTTCCAGAAGTATGGGAAGTAAAGCGCAGGAAAAAAAGATACGATACATGGTTTGTTTCTCTCTTAAAGCTTTTAAAGGCGCAGCATTATGAGGCAATTGGTATCAAAGCGTATGCTCTTGTAGAAATTGAAGGAAGAGTTTATACCCTGCGCCTTACAGAGACACCTTATTATATTGAATGGGGTGGAAGATCAGATAGAAACGATAGCGCTGACCAAGAGCCAATGGTTCATTATAAACTTTACGATATGTGGCCTGTATGAATTTAATGATCATCCCAGATGCCCACGCGCATCCTGACTACAATAACGAAAGGTTCAGAGCGGTAGGTCGGTTACTCATGGAAGAGCAGCCTGAGTGCGTTGTTTGCTTAGGTGATCTAGCTGACCTACCGTCTCTGTCCTCTTATGATCGAGGTACAAAAGGGTTCGAGGGTAGAAGATACAAAAAGGACGTTCAATCGGCTATCGAGGCCCAAGAACTATTGTTCGAGGAGATGAACCGATTCAACGCCAGAAAAAGAAGGAACGGCAAGAAGCAATATAGGCCACGCTTAGTGATGTGCTTAGGCAACCATGAGGATAGGATTACTAGAGCCACAAATTCACAAGCTGAGTTAGATGGGGCAATAGGTATCCAAGACTTGCAGTATGAGGGGTTCGGGTGGGAAGTCATCCCCTTCAAGAAGTGCGTCACAATAGAAGGGATCGCCTTCTCGCACTATTTCACTACTGGTATCTCTGGGAGACCAATCTCTAGTACCCATATCGGGCATACACTGGTCACTAAACTTCATTGCTCTGCCGTCCAAGGTCATTCTCATTTATATAATCACGCAGAACATACCAGACCTGACGGGCAAAAGATATTCGGTTTGTCTGCGGGTTGTTTCTCTCATCCTGATTACTCTGAAAGTTGGTGTATGGATACTGAACATCAGTGGTGGAGAGGGATTGTAATGTTAGAGGATTTAGATGGGGAAGGTTACTACGATGGTGTCAGGACCGTCACACTACGGAAGATCATGAAGAAATATTCGTAATACTTTTCACGCATCCTCTGGGGAAGGCTGTGATTCCAGACCAAGCACCCTTCTCATCTTTGGTGTGGGCTATCTTAACCACATCTTTATCCTTCTGAATTAAATATCCTACTGTTTTTATCACTGGGGGGTTGACTTCTTCTGGCTTCTCCCATCCTGAAGTACCTAGTATGTCTCGCCACTCCACCGTGACTAAGCGCGGGTTTTTCATTTTCCAAAGAGAGGAACCATTTCATTGATGAACCACAATCTTTCCTTCCTCATCTCAGCTTCAAGCCTATCTATTTCTTCTTGTATTTTTGTCGCAGACCAAAGACTATGCATTCTGGCTTTGTTTCTCTTCTCCTGCAGCTTGGTAATTTTACTGACAGCCCGTTTCCTTTTGTTGCGCTGCTGATATAACTTGTAGTCAGGGCTTTCTTTGAAGTTGTCGTACTGCTCTCCGGGTCCATAGATTTCCTTTATCCCAGCCTCAAGACCAACAGCAGCGTTAACCGCTCTCTCGTAGTATATATACTCATCGTAAACATTCCTCGCGTTGGTCGCTCCTTCATCATGGACGAATCGTCTAAGGAACGAAATCTTGTTCCATTTAATCATCCCGGTATCTTTGTGGGTCATAGCACCCGGACCAATGTTCCAAACGAGGTCGGTTGTGTTCTCCGCGAACCTTCCAATGCCACCACTCGCTGTCTCCCAGACAAACTCCAAGATATCAGGGGAGATACTGAAGAATCCTTCTTCTGCTCTGGAACCTCCAGTAAGGGCATTCATTCCTCGTGAGATTCCCTTGAAGATCGGACCAGTAGAACCCCAATACCTTTCTGACGGTGGATCAGACGAACCCCACAAGTTCTCTTTGTAGATCGGCTGACCAAAGTAACTTTCGTTTATAGCCAAGTCTACCAATGGGTCTATGAAGGTTGGGGATACAGCCGACAGAGTATTCTTGAAGAGGTTGTCTCCAGCCCCGAAAGAAAATGGCATGAATGATTCTGCTGCAGTAGAGGCCAAATGCATAGTCGCTTGACCCGGATTAGCCTGTCCCATCATTAGAGCGCCAGCAGTGTCTCCTACTGCCCAGAAGAAATTATATCCATAGGCCCAAGGAACTTTCATAAATGTATCAAAGCCCGGTATGTAAAAATACCCCTGCCTCGATCTGTTGGTAAGGTCGATTTGCGCATACCTGTTTCTACCGTCCTCGTCATCCCCTCCAAGCACGGAGTTGAGAATGGACTGAGCAAACCCCATTAGCATGATGCTGCCAGCCAGCTTCTGGACTCTTGTAAACCTTTTTCCATACTTTCCGGGTCTAGCAAATAGCGCTTGGAACATACGAGCGGAACCCTGCACAGATGCGTTGAAGAAAAGATAGAGCGCATTAAGGCCAGAACTCATCTCACCCTTTTGAGAGAAGTTGACGGTAAGGTTTCTAACCACATCGCCAGCAATCATATGAGCATCTACTTCAGTTCTACCATTAGCTATGAGTATCTTAACAACCTCATCAAATGTAGAGAGCCTAATCACGTTCTCAACAACAGCGTTGTAGTCACTCACAAACTCAGTCACCATCTTAAAGTGGCGCTTGAATGCCCCCACTGAAGTATCAGATACAAAGCTATTCCATTTCTTTTCAAAGTCTCTTACATTCTTGAAGCCGAAAAAGTTAATGCGTCCGCCAGCTTCACCGAATTGGTGCGCCCTGTTAGACCAGTAAGTATCCCTCCTTCCGTCTCTGATGTTTTGTTTCAGACCTACACCAGCACCTTTGATGTTCTTCAAGATGTTTCTTGTAACTCGTTTCTGGTCCTGCAAATCTTCCATCGTTTCCTTGAGACCTTCAAGGTGTCCAAGGGCAGTTCCCAAATCTCTGACAAAGTTACCCACTATAAATTCTGGATACATAGAGGTGTGTATCGCAGAGTAGTATCTGTTAAGCTGGGATGTCAATTGCAGGAAGGCTCCAGAGTCAGTCATGTTCGTCCTGTTATAAGCCTGACCTATTCTCTTATCCGTAACTAGGATTACCCACTCCTGTCCGTTCTGTTTAAAATGAATGTTGTGATCCGGGTGGGTCTGCTGTTTCTCATGCATACCCAGCCAATTTCTTCCAGTGGCAGGGTTAACATGTTTCTCGTAATCTTTTAATTTAACAACCGTTGCAAAGTCTTTAAAGTTTTCCCTGTTAGCCAAGATAAGTTCAGCAAATGACTTTATGACCTTGTTCTTCTCAATCCTGTCAATAGTGTGGTAGACATTCATCATAGAGTGCGCCCAGATATTCTCCGGCAAATCCTGCCTTCCTCGTGCTGCTTTAGACTCAGTACCAGCCACGCCCATCTTGCTTGGGCCAAGGGGCTTCTCAAAGAATTCATCTGCGATGACAGTATCTTGCCCCATCAAAGGAATATAGGTTTCCCTATAACCCGGATGCGCATATGCCTTGCGTTGCTCTGGGGAGAGGACATCAAAATTAAGCAGACCGCTCTCAAGCTGAAGACTCAGGTTAAGCTGGTTTACTTTGCGTAGCATGTCGTAGGCTTTCTGAAGGTTGTTAAGAGCCTCTGAGCCTCGACCAAGCCTTTTCTCTATCTCGTCTATTACCCCACCCTCGCCTTCAGCGTACTTATAATTATGCGGGTATACTTTAGCGCCTTCGGGTAGTGCAGCAAACCAAGCGTCCCTATCTGCCTTGTTGGTAAATAACCCTGATGCATTAGGAAGTCCTTGGCTCTTGGCCTTACCCTTCTTAACTTCATTTCTAGAAGGAGCATGTTTCGCATAGGCCCACCAATAGAGATCATCGCCACTGACTTTGGTTCTATAGACAAAATCCCTAAGCTTGAAAACATAGTCCCTCTCAAAGAGTCCTCTAAGATGCTCTACCCTGTTCTTGTATCTACCATACCAAACAGAGGGGGCTACTGATCTGTCTATGTTTCCACCTCTAGCGTCAACAGACTTTTCCATTAACCCCAAAATCTGAGTATAGTTTTGTATCCACTTAACAATGTCCGGAGCAACATACAACTGATATTCCCTTCCGAATAACTTTCTCGTGCGTCTAATTTGACTGGGAATATTTTCTTTTATAGGACGCTCTAAATCACTAGCGCGAGGTCTTTTACTTACGTCTCTCAGAACAACAAAGCGCTCCCACCAATGCATAGCTTCTGGAACATCTCTATCTAACCAGTCATCATGAAACCCGGTGTCGTGGGCATACTCTAAGTCCTCTCTCAATCCACTCGCAAGATTAGATTCGTGCGTACCCTCAGAAGATGAATGCTCAAATCGACCTGAGTACAGGAACGTATTGAGGAAGTTGGCAGCGTACCTAGCATCCCCGCTCTCAGCCAGCATCGCATGTTTCCTAGCAGCGGCTTTAGCAAAGATAAGAATTTCCTTAGCGCCGACCTTCTTGGGATTAACCCACAGCTTCAACTTGGCAAGTGCGTAGAGGATAGCATCTACAACCCCTCTCCAGAAAGGAGTATCTTTCATTGCTTGATTTTCTACAGCATAGGCAAACGTCTCTTCCAGAAGAAGGGGTTCATTGGCTGTAGGCATTTCAGTCTTCAAGCGATTATAGATAGCCCCAAACTCTTCATCGGTATTGACCAGAACAGCCACCTGCTTCATCAGCTTCTGATAGAACCTTGGACCCATCACTGCTTGGAATCCATGAGCGCCAATCTCATGCAGACCTACAGCTACAGCCCGGTCTACAGGAAGGTTGTCAGCAACCAACCATATCTGGTTGTTGTAAGAGACCCCACGAATAGGGGCTTCATACCCAATGCGGTTGAGTCTGATGTCAATAGGCAACTCTGCCTCTGTCTGAACCACACGCATGAATTGAAAGACCTGTCTACCAAAAGCTTCGCCAAGGGCATCAACGACATCACTCCTTGAGGAACCTTTCTCCCCCTTCTCTGCGAAAAGGAAATGAAGCGTTCCGTCATCGGAGTACTCGCTCTCAAGAACAAGTGAGAACCTTGCCCCCACTATACGCTCTACATCAATTCCTTCTTTTCGCGCCTCATTCTCTAGTCGCTTAATTCTTTTATTTAGATATGCGACTCTTTCTTTCTGCTTCTTTGTGAGTCTTCTTGCTAATTTTCTTTTTGGTTTTGCAAGTTCTTCTTCGTACAGTTGATCCACCCTCTGGGCGATGTAAGAGACTTTAGCTTCGTATTCCCTTACCTCTTTAAGAGGTAAACGCCCCACTAGCTGACCTCGCACAGTTTTCTTCGCTTCGTGAGCCTCACTTCGTTTCCTGATGGCTCTCATCTCGTCTGCGGGGAGATCAACTATATTCCATATTCTGGTAACACCAAGAGAGTTACTCTTAGCAATACCACTCCATAAATCTTTGTCTATATCTTTAGCTTCTATTTGCTTCTCAACTACTTCCCTAAGCCTTTTCTTAGCCTCTTCTGCAGTTTCTTTGGTGCGCCCCACCCCCACGGGTGAAGAAAGCATTGCAAGTTCCCTCTTTGTCTCAAGTATTCTATTCTGAAGAGTTTCTCCACGCTTCTCTTGTTTGTCTCTGGCAGCTTCTTCGCGCTTCCGTGCATCCTCAAGTCTTTTCTCTTGGAGAGCAGGGTAGGTTATAGTTTTTATCTTCTTATCGGTAACTGCGATCTTTGACTTAGACTTAGGCTTATCTGGGCCTTCTTGTGGCTCTATCTGCTGGACAAGAACAGTCCCTTGTATGACAGCATCGTTCTGATTGAGTATGTCTTGAGTCGCAGCAGGTCGGTCTTCTTTTGGATCGGGCATCCATATCCTATCAGGAGTTCCGGGTCTGATATGACTATCAGCAGGTCTTGCAAATGTAGGCTTTCTCCCAAGTTCAGCGGGGGAAGGTGCAAGTTGTCGCCCTCTTCTATTCCCAAGCTTTTTATAATACTTCTCAGATTCAAAAACCTTCAGGGCTTCTTCACGGGTATTGAATGTTTGAAAGTTCTCTGGCTTGTACGGATCGACCACCTCAAAAACTGTGCGTATTTCAACAACACCATCACTAGATTTGTATTCAAAACTAACTTCATCAATCATGATGCCGTAAGCATTCTTCCATCTGTTTACAGGAGCAGCATTTAAGAACTCTCCGGTTATGTTGTATACAGCTAGTGGGTCTACGCTAACCCTCTTAAGGTAGTCTGCAAAACTTCTCTTAGTGGGGGCTTCGTCGCCAGTCTCAAACACCCTCTTTCCTTTAATTGCAATCTGGTGTTCTTTTTGCGTTTCCCTAAGCATAGTCTCATAAGCAGCCTTGGAAATCATCTCAGAACTTTGCACAAATACCCAAGGCTGTGTGTCCCAGATCGGAGGCATCTGACCACCCTCAAAGCGTGGTCGTCTGTCAGCCAGAGGAAGTCTATCCTCAATGGCGAACATGAGTTCAGAGTATCTAGCTTTTAGCCACGCATATACATCGGCTCCTTCTGGTTTAACCTGCAGCTTGTCGAGAAGGCTTTTCCCCTTAACATCTGGAATTGTCCATGTGGCTTTTGCCTGTTCTTCTGGGAGCCAAGTTCCCTCTGGAGTTAACAGACTATCAATCAAATCAAGATCATTATCTTCTATCCATTCTTTCTTGAATCTAGCCCTTCTCCTAATCTTGCCTTCCTTCGCCAGTTGTTTCTTTATTCGGTCTAGATACTGCTCAATTGCGGAAGCGCCACCCCGTTGTCTACGTCTTGCAGCGGAAATACCGGGGTCTTCTCCCACTCTTTCAATTTTTCCAAGGGCTACTTGCTCTTCTAAGTCTTTAGGCAATCTTAGGAGATACCCACCCAAATGAGTTTCTTTTGATAGCGCTTCCATTATCCTGTAATAACGGGTGTCGTCTTCAATTAAAGGTCTTGTTAATCTCTCTAGTCCGGGTACAATCTCCCTTTCGAGACCTTTACGAGCATCATCTCTTATTTTTCTTATTCTTTTGTTTACGTCTGCCTTAATTTCCTTTTTTTCTGCGTCAGACTTAGCCTCTTCTAACCTTCTTTCAAGTTCAGCTTTTAATGTACTTACATCTTTTTCGGCCCTTTCTGATGCTTCTTTCTCTATAGCCTGATCTACTTCCTTGATAACCCTTCTTATCTTTTGTCCACGGCTTTCGCTTTCACGGGCTATTCTATTGGGAGAGCGCTTATGAAACATATCAACTATGTTAGCGTCTCTCTCTACAGCGTAGACTTGAGCAGCTTGTAATTTATCCAAGCCAACCCTAGAGTACTCCACAAGAGCCACATTATCCAACTTAGCTGTAACCCTTTTACCTCCGCTAATTGGTTCCAAGACAAGGTTGACTCTACCTTCTACGGTAAATTTTCTAACCACGTTAAACGGCTGGTTCATGATCTCGTCCATTGCCGTCTGCAATGTTTGCTTCTGCTCTTGCAACGTATCGTTCAAGTCTTGTTGAAATTCAGCCTCTCGCTTGTATCCCACAGACTCTTTGGGCAAAGTTTCTTGCGTTGCGATTGACTTGGGGAACGTCCGTGCTATTTTTCTTTCTGTTTTTTGAATATCTGCGGAAAGGAGACTCACTCTAGAGCCTTTCTTAGTAAACACAGAAGCCCAAGCTGCGGGAAGCAATTGAACCTTAGCGCCGGGGGTTATGGCTCTTGGCTCTCGTGGAGAGGTGGAGAATCGGCTAAGGAAGTTATCTCTAGTCTCAGAATACCCAACAGCCTGAAGCGCTCTCTCTCCTCTACTTGCGCTATTGCGGATGGAGTCATAGACCTGACCGGGAGTAGCTGGTGTGGCAAAAGGAATTGACTTCCCTATATTCGCAGGGTCGGTTAGCCACTCTCTTCCAGTCACTGTCGTTTCGCCAACCTTATACTCTCCCTTCACTATCTTTTCAATAGCACCCAACCTCACAGAAAAGATAGCGTTCTCTGCTTTAAGTTTTTTAGTAAGTTCTTTATCGCTAATCTCAGGAAACTCATCCATTATCAGGGGTTCTAGTTGCGCTCTGAGCGCTTTAGTATTATCCTTAATGCGTTCAGTTATTTCATTGTAGGCTGTATTCCATGCGATGGACTTAGCATCTTTGGACTCGCCAAACTTTTTAACGTACTTAAAATAAAGGTCAGCTATTTCGCCCAGCACAACCAGTTCGTCAGCTAAATTTTCTGTCTCGGCCTTATACCAACCTTCAATATTTCTTTCTTCTGTCGGAACCCATCCTTCCATTGTGATGACATCTGCGTAAACTTCTTTGGCTCTTCCTCTGGTACTCCGCACAACACCAACAAAGCTGCTTCTTATGCCGTACTCTTTCAGGACTTCGGCAAGCTTCTCCATTGGGATATCATCTTTAGTTCCGCCTTTCTTTTTAGCCCTAGCTAACAACATATTTAGCTTTGCGCGAATCTCAAAATTCCTTTCGTCATCAACAAACTGCTGCGCAATAAGCTGATCATGTTGATCATAACCAATGTACCTCTCCGGAAGCTGAAGAACCTCATGGGTTTCTGGAACTCGAACCTCTATCTCAGGATTTCCTTCTTCATCTAGGACAACCTCCCCATTCTCTCTCTTATAAAAGAGCATCGGCGCTCTAGGAGGTTTCTGCTCCATTACATAAGTTCCAGCAGGGGAAACAAACTTTATATTTTCTACTTCTTTATCTATCTCCGCTTGACTGACCTTCTCTTCCCAGTTTCGTTCATTAAAAATTCCCTTTGCTTTGGCTACCCTTCTCTTGGCAATCTCTTGCTTAAGTTTTAACTCAATCTGCCCTAGATCGCTTTCAGTATAAAACTTAGGATCGTAAGCATCCTTTCCGTCTGGAAGGTAAGTCTTTATCCAATCAAAGAACTCTTTAGTCTTGGTAAGTTTTGCAGCCTGCCCTCGCGGGGTATTATTTCCTTTGTCTCCCAACGTAAAGGTTTCTCGGATCAATTCAAAAGCAGCTTCTGTATTTAGCCACTCTTCTGGAGAAAGCACATCTGCTGCTTCTTCTCTTGCTGGGATGAGAGGAGTCTCCTCAACTGACGCAACCAGATCAGCAATTCTTTCTGTAGTGGTAACGACTGCTTCTTCTGGCGCTGCCTCTGCTAGAGCAACTAGCCTATCTGCTTCTTTAGTTTTACCGTCTTTCCTCAGTATTTCTGCAGCCCTTAACAAGGAATCCTTTGGTACTGTAGCCCTCGCAAGAGGTCTTCGCCTTTCATCAAGTCTCCCTCTCGCCCTTAGTTTATCTTTTTTGACCGTTAATGTGGGCTGTGCTGCACGAGCAAGTTTTCTCTTTTTGAGAACTTCCGCTCTTTCTTCTGGGGTCTTGAATACACGGGCTACTGTTCGTCGCGCTTCTCTCCCTTTTGCTTCTGCTTTCTGCCTAGCTAATGCAAGAGTGGATTCTCTACCTTCTCTACGCTTCCTAATTTCATCTTGAATCCTAGAGCGGAGAACCATAGACTGTAAATCAAGAGTCCCCCACTTTTCTAAGAGAGCGCCGTAAACAGGATTGGTTCCCCCTCCAGCCTCTATTAACTCTATTAGGGCATCAGCTTTTCTTAGAGCATTCTCTTCTCTTGCCTCTTTTAAAGCTGTGTTGTATTCCACAGCTTCTTCTTGACTAAGGCTAGTTTCTACCGCGCCAAGAAATCCATAGTCTCTAGATATAAGTTTCCTGCCACTTAGGTCTTCAACGACCGAGGCAAGAAAAGTTTCCAAAGCATCATACCAAACTTCCTTTGCCGGATTACCCGTTATCCCTATATCTGCCGGAGTAAAACCAGCAGCTTCTAGAACTTCTTTAACGGCTGCTCTGGTTCCTTTTTCTTTTGCTTCTTCATTAAGAGCAAGCAACTCCCCTTCTTTTAGTCCTGCCTTTCTAGCTTTTTCAAATCTATTATAATATTCCTCAATAGCAACCTCAAGCTGAAGGTTTTTGTATTTCTCCGCCTCCGCTGCATCTTCTCGTGATAGAGTGTCTCCAGCAGCAATCCTTTTATCTCGAATCTCCTGCATTACCATAGTGAGAGCGGATTCCAAATCCTGCTGAACCTCAAGAGAACGGGGGTCTGGCGCTGTGGTATCAACAACTGCTTCTATAAACTCTGCTTCTGCTCTTTGCGCTGCTGGTGCAGAAACAGTTGGAACAGCAACCCCATCCCCTACGTCTACTCCAGACGCAGGAATACCGGCTACGGGTCTTCCGCCTTCAAGTGGGTCTCTTTCAAGATCGGCACGAACCTCTGCTTGAAGTTCTGCTAACTCTCTGTTTTGTTGAGCAAGCGCTGCTGCTCTTTCTTGTTCTGTTTTTATTCGACGGGCTGACTTGGGCTTACCATCCGCAGTAGTTGTACCATCAAGGGCTGCTGCAGCCTCACGGGTCGTAGCATCGTCTGGGATGCTCCCAAATCCGGGTCGTCTAGGTGTACCCTCTTCTCTACTAAAGCGAGTAACATCTCCCATACGAGCGGTTATAGGCAAACCACCCCTCGTTAAATCTCTTATTGGTGCGTCTCTGCCTTCTGGGGTAAGCGGTCGAGTCCCTAACGTAAAGCCCGGACCTTCTATGCCCTCAAATGTGGCAGCTATAGTATCTTGTTCGTCTAGGGAATAATCATCCCAATCACCAGTAGAAGCGATAGCTTCATCTATCTCTCTAACGTCTTCCTCAGTTATAGTATATCTAGATTTTCTGGGTCGTCTTCCTCCAGTCCCTCTTCCAAAGAATCCTAGTACACCAAACAAAGCACCCGCTGCTCTGGCTTCCATTCTGCCAGCAACTTGGTCAGCAGTGAGCGGGACAATACCGTAAGCCGTGTCAACAAATTCACGAGCGAGGTTATTGTCATTAAGGTAGTTGACCGTGAAGGCTTCGATAACAGTCTGAAGGTCTTCCACAAGCGCTTCAGTTGCGCCCAGTTCAGCAGCATTTACTGTTCGTTCTAATGCTCCATAAAGGCGACCTCTCCATTTCTTGTCACTCATCATGGCATTGGCTAACCTGCCACCGTAATCACGGCTCTTGCCCATCATGCGAATGACCTTACCAGCAGGCCACATATCTAGAGAGCCAGCAACCAGACCCGCTAGTCCAGTAACCGCTGGATTATCTTCCCCGGTTTCTAGAAGAACACTAGAATATATCTCCCCAGTATTGAGTACAGCACTTCCCATGACCACACCCAGTGTGGCTGATCCCCGTCCGGTCATTAAATTGAGTGCTTGTTCCGGATCGGCAGCGTCCCAAGTACGGCCTCTAGCGAATGTTTGTCGAGTGCCGGGCATCCTTGAAAGCATTCTTGCCACTCTCAATCTGATACCAGCCTTCGCTCCAGCAAAAGCGAATCCACCAACTCCTGCTGTAGCTACGGAAGTCAGTGCCATAGTAGCTAGATTAGGAACCTGCTTAATGGCTTCGTTAATTCCCCAGAGAGCATACGAACCAATCGTTCCCTGCTCTTGCGCTTCAGCCCAACTGTTCGGCCCTTTGTACAGGGCATCTAACTCATAGATGTCGTCCTGCATCTCCATAAGGAGATTGTAAGTTTCCAGCTTCTGGTTTCTGGCTGCGTCCTCAAAGCCAGCCTTTTCCAATAGAGACGCACCAACCCCTTTGAGCCAGCCACGCACTCCAGTCATCTGCTTCCAGCCAATCTCCCATGACAGGGCTAGATCGCCAGTTAGAGAACCTTGAGGTTGTTCCTCTTCTTGCGGTCCTATCTGGAACAGAGGGGGAAGTAATCTAGCACTAGGTGGCCCCGGAGTTTCTCGCTGTATTGGGTCTTCGTAAAAAGACTCACGATCAGGGACGAGCGCCATTAAACGGCGTACCTAGCGTTAACTGATGCTGCGTCCATTGGCATCCGGTCCGTTCCAAACATATCTGCTGCTCCTATCATTCCCGGTCCTTGGTTCAACATACCGGGGGCTGGGCCACCAACATCTACAACGCCTTGATTGATATCCAATTCCTGTGGGTTTCCAACCATAGCTTCAAACTTAGATATCAATTCATTTATCCTGCCTAATTTGTCTTGGAGCCAATGCGCCCCACCGGGGGTTCGAGAATCTATATTCTCTATCTTAGCTTTTTCCTGTTTAAGAAGAGGAAGAAGATATGCCGGATCACGCTTTTTAGCCCTATTTAATTCTTTCTGCTCAGGGCTTTGTAGCCTTCCCGCACCAGTTTGAGGACGAGCATCAAAGGCAGCTTTCGCCCTTGTGTATGAACCAACGTCTTCTACTGTTATATCTACAGCTATCTCATCTATGGGATCACCTCCTAAGATGGAAGACCCAAGACTTCCGTTTCCTTCGTCAACAACATTACGATCTGCAGTTTCCTCTCCAAGCGGGACATTGGGTAATAACTTCTCAATGACATGCTTT
>Ga0208182_1001152_pt1 | contig 13111 bp, 7 predicted proteins | sample MalvireepMed_906_FD_184248 | JGI IMG/M metagenome (GOLD analysis project Ga0208182, IMG submission 184248) | Marine viral communities from the Global Malaspina Expedition - Malaspina viral metaG DeepMed_906 (SPAdes) (version 2) | ecosystem: Environmental > Aquatic > Marine > Oceanic | place...
ATGTAAAATGAGGAGAGAGTCTCACGAAACCATTTGTCGTGGTTTTTTAGGGGGACAAGCTGATACGGAACCCCCGTGGGCACCGAAAACAGGATCGTTGGGGCCGAAAACTTCGCGCCCTGCCATTTTAATGGGACTCACCTGACCTAATGTCGAAGATTCTAAAGCGGAGAAGGCGGGAGGAGACCCTTCTGTTAAAGAGGCATATTGTCTGGGAGGAGCCGGTGCCCCGGCAGGTGGTTGCAGACCGCTGGTTGTGGGGAGAATAGCGCCGGGGTCCCAGGTCCCTGGGCGTTGTGGATACCACCCATAAGGAAATCCGCGTAGTTCCAACTCAGGATCTTCTTCTCTGTGTAGGTCTTCTGCTGGTTCCGTAAGAACTTCCAACGTAGTCCCCCGTGGGAGAATGAGACGCTTATAAAGATCCGAGAAGACTTCCGGGCTGTTGATTTTACCTAACTTGACAGCCTCTTGAGGATTGAGTGCGGCTTCAACGACTAAATCGGTAATTTCATGCAAGGTTAAACTTTGACCCAGACGTTTACCGAGCCTTCCACCAAGGCCCGCTGCCCACAAAGCATTTAATATCTTTGTTTTTGCTGCAAGCGTTAACATTGAAACGCGGCCAAGGTTAGACCACAATTCCTGACTGACAAAATCGGTGGGAATAACGGCAAGTTGGGATTCGGGCGTTATCCTACCATATGGTCCCACTTCCGTGGCCGTTGATGCCAGTTTAGTTAGCCCCGGCAATAACGCAGGATTATTCGGGAACGTTTTTTGAAGCAACTTACGAATGTTGGGATCACTTATAAGCTCTCTGAATTTAGTAGGATCAAAAATATTCGTTCCTAAAAGTTCCCCTGTCTGCTTGGCTACAGGATCTGGGCTGCTTGTAGCTCGCGCCCAAAGATCACTTATTAATGCCGCTTTAAACCCGTCCGTGGCTGTTTCATTATCTCTTATAACGGACAGGAAATTTTCTATCTCTGTGTCTGGATGATTGGATTTTAGGACTCGGTCCACTAAGCTTGTTGTAGCGTATCCGGGATCAGCCCCGAAAACACTCTGAAGTGCCTTGTCACCAGCTATTCGTTTACGAGTAGTGGTGAAATAGTCCACCATGTCCTGGGCATTAACCCCCTCATGCAACAAACCTTTTTCTTCTAAAATTTTAAATTGACGCAAAGTCTGATTATTAAGGGCGCGGTTATACACATCCATTGCAGCGGTTAAATTTTCTGTGTCCGTCATCATGTCAATAAGATCACTACGACCATTCTGGTCTAACCACGTTAAAGCGTTTTGATATTGAGATTTGAATTTTTGTACGTTTTTAGTATTAATTTCCAAGCCTTTAGGAAGCCACGTACCTAATTCATTCAACAATATACTTTCAACAACCTCCAAGGCCTGTGGCGTAGGCGCATATTCTTTATCAACCACTACCGTGAAGTCTTTCTCAGAGGCTCCCGTTTCCCAATCACCAATTTTTTGCTTGGTAAAGGGAACGCCTTCTAACTCAAACAACGACTCCCCTCCGATAAGGGCGTCTTCATTAAATACGGCTCTTTGTACCGGTTGGCCGAAATCGTTTAATACAGGCATCCCGGTGTCAGCATCCTTTACATATTCTATGCTAATTAAATCATTGCTGAATTGTTGAGTAGCCGTGTCTATGGCTCTTATCTGAGCGGCTTGTCTTCCTCCTCTATCTACCCTTTCTAATACCTTCTCTGGAACCATTTCCTCTGCAATTACAGGTTCTGCGCCTTTTTTACGTAGGACATCGCCCCGTGCCGATTCTGCCCTCCGACTTATCGTACTTGCCTCCTTGGCAAGTCTAAGGTCCGCAGGATCAAGAGTACTAAATACACGGGGGTCTAATAGTTGCTCCAGGGTGGAGCGCAGACCGGTTAAATTTGCCATCAACCGCTTATTAGGAACCTTTTTACCTTGTTCCACTCTTAATCGTTCAGCAATGTCCGAAATCACATCCGTCACATCTTGGGCGGATATGCCTTCAATAAGCTCCCCTGAAAAATCCCTAGAAGCCAATCGTCCTTTATTTGATAAGCCAGGAAGAAATTCTGCTAGATCTTCGGGCGACATAGGGATACCGGCCTCTAAGGCTGCTCGCATTTGACCAAGTTCCGCCCTTAATGCATTTTCTTGCTTTCTAAGACTAATAGCCGCCTCAGAAAGAGGGGCTTCTGTAAAGTCAAAGGCTTCCTCAAGCGTCACCCCACGCCCTGCTTCGGCGTCCTTTACATCTTGAAGAATACGATTGAGGGGGCGTTTTTTACCAGCCGGTGTAAATACAGTAATATCAAGGTCCTCGGCGCGGTTCCATACATTCTGTGTGAAATCAGCATCGCCTTCCATCGCCCTGATAATTTCTTGATCTTCTAACGTGCGTACAGGGTCTCCTTTCGCTTCACTGGAAATTTTCTCAAGAAGGTATGCCTCTCCATCTATTTGTCGGATGTCTTTACCCGCTAACTCAGGGAAATAACCGTCGTCATGGGCTGCTTCAAACATCTCTTCCCATGAACCTGCTTTTGGTTTTGCAGGTTCTCCAGGCAGGAGCGCAGGACCAACATCAGTTTCCTCTATTAAAAGTTTCTTTTTACCCGGCTTACCCTTATGCCACTCACCTAAATCCAAGTCTCTCAACTCACCGGTAGAACGAATACCGCCGCGTTCGGAAATGAATTCAAGAAGAGTAGGACCAAGCTTGGCAACAGGGGTCGGTCTGGCTTCGGCAGTAGTGACAGCTACCTCATCCGTTCTTTTTTGCTTTGCGTAGTCTTTACTTATAGCCTTTATTTGTTTTTGTATGTCTTTTAGTTGGAGATCCCGTGCTTCAGCTTCGGGATCTCCTTTACGCATCGCCTTCGCAAGGGTTCCTTCACCCATCAAGTGAGCAAGTTGGACAGGGAGATCTCCAAGTTTAAATTTTGTTTGTGGTGAAAGAGCTTCTACCCATCCAACGGCAAACTCTTCCGGTGTAAGACCGCTAATGTCGGCTCCTTTATGATCAACGGCCCCTTGAGGAAAGACGATGTTATCTTCTACTTTTGTGTCTAAGCCTTTTATACGTTTCCACGCAGCCTTTTCAAAAAGACTAAATTCTCTTTGAGCATCTGCATACGTGTCGCGGATTAGTTTTCCGACAAAACGTCGTTCATCCGAAGGAAGATCATCAACGCTGCTTAAACCGCGTTTCTCCAGCATAGTTTTAATGCCGTCGTGCCACATATTTAAACGTTCTTGGGCGGCCTCCTGCGCGGCTAATAGAGCGTCGTCCATTGTACGGTTAGTATCTTCAAACGCATCCGCTACTTTGGTTTTTGCCTCTTCACTTAAAAACTTCAATTCGCTGGGGGCACGGCCTTGTAGGTTGGCCTCCATAACCAAGCGGCGACGGGTTTCGTAAAATTGCGGTGTGTCTCCTGAATCAATTACTTTGTCATAGTCAATCTTGAGTTCGTCAGCAGAGCCGCCCCGTATTCCTCCATAATCAATGTTTTCAAGGTCTATATGTTGAAAACCTTCGGCTTCAACCGGACGTTTAAATTGGCGTTCAAACACGTCAAAAATCTGATCGCGGCGCTCCAGAAGTTTTTGAGTTTGATCGGCCCAGAAGCGTGACGAATCAGGGCGCTCGTAAGCAGAACGTATTATGGCATCCTGGAAATTGGCAAATTGACGAAGATCTAAAATTTGATCGTCTAATTTATTAATCTCCACTTGAGAGGCTTCTCTAGCAGTTGGATCAAGCTCCGATAGCCGCGCCTTTAAATCCCTGCTTGCCGCTGCAAGCCGCGCTGCTTCTGTTCTAGACAGTTCCGGAGTTGTAAAAGCCAACCCGGAAGCTTCATCAAGATGTCTCCTTTCTTCGACAGCCTTCTCTAGAATCTGCATCGTGCTTGCATAACGCTCTTGTGTAGTTTTGGATGAGGACCCGGCCAACGCACCAGCGCCCATCGTTGCCTGAAAGCGAGCAGCTGTAGCTGTCGGCTTAAACATAGGTTCAATAATTCCTCGCCTAAGCGCCCTTGACGGAGTAGGGATAGCGCCCCAAGATTTTAATGCGGTATTTTTTCCAAAACGTACAAGCCCCGGTGCTGCAATAGCACCTGCCATGGCAAACATTTCTTGAAGTAAGGGACTTTCAGGACCGACTTCTTCCAGTATAGGTTTAATAGTTTCGTATGCTCCTGCTGCTGTAAATCCTGCTCCAAGCTCTTCCCTCATCCGTTTAGTACCTTCCGGCGTTTTGGAAGAATAGAAGTCACGCCATTTATCCAGTATATTTTTTACCTGAACGGGATCTTTGATAGAACGTCCTGGTGTCGCGACATTTTTAATCAAACGTACAAGCGCACTGGTTCCTCCAGCCAGTTCCGAAAACGCTTTCATTTCTGCCGCCCCACTTAGGCCAAATTCCATTCCGGACGAAACCACCTTCTCCACATAACCCTCGGGGTCCGGAGTGATATCGGTGCCACCAAATATAATTGAAAACCAGGGAGGCTTATCCTGTTCTTCTAGATGCTTATCCGCTATTCGTATGAACCGTTGAAGCCGTTTTCTTTGGGCGACGGTTCCATACTCGGCAAAAGCGGCACTTTTTTCTTCCCTCTCTTTTTTCATTTCAGCAGAACTAAGCCACGGCCAGGGAACAGGATCTCCAGCTTCTTCATAATGCCTTTGAATAAGTTCTTTAGGTAAAGGAACCATAAGAGCTAAACTTATAAGGTCAGGAACGATACCGGCAATGTTAGCGGGGATAGCGCGGATGTTCGGTTCTATCACCCGTTGTATAAAATGTCTTTTGTCTTCACTGACAAATTGCTCAAAAATATGCCTCGTATAAAAATCCGACTTTTCATCATTATCAAAATTGACCCACATCTTTTTTAGGTCATCCGGAGTATCGTCGGTCTCTATGCTCGTTTCATGTGGATCTAGCTCGTCTTTACCCGGCAGCCGACTAAAAGTATGCTTGAAATATCCCGGAATATCGGTCGGCTTCGACTCCACCACAATTCCAGGCCACGCAGTTTGAACTTGTTCAACCATCAGTTTTGTCGCTTAAACCTAAGAATGTCTTTATAATATTTAACAAGTTTCCTAAGTCGTGGCTTATCAGCCAGCAACGCTTTCCTTTTTACCCATATGTTACGAAGAAACTTCCCCTCATCGTCATGTACCGGTTCAGGATATTTTTTAGCACCGGTTTTTGTGCCTTCAAAAAATTTCAAGACTCCCTCTTGTCGAACCTGCTCCATTTCTTGCGGAGAGTATTGGGGCTGTGCTTGCCTAAACGCCGGATAAGTTTGACCTACCCACGGAGTAAAATAGTTGTGCTTTGTTTTGCCCGGCAAATTCACACCAAGCTCCACGGCAAGCCGGAGATTTTCATCGGAAAATTCAAAAGAACCTAAGCTCTGTAAGTCATTTTGAATATTTCTCTGTAAATGGTCCATTAATAATCTTATTTTAGCAGCCGTAAATGATTCTGGTTTCCCAGCTGTTGGTGTGAGTGTCTTCATACCTTTAAGGTCTTGCTCTGTAATACGCTGTTCTCCAGCAGCTTTAGCAAGTTGGCGACCGAGAATGTTATCAAAGTAATTTAACTGAGCAAACATCTTCCTCGACTCTTCCGTTGACAAAGATTCAACGTACTCCGAAAAAGGAATTGACGTTACGGCAAATTTCGATAGTGGCCCGGTTACAAAACCTAAAGCACCACTTTCAACAGCAGTTTTAGTGAAGTCCTTTAACATACGTAGAGTTTGTAATTTTGTCGCTAACTCTGAGGCAAATTTTTGACTCTTCGGATCGTCTTGCCTCTTCCGTCGCGCAGCTTGTATTTCAGCTTTTCGATCTTGTATTTTCCCTAACTGCATCCCAGGACTAGGAAACTGTCCTATATCAATATGTATACTTCGATCAGCAACAGCGGCCTCCAAATCCAAACGTTGTTGAACAATGTTGGAATTAAAACCTTCCAATTTTTGACCAGACGCAGGTCTGTCCCACGACTCAGGGTTCATTGAATTTTTATCAAAAAGATCTCGGACTAGATTGACGCTTAAAGCTGCTCTTCCACGAATGCTGTTCAACATTTCCTGACTGCGAGGAGTCCAATTCTTGGGTATAAAAGCAGCAGGAGGCACCTCTTTTATATCCGCACCTTCGTCAGTGAACACTTGTTCACCCTTGTTTAATTGTGATAATTGCGCGTTATAAGAAGTAACACGTTTTGCTTCAGGAAGACCAATTCCAAAGTCTGATAACGTTTTGTCAGCAAAAATTTTAGCGTACTGAGGCGCTAATGCAGCGTAGTCTTTGCCGGCTTTAATGGTTATCTCAGAGAGACGCAGGGTAGATCTAAGATTAGCATCTATGACCTTACGTTCGTTGTTGGTTAGTTCTCTTGGCTTACCCTCCCGTGGCCCTTCTTGTTCTATTATATCAAAATATTTAAGCCCTGGACTTGCTGGATGTATACGGGGATTAATACGTAAGCCAGCTACACTTTTGTATTGATGTTTGTCGAAGAGAAATGGAAGGTTCCGTATAAAATTATTATATCTTTCTGCTGCTTTTTCTTCTTCTAGTTTCGCCCCTGTAGCCTTACCTGTTGTGTCCGTAACCTTTCTCGCTTCCAGACCCTTATCTGCTAACTCTTTTGATGAAAGTATAGTCCCTGCACCAACCTCCCGGAACTTGCCTATATCATCTCCTTTATTAATAACTTTATAAAGTGGGGTTACTCCGCCTACTTTATAAACAGAACCTTCGTCTGATCCTCTAGTGTGATACAACTTATAATCTTGGGTTTGCAGGGTTTCTTTTAAGCCCTCCGTATCCAAAGCGGGAGCGGCATTTTGATGATGAATAATGTTGCCGTCAGCATCTTTTACGTCTCTCAGATACAAATCCCGACCGCCTACATCCCTTAGCTGTTGGTCTCCTTTATGGAAAAAGCTAACAAGAGGTTTTCCGTACTTCTTCGTCTTCGAGTCATAACTAACAATATCGTCTACTTTTACAATTGAACCCGCTTGTGCTTTCCTTGCCAATTCGGCTTTGACAAGGTCCATGGCATGGCCTTCTCTAGTTCTTTTACCGGCTAAAATATCGCTGTACGCTGCAAGCGTTACTTCTTTTTCTTCTGCTTTTTTAGCGAGTTCCAAGGCCATCTTCTGCTTTTGAAGATTAGCTGCAACTTCTCCAACTTGAGGAGCCAAGGGAGCCAAGCCGCGTCCTAGCGTCGTCAACGCCCATTCGCCTTCGCGTGGCGGGGTTCCTGCTGCTGTAAACCCTGCTTGTGCCATAGCCAGGGCTAATTGAAGCTTACTCGTTTCCTGGGTTTGCGCTAAATATTTGGCATAGTCGGTAGGTTCCATGCCGGGAAGACCAGCTAATTGAGCGCGTTGAGTGCGAGCCGCTGCTAATTCTTTAGCGGTAAGCGGACCACCCACGCGGGATGCTTCTAAAATAGAAAGAATGTCCGGTACATCTTGTTTTAACGTTGAAAGACGAGACGACATCGTGGGCGCAGGAGAAGAAGCACTGATAGGGTTGATACGGTGACCCATAAAACTAGACCTGTCCTACGGCTTCCATCATTATTTCTTCCATGCCGCGTGGCGTTTCTTCCACTTCGGCCATGGCGATTTCTTCCATACCGCCGCCTTGAGGATTGGCTATGCCGCCAATGGCATCGACCATCGCGCCGGTTTCCAGGGCCATGTTGTCGGCCACTGCTGCTTTGGCACCAACATTCATTATGCCGCCGCCCATATCTTCTTCCATACCGACTTCGGCAAGCTCCTTTTGCATCAACGCGCCAATGCCTTGGTCCAGTTGTGCGAGAGCCAGGGTAGGCTGGACGAGCGCCAAGACCGAATCAGGGGTACGGTCAGCGTCGTCTCGTCCAACCACCTGTGCAAGCTTCGTCCGGTAGTCTTCAATTCCAAGGTTGTCGTCCCAGACGATGTTCATCAATTCGTCGTAGCCTTCGGCGGCGTCTATCTGGCTCATGCTTTGACCGGCTTCCGCTTCGGCGGTTTGCTGGATGCCTTCCATCAGCATTTCGTTGGTGCCTTCAGACACCGCTTGAGATGCCGCTTGCATGACTTCCGGAGGAAGTTGCTGGGGTCCCATAGGCGGCATACCGCCCGGAGGCATTGGAGGACCCCCCATAACCATTTCCGGTGGAAGAGAGGGTGCCATCCCACCGTTCGCCATACGAAACATGGGCCTGTTATAGACGTTTCCGGTCACTAGAAGAGTCCTCCAACCTGTTTAGCTGCCGCTGCCGTTCCCAAAAGTCCTACGCCCAAGCCGCCAAGTTGCTGGAAGGTACTGGGTTGCGGAGCAGTTGGCGAAACCTGCGAGCCAAGGATAGTCTGGCTAGACGGTGCGCCACGATAAATGTCGGACAGGAACGCTACCCGGCTTTGGGGTTCCATGAGTTGGCGCAGCTGGTTGGCGTAATCGGCCCCCAGCCGCTCTTGTTCGACGCCACGTGCTTCTGTTCCCAGCAGACGTAAGGCGTCGATGTCCCCTAAACCGGTTCGTTGCGCGAGTTCCGCCGCGCCCAGCTGTTGTCCGCCAATGCCAGCGGCTAGTCCACCAATGCCGGTGAAAAGTTGGGACGCTTGCTGTTGCCGCGCTTGCTGATTTTCAAAAGCTGTCTGAGACGATTGCAGAGCTTGGGCATAATTTTGAGCGTTCAGATCAGCCAGTATCCTGGCTCTCGCTTCTTGTTGCCGTCCCCCTAGTTCCGCTTCCGCTACGCCAAAGCGGCTTCCGCCGAATGCCCCGGCTCCCACGCCTTGTGCGGCGAGTTGGTTTTGCTGAATTTGCCCCTGACGATCTAGCTCTGCCAGGGTCTGTTCAATTACCTGCTGCTGGAAGGGGTTGGTGTAAGGAGAAAGGTCCGAAGGCTGAAACAGGCCGGTACTCGCTTGTGCGGCGGCACGTGCAGGATCTAAAGCACCAAGACCGGTTCCCAACGTGCCGAAACCCGTCGTCAGATAATCCTGATAACCGCCAATTCCTGATGGGGCCTGGGCGCGGGTTCTGGCTACATCATAGAGAGGATCAAGACCGGCGATTTGCTGTGTGGGAAGAGTAAGAGGAATGTCCGCGAGCGTCTTGCCCGATTCCATCAAGCCAAGTTTCAAAGCCTCTATTTCAGGGGCTTCGCGTATTACTTGTTCTGAGATTGTCGTTTCGGGCATGGCTACGTCTTCATTTCAAAATTACGCATCATCTTGTACATGTTGTTGGGACCACCTGCGCCGTCCACCGCTCGCTTGGTCATAACGAATTCGCCGTCTGAAAGCATGGCGGGAACGTCGTCGGAAGTGGGCGTACCGGGACCTCTTATATGGCCCGTGCGCCGTGGGAAGTGGTTCACGCCTCCACCCCGTGCTGCATATGCAACGCCACCGGCCCCTCCTAGACGCTCTGCGAGAAGCCGGTTGTACGCATCAGAATAAGGTGTGAGGTTCTGGACAACATAGCGTTCCGGGTCTTCAGCTAAAAGATCTACTCCGGTTTCAGTTTCAACAAATCCTGGACGATCTCCTTCGACAACATCTTCTTCTTTAGCTTCCTCAAACCCTCCTCCTAAAGCCATCGCTCCCGCTCCCCCCGCTAACAGTGGGCCATAACTAGCCAAGGGTCCTGGTCCCGCAGCCTTATAAGCTTCGGTAGCTAGGGCCTTATTACCACCAGTAGCTTTAAGTACCTCTGCATATCGGGCAGTTTTTGCGGCCTCAACCGCCGCTTCAGATTGTCCCCCTCTAAACATCCAATCTGAAACAGTGTCCATAAAATCTCCTCCTCCGGTTGCTGTTTGCGTTACTGGTGCCGGTGCCGGTGCCGGTGCCAGTGCCAGTGGCGGTGGCGGTGGCGGTGGCGGGACTTCACCTCTCATAACTGCGTAACTTGGATCCCAGTTAGACGTATATGCAGGGGGCGGAAGTTTTGCTTGAGTCGGAGGCGTGGCTAACAAGAAATCTTTCAACGAGGCTCCAGGGGTTTCTCCTGTGAAAACGTCCGTCAACCTGTCCCACTGTTTACCTGCGGTAGGTGGTGCGGCTCCTCCCGGTAAAGTCCCCTGGACACCGGATAGAAATCCCTTACCAGTCATTAATCCTGTCAAGCCACCAATGCCCGCGCTAATTCCTCCGGAAAGAGCAGCAGACTTAAAAGCATCCTTTAAGCTACTCCCTCCTACCAGAGAACCTATCCCAGAGGCCAGCATCGTAGCGCCTATTTTGCCCGCCCCAAAAATACCAGGCAAAGCACCAGGTGCGCCTAAGAAAGGAATACCAAACAGGGTGGCGGCAATAGGAAGAATAGTGGGCGCAGCCTTCTTAGCGAACTTTAGAACCGACTTAACGGCCTTCTTGATGCCCTTGAATATGCTGCTGAAGAAGAATTCCGGAACCCCGGTTACAGGGTTGATGCTATTCAGTTCGTTGCCGACAACATAGGCTGACGGATCAAGGCCCATGTCTTTCATCTGGGTAAAGAGGAGGCTTTTGACTTTGGGGTTGGCGTTCAACACCTCCATGGGGATGACGGTTTCGCCTTCCGTCGCATGGACGATGTATATGTCTCCGTTGCGCCCGTATTCGGCAAGCTTCTTGGCTTGATCCTGAATGGAAGCAATGCCAACAGGATACAGTTCATAATCAGGAGAGGCGTCAATATAAGATTGAAGGCCGGTCGCAGGACGATGCTGCACTTCCTGTAACATTATGAAAGCTCCAATACGCTTGCAAAGACGTAAATCTTTGAGGCCACATCGCAATTTAATAGGAGCGTATCACTGTCCTCAAGAACAAACGGGCCAGCGAGGGACGTGTCTGCATCGGTGCCAATACTGGTCTTATCCAATGTGATCGTAACCGAAGCGGAACTATCCGTTACCTTCGTATAAACGACTATAGTCCCGCTATGTGAATTATACAAATGGATATTCTGGACGATAGCCTCTGTAGCCGTGGGACACGTGTAGATCGTCACGTCTCCCGTATCGCCTATCAAAGCACCTATATTTTTGTACGCAGAAGCCATCGCAATAGTTTTTCGGTAAGTTTCCTAATCCACTCTTTCATCACATCATAAACCACGTGAACCCGTGGGTGTCGTCCTCTCCGCTCACCACCGCAGGGAAATCTATTTTGGTCAACGCCATTTCCAGATCCCGCATGATGCGGTTGAAATCCTCCACGTTGTAAGTATCTGGAACTAAAGGCATACTATGATCAAGCAGTTGAACCATTAGCGTCTTCCGTCCTGCCGGATTTCAAGCCGCGTGTCGCCCAGCGTCCACGCCGTATTGAGGGCTGGGTTGTCCAGGCGCAAAATGGCCGTGCGCCCACGACAGCGTACATCCGATTTCTGGGTACTGGACGTGACCGTCGCAGTAGCCTCGGTTACCAGAGCATCGCTGGGATAGTCCCGTGTTTTCAACACGTAGTCCACACTGGCCGCTGTACCCGATAAAGCGATATCCGGAATGATCTTGCTTACGAACAGGAAATTGTTCCCATCCGCCAGATCAAAATCGCCGGATTCGATAAACGACACCATCGCCGTACCGTCCGCGTTCTGACCGCTCTCCTGCACGTACACGTACTCAACGTCACTCGCTGACCCGGAAGCGCGAGGATTGTTGTGAAGACTGAAGTCCACCCAGGCAGTACGGGCCAAGGTGCCGATATCCCAGGTATTTTCCGTGTAATTGAATTTAGCGTAGCGGTCTATCTCTGTAGCGCCTGAAGAGACGTAGAAGAAAAACACCTCGTCAAACAACCGATTGGAGGCTGCAAAAAACTTAAAGCTCTGGTCCAGGTTGATATCGTCAAATACGTAACGCACCACCGTGCAGGGGACCACCTGTACCCGCCCTGAATAAACGAAGAAATTCTCCGTATCCATCCAGAATATCTTGTCGGCAATCGTTACAACGGCGTTGGGTCCAATGATGGAAATGTTGTTGGACAACAGACTGAACTGGAAAGTAAACGGAGGACCGGTAAACCGCATGGAATGGAGGGATGCGTCCGTCCAGATTAAGATTTCCTGTCTGGTTTTTTGAGCCGATAGGATCTCTGACCCACTGGAAATGCGAGTGCTTCCGGATGTGTTGGTCGAAGTTGGGGTCCAATCAAAAGGAGCTTCCTGGTCGGACCACCGCACCAAGAGCAAATCCTGCGTTGTTTCTCCTAATTCGTTACATGCAAACGCGACCATATGCCTGTCGGCTCCCGACATCATAAGACGGCGTGTGACGGTAGGTGCATCCGAAGCTCCCGTTTGAGAAGCGAAGGACGTGGCCCTGGCATTCAGTCCTAACGTTTTGTCCCAATAATAGGGCGTACCGTCATAAGCATTAAAAGCTAAGTCTTCTCCCCAGTTGTCCTGCGTCCATAGCCTGACGCTCAATGGGGGAGTTGTTCCCTGTCCCCATCCTATGAAATCGTTTGCTTCCTTGACCGCCGTGCCGTCCGCATGACCGGCGGCACTTGTTCCCCGTACTCCTCGCACCACCCCAGCATCCAACGTGTTTGTGCTTTTGCCGGTGTATTGAATCAGTTCGTTTTCGATCTGGATCAAACCGACAAAAGTAGCCGCATCACTACTCGTATGAGCAGCAGCTGTCGTGCCGTCAGTACCACGCACTAAGTCGCTCAACGTGTTTGAAACATTGTTTCCGTATCGAATTTTCTCACTGTTGATCAATACGGTTCCCTTGTCGGGATAAGACGATGAATCAACCAGAGGTATAGATGTGCTTACATCCGTTAGATTGGCGCTAATAGTCGTGGATGCCGTTTCAAAGTCCGTGGCGGAAGTTAAAATGATGGAGGTCGCTGAATCGCTGATCAGACCATTAAGCGTGGTTTCCGAAAAGGGTTCGACAACGCCTCCCCACAACCCTGCGCCCCAGCCTGTACCGGCTACCGCTAGGATTAAACCAATCCTAATCTGGTAGGCCGCAACCACGGCAGAGCCACCACCGGCCACGCTGCCGGAAGAGGCGCTCCCGGCTGTACTGACGGTGTAG
>Ga0208182_1001159_pt1 | contig 13080 bp, 16 predicted proteins | sample MalvireepMed_906_FD_184248 | JGI IMG/M metagenome (GOLD analysis project Ga0208182, IMG submission 184248) | Marine viral communities from the Global Malaspina Expedition - Malaspina viral metaG DeepMed_906 (SPAdes) (version 2) | ecosystem: Environmental > Aquatic > Marine > Oceanic | place...
ATCTTGTGGTTTGCTGTTCGGCACGTCGATTGCATCTTGTCTGGCCGGAATCGGAAGACTTCCGGTTTTAGATGTTGAACTTGATTAAAGGAGTTGTTATGAACAAAGCAGAATTGGTGATTATCGTAGATGCATTAACACCGAGTAGCATCACCGTTGATATGCTTAACAAGATGACCGTTGTTGAATTAGAGGGTCTTAGGAGTCACTTCACTGGTGGTGGTGTAGCACCTCAGCTTGTGGTAGAGGAGAAGACGGATTACAGACCTGGGTATTTGGCTAAGACCCGTGAGGTTTTGAAGGGTAGCTGTGGTGTTGAAGTAATCCCGGAGTTGAAGCAGGATCGTTACTTGGTTGTGGTTGTTGATACACAGCACCGAAGGACGATCAAAGACGGTTCGAAGTCGAAGAAGCAGATCAGCCAGAGTAAGTATCACCGGATTAGCTTCGGTAAGTTCAAAGACGGTAATGTTGCACCAGCTTGGCAGGACCCGAAGTCGGAGTGGAATTTGACTCCGGTTCTTGACTTGGGTGATGGAACAGAAATACAGATCGAAGTTAACGCTACGGTCTGTGATCACGATAAGCAGTACGACACCAAATAGCATCTAAGTTATAGCCCAACATCGTATCTGATGTTGGGCTATTTCTTTGCCCTGAACTGTTCGGTTCAGGGCTATTTCTATGTCAAAAACTGGAGGAATTTTGTATGGGTTTTACCTTAGCTGATTTGTTTAGTGAGGTTGGCGAGATTGTCGCTGATCTTGAGATTAAGAGCGAGTATCAGGGTCGAGCAATACCGTATACACGTCAGCCTACCAAGCTGTTAAACAAACAGCTACGTACTGAGCGTGATGGAGTCAAGTATTGGAGTGTTCTTCTTGAGACCGACGTTACAGGTCGAGAGGAGAGCCACCCTATTAAGCCAGGATGCAGATTCACGAGTGACGATGGTTACTGTTTCATCACTGACGATGGTCGTTCGGTGATCCGGTTCGCTGATGTGATGACATCGGCACAACTAGAGGAGGCAATAGACTGATATGCCAGACGTTAAGCCCTACGTTACACCAACCCTGACAAGGAACGGTGATGTAGCAGTCACCGTTCGTTTGTCTTTCAACAAGTCTGTTGAGCAAGAAACGCATCCACATCAGAATACGATCACCAAGCGAGTGGTCTGCAAGGTCAATCAGGTCGAAGATGCGATGTTCTACTATCGCCAGACCTGTGGTTTTACTCTGACCTACGTCGAGTATCTCGCTGATGAGATATACTATCTCGCTCCGAGATTGACCGACGTGAAACGCGACGCTCCAGAGTCTGGTGCAGTATGTGAGTATTACTTCGACCTCGACAGTGGGGTCGAATTTAAAGACGAACGACTTGGTGACGTTAATCCGGAATTTCGTGAAGAGTAACAGAATTTGCATCGGATACACCATTCCGTTCAGGAAAAGGATGGCACGAACAGAACACCGTTGCGGTTGGAAACCCGCGCTGACTTTGGTGTATCCGATGCACAACACCCACCACCACCCCAACAGGAGATAGCTTATGGCTACAATCAGAGAGTTGGTTGGAAGGATTCACGTTGCACCGCAGTACTCTAGGAAAGAAGCTGATCTGCTCGTCGAAGAGTATCACGAACGAACGAAGTTAGAGGGCGAGGCAATCGATCACGACGTAAAAGCTTATGGCGTAGGTGACGTTGACCTGTCTCTGTACCAAAACATACCCACCAAGAACCTCAAAACGTGGTCAAAGTGGGGTGGTCAAGGTGACTACCGTCTGGATGATGATGGGTGGGTTAGATGATGATAGTCGAGAGCCTTCTTAAGGATGTCCTTTTCTGGCTACCCTACGTAGTAATATCCGTCTTCCCAATCCTAATCATCTGTGCTTTCGTCTCCGACTACCGATCCAAGCGTAGCCGGAAGAAAGCCCTTGTCAATCATTACTACAAACACAGGCCAAATCGGCCATGATCATCTACGTGCCTTTGCTGGCTGTACTGTCGCTGATAACAGTATGGCTGGCAAAGGCGTTTGGTATTACGGAGCCGATATATTTCTGGCCTTATATGACGGTCAACACGCTTGTAAATATGCGAGTATCCAACCGATTAACACCCGTGATATTCGATTGCCTGATAGCATATCTTGAAGACAAGAACCCACCGAGATGAGCTGGAAAATCAGGTACTATCTCAATGACGCGTTGTTCCTTGAAGAAATCCATCCAACACGAGCAGATGTAATACGTGTAGCTTGCGAGAAATTTCCGATGCACATACGAGCACCCAACCATTGTTGGCAAGACCTGAGAGAGAGCGGCTATGCTGACTTGGGATCAGGTGGTGTAGTAATCATCGAGGATGTCGTATCTCATCACCAGATAAAGGGAGGAAAGCCGAATGAGCTTGAAGATGGTATCCTAGACGAGAATCCAGCAAATCAGACTGACGATGATGATGTCCCACTTTAAACAAAGGATAGATGAGCTACACCGTAACTGGAAGCGTGGCGGTATAAGCACAGATGATTACATCCAACGGGCACAGATTATTCAAGCCCAGGAAAGAGAGGCCAACGATGAATCAGAGACAGCGGAAGTTGCTTGTGAAATTGGTGGAAGCACGGTCACAGAAGAAGAAAGACGAGGTGAACGCGAAGTGTCAACACGAACTTGACTTGGTTGATAAGACTTCACGAGAAGATGCCGGTATCACGCAGACCGAGCAGGAAATCAACAAGATTATCAAGGCCATTAACAAGAAACTCAAGGACTGCAGGGATCTGGAAGAAGCAAACTCAGCGACATGTTATCAATCCCATTTCCTGCAACCGATAGGTGAATACAAGATCCACCAATGGGATCACAGCAAGTCTCGTAAGCACGACAATCAGGTGAGTGATCTGTTTAAGCTACGCGATAAGCAGATAGGTGAAATCGAAGAGGCCGAACACGCTACTATCCTGGCAATAGAATTGGCAGGGTCGGAAACCAAAATCAAGACCGTCCTTGCTGACTTAGATCTGTCGCTCGATAGTAATCTGAACAAGGCAATCTCAGCTCTGTTATAAACGTAACTCCGCAGTTGACACTGTAAAGTATCTTTACTATACTTCCTTGAAAGGGGGAAGGAAATATGTCTGGAATACTGAGGTTTGACAGCAAGAGAGAGATGGACATGATGGCCGCCGTATTACTTGGCAAAGGTAAAAAGATTGAGCCACGCAAAAGGCGTGAACAAGGTAGCAGCCGCACAAGCCAAGGTTATGAAGTCAAGTGGGAAATAAGGGTAACACCTGCACTCAGGTGGTCTTCGCAGAGTAGTTACAAACAGATGCTCTTTGAGTATGACAATGCGGTTAATCTGGTCAACGGGTTAGCTCTTGCTGATCCAGCTTTCCTGTCAAATTCACAGATCATGACACTCTGCAATGAACACTGGATGTGTGGGTGTAACGTGATAAAGACGTTACTACACGACAAGTGCTTCAAGTGTGATTGTAGTGTAGGTTCAGCCGGTTCACGTCATCCTGACGATTTCGAAATGAAAGCACACCTCACAAAGAAATACGAAGAAGAATTAAAAGATGCCGGTGAGTAATGGGCTTGCCGCTGTATTCTGGATGGCTGTGGTTGTAGCATTCATCTGGAAAACATTATCAAGGAGAGGCAAATGAGCAAAGACCCGAATGACGTAGCAATCGAACTCGCACTATCTGGGATTGAAAAGTTCCAGAGAATCGAAAGCAGTATGAACGATTACTTCTTCGAACGTGGTCGCTTGATACATATGGTTCTGTTGGGAATGGTCGGCAGATTCAATGTCGTATGCATCGGTGATGTAGGTCTTGCCAAGACCATGATAGCCGAAGCGTTGTACCGTAGCGTCAACGACGCTGACTTCTTCATCAAGCTGATGAACAAGAATCTTCCCTATGATGAGCTGTTTGGTCCCGTCGATGTTCAGGAGTACCTGAAAGGCGTATACACACGCAAGGTCGAAGGCTTTCTACCTACCTGTCACTACGTGATACTCGACGAAGGGTTCAAGGCTAACGAGATACAGATCAACCCGACACTGCGGTGCGTAAACGAGCACAAGTTTACCAACGGCACAGTAGAAGTCGATGTGCCCCTTCGGTCACTGCTTGTTGCATCGAACGAGAAACCTGCAACCTCAGCGTTACAGGCTTTCTGGTCACGAATGCTTGGTCGTGTTGAGGTTCATCCTGTATCTGACAACTCATCGTTCGTCGGAATGCTGAAGCGTGACGGTGAACTACCGGATTACAGCGATGTGGGCCTGACGTTGAATGAGGTAGATGCAGTAACGGACATGTCAAAACTCGTTGATGTTCCTGAAGAGATAAGCCATGCGTTGTGGCAGATTCGTGGCAAGCTGGACGAAGAGAAGGTCGGGTCGATGGATGACCGCAAGGCGGTATGGTTGGTTAACAAGCTGTTGCCCGTCGAAGCACTCCTGTCTGGTTCATCTACTGTTGGGCTGGAACATCTGGCTGTTCTCGCTGATAGTATCTGGGAAAATATGGGCGAACAGGCTACCATCAACAAGATTCTGGCTGAGGTATGCGGTCACGATGACACAAAAGGTGCGGAAGTTCTGAAGCAGGCAACAGAAATCCTTGAATACACCATCACAAAGCATAATGACTATGCGGCAAATGATCCATCCGCTTTTGCTGAGATCGCAAAGGATTGCACTAACTCGCTGACCGAGTTGCTCGACAAAACAAAGAACGAAGTCAATACAGCCGTCGGTAGAAAGAAAGCACTCATAAAAGAAAGGGAAGACAAGATCGCAGACATGATAGTTCAGATTGGGAAACTGTTGTCGGGGGGTAGCAAACAATGAATTGGTTTTGGGCAGATAAAAATAACAAGAACTGGCTAAACAAAAAGGGTGGGATGTATGGTGCGGCGAACAGTGGGAGGACACGCAACGACAACTACTCGTTGTTTAATCCAGGCTACGGCTACGGCCCAAACATATGGGATGACCTGAGTGACGGTGGTGGTGGCTGGTTCTATCAGCCACCACCCGATGAGCTTGTTAATATGCTGACCCAAGCACCGGAAACGGGTCGTTCCGTTGACAGGTTCAGTTATGATGCTCAGGAGTTTAACAGGATTGCGAAGAGCAACTTTACCATGCGTGGTGTAGCCAAACGTGGGCAGTCGATTCATCCTGACTTCCCTATTCTGGTTGAGGATGTATTCAACGCATTCCATAAGGGACACCCTGTCCTGAAGCACGACATAGAGCTTGATGACTTCAGCAAATTCTCCAAAGAAATCGTCAAGTCCATTCTCGACGACCCGAAGTATGATACCCTGCGACAAACAACCAAGTGGGACAGGTTGTATTCAGCATGGGCTACTCGCACACTGGATAAGCTGTTTGAGAAGTGTGGTGGTGGTGGTTTTGCAGGTAAGGCCGGAGAAAAGAACGGCAAGCCAGTAGACCCTGACGATAAAGGTAGCGGTCAGGGCAATGATGACGAGGATCAGAACGGTGACGGTCAGGGCAACGAAGCATCCGGCATCAGTGACGCCCAAAAAGAAATAATCAAGCAGGCCGTCAGTGAGTTCATGAGCGAAGCAATAGAAGAAGTAGCCGAAGCTGAACAGACACGAGCAAAGTGGGGCTTGGGTTCAGGTGACAATGCTCGTGTTGGTGACGGTGAGGTTGACGAGTTGCTTAACCTGCTCAAAGAATGTCCAAACGTAGACCAGCTGACTGATATGATTGGTCGTGTCAACAGCATCATGAACGATGTAGAGTCTGAAGCAACGTCTATAACTCACGGTGCACCAATAGGTTACGTGCTTGGCGATGAGCTTTCACGTATGGCTCCTCAAGAGTTTGTCAACCTGGCACATCCTGATCTAAAGCGTGATCTGGAACGTCGTATGGCTGAACACAGCATCCAGATTATGGAACGGGAATCACCAGACTCGTTGGGTCACGGACCAATGATCGTGTTGCTTGACGGCTCACAGTCTATGACGTCATCACACCATATGAACAGCTCAAAGTCACGCATGACATGGGCAATCGCTATGGCAATCATGTTGTTTCGTCGTGCTATGGCAACAGGCCAACCGTTTATCCTTCACAAGTTCAGCTACAACACATACTCGTTCAAGTATGAGGAACCTGCAAAGCAGTATGCTGACTTCTTGAAAGAGGTGATGGTGATTGAGAACGGTGGGACAAATATCAATCCGGCTATGGAAGCTACGATGGAAAGCCTTGTAGAGTTTCCCGACGGTGACGTAGTGATCCTGTGCGATTGTGAGTTAAGCCTGAACTGGTATGATCCTAACTACGAAGATTCAAAAAGATTCAAACGGGCAACAGACGAAGCAAAGTGCAAGGTGATCGGTGTGCTTATCAACGAGTCAGAAGAAGCGGCATGGCATAATGAAGGTGACGATACAACGTCGACTCCGTATCAGAACCTGTGTCATGTAGCGTTCCAGATCAATCCGGAACACGAGGGTATGTTGACGCAAGTTACACAGGGCGTATTCCGTGAAGTCATCTTATGATCATTCACCTCAGCAAGGAGAAAAAAAGAAAATGAATAACAACGAGAAAGAACTCGCACCAACGTCATTAACAGAGGCGAAGGAAATTGCAGCATTCTTTCAGGCATTCGGATATTCAAATGCTCTACGTGCTGTGCTTGACCAGATCGTCAGTGGTGAACTGGACATTGGACCCAAAGCATCAGGGTTCATGGCTATGCAACTGGCTCTGGCCCAAAAAAGAACGGTAGATAACGCAGAAATCGGCTCGAAGTTTATCGAGTATTGGGACGAAGACGAGGGTGAGGTTACGTCAAGCCAGACGTTACACACACTGGAAGATATACTCGGGACGGGAAGCGAAGACAACGAATGACAATCATAACCTTTAACAAAGAGAAAGGACAGCTACACATCAACGGTGTCCTCATGGCAGAAGGGGAGTCCGAAGAAATTTCAAGAGATGATGAACAGGTAATGGTAGGCATGGCCTTTGGGCCACCCAAAGAAAACAGCAAAACCGTGCAGGACATGGTAAGCGACGGTGAGATTGAGTTCGACGAGTTCACTATGACTTTATCATTGTTGCATGTAATGTTTCCGGGTGGTGTAAATATGGGGCTTAACCTGACCCTGACACAGCAAGACGTTCAACCCTGGTTGGATAGTTTGGATAGTAATCTGGAGATTCCAGACATAGGAGCATTTGCGCTCACGTTACCCACAGAAAGTGAGGACGAAGATGGGCCAACAAGGTGATAGAAGCGACCTGATATCTGTAACGATGGTAGCGTGCCGTGACCTGTGTGATATGGCTCATGTTTTGGGTCGGCTTGTCACGATGCCTACACCCAATGATGACCTGCACAAACAGGCTATCAAGGGTGCGATTGACTTGTTGTATAAGAACATAATGCTGAGCAGGGCACAGCTGTTAGCACTCGGAGATATAGCTAACTTCGATACAACTGAGATACAACCTGGTATTAACGTGCCGGATGAGATCAGGGAGAAGATCGACAAGATCACCGGATTTATTCGTGGCGAGAACGATCTCGACGAAGAAACAAAAGAAGTTATAAAGGAAAAACTCGGCGAAGTAATTGAAAACACAGACCTGCCCAAAGAAAAGGAAGTAATTGAAAACACAGACCTGCCCAAAGAAAAGAAGGACGTTGAGAAAGATAAGGTAAGTGATCTTATCAAGCAGTTAGCCGACCGACGCAAAAAGGACGAAGGTTCGGACGAAGATGAATAACTCCAAAGAAGAAGCAACACGGCAATATGAAAACATCATATCGGAAACACCCATTAAGGGTAGGCCGTGGCTCAGGCTTGCTCTTAAACGAACGAACCCCATTAGAGAGGTGGAGATACCACAATTTGCTGGTCATATCGTTCGTCGTGCTATTCGCGTTCTGTTTCTTGGCTCAGATGAGGGACCATAAGCATGAGCTACAAACAAAAGATCAAGGAGCTGACCGACAACATCCGCAAACATCGGGAGTTACTCGGTTATTCACAGGGCAAGATGGCTGAGTTGCTTGGTGTGTCACGTCCTTTCTATTGCCAGGTCGAAACAGGCAAGAGAATCCTGTCATTGAAGAGGCTGATTCAGATCAGTGACATCTTCAACGTTACACTAGACGTGTTAACCAAACCACGAACCATCATTGCTCCCGATCCAACTGACCAGTCTGAAAATCAAACTGACCAGTCTAAAAACACTCTTAACGAAATCCTCAACACCAACTATACCTACGGAAATCGTGGATTTGAGGCCGATAAAACCGAGAAGGAACCACCCGATGAACAAGATCGAGAACATCGAGAAACTATACGACGGTCCAGTAACGGGGAAGATGGCAAAAGAAAAAGCTACACAGAAGGCCCACCAAGAAGGCATCACTCAAGCGTTCGACGAACTAAACACAGTAGCTGGACGTATCATCCAAACGTTACTTCTGGAGGAAGGTAACGAAAGGTATACAGTTATAGGCAGGGTATGTGAGTGTATCAATTGGGCACACAAAGCCCAATGGTCATACGGAGAGTTTGTTAAAGACGGCAAACTCGGAACACCAACCGAAGGAAGAGGCTCAGAACATGTCTAAAAGCTATAACAAGAATGCACCCAGACGATACAGCGGTCGTTATGCATCTGGAACGCTCGTTCCTATTCCCTATAGCACGTCTGATTCCGAAGGATCATAAGGGTATCAGGGTAAGTGCTCATGCGGTGAGCAACCTGATGAACAATGACTTGGGAAGGGCCAAGGTACAGGAACGGGTCGGGGCTACGTTACTTGGCCACCTGACGACGATAATTAAAACAAAACTACCAGGTCCTGAAGGTGTTATCTTCTCTGAAGACACACAGGAGATCGAGTTCGGCGGAGAACGAAGAGGCAAGGTGCTAAGCGTGTCGCAACTTGTTACATTATACGCTACACTTGCCGATGATGCAGATCGGGCGATCGTCACGGCTATGGTTGACAGGTTGCAACCAATACCTCAGCCTGAAGATCCACGGGTCGGAGCAATCGAAGCCCTTCTGGATGTTGCGGCTAAGCTGGAACATGAAATAACTGGGCAACCGAAGGCGTAGTTTGTAAGGCAACGGCTACGCTATGTGGTGGGACGTCACAATTCTGGGGTGTGACGTCCCACCTAAAAAAAGAGGGGCTGTGCCCCATTCAGTGTTCTCCCCAATACCACCAAATGGACGACGCACAAACCCCTCATGAGCCTAGTCGAACGGGTTGAAGTTTCCCCAAACCTCAACCCTACCCCTAACTAGACCAACTCCATCGACCTCTTCAACACATCGTAAGCCTTCCCAAAGTTAGATTCCTTCATCGCCTTGCTCACGTATTCAGACATGATGTCGGCATATGTTTGTTCTGAATCAACCGGGCACTCACCGATCAGCTTTTCTTCTTTCTCCAAATCCATCATCAAATCACATACCGCATCTTCCCGTGCCTGTTTCGGCACGTCTTCGTCTAGAACCTTCGACAATAATTCCTTCCTGTCTACAACAACTTCCCACGCATCACCATCTTTCATATCATTCAGTATGGCTTGCATTTTTTTTGGACTACCCTGTAACTTTGGATCATCGGCATGATCAACATCGTGATCCTTTAGTACCTGGTAATACTTCTCAGGTCCGATTTCTTTTTTGAGCTTACTGGAATCTCGCAAGAATCCCGCTTCAATACTCCCCGTTTCTATCATCATCCTGCCACGTTCGGCCTTCTCTTCAGAAGCAAACCCATTCGCAACCAACTGTGACATAGCTCTGCTTTGTGCCTTTGAAGATGCGATCCCAACACCGTCTTTTTCAAACTGTCGTGCACCTGCCGGAGCGGAATCAGGGGAAGACCATCCATAATCCTCTGCGAGAACATCGCCATTAAATAAAATCTGTGCTTTCATTATAATACATGGCGGTTTCTTTCCCCACATCTTCAGCATGTGATCGTAGTCATCCCCTTTGATCTGGTCTACGCGAGTGCCCCACTTACCTGGACCAAATCTATCATCCATCTTGTAACGCTTGCCCGTGATGTTAACGAATGGCTTGTCACCATACATCACGACACCCGCGCTGACCTGACTGACATCCAGCCCTGTCTTTTTAGCTATCGCCTGTTCCTGATTCACCTTAACAGGTGTTACGTTTCCCATCGCGCCTCCCCGTATGTTAACCTACCCACTACATCCTTATGACCACGGTTCACGTTTGCCGCCATCATAGTACCTGGCATGGCCCTCTTTTACCAACAGCTCATTGATATTTATTCGTTTACCACCTGTCGTGGTGTATATAGTCGCGAGAACCCGCCCATACTTGCCACGATCATGGCTTTCAAACTCAATCAGGTCTGCCGATGCCAGTGTATCCTTTAAAAATTCCTTAGCTGCCAGTCCTAGAACCTTTTCTGCCTTATTCCTCGTTCTGGATTCAGGCGTGTTGATTCCCATCAGTCTGAGCCTCAGTGCTATGCTAACATCATAGCCAAGATCACAAAGGACATCGATAGTATCACCGTCAACCACAGGTTCCCGTTGTCGCCCATTCTTTCCACGCTTTCCACATAACTCCGCACCATAGTAATACGGTGTCAATGCTTTTTGTTTGGCCATAAAATTTACCCATATATATATGACACACGGGGGCAAGCTGTTAGGTTGAAGGGTCGTGCCTGACCTCTTACCTAAAAAACATTTTACTTACGCCCCGCATGTGAAGCAAGTTTACTCTTTTATAGGCTCGCTGTCAAGAATCGATTTTGCTTTTGTTTATCTTACCTCTGGCATGATTGGCAAAAATCCTGGCTGTGCCAGTTCGCGCACACCAGAAACCCGCCTAAGCCCAGGTGCTCCGGGAACAACACCGTCAGGTCTGTATAGAACACCGCTACCAGCAAGTAACATAACCTGGGCCATCACCATAGGGGTAAGAAGCTTTGCGTATGCCAAGCCTCTGATAAACTCAGCCCTGTCAATGGGTCGGGTAATATTATTGTTCATGAGTTCAATTATACCGATCGCCCTGCCCCATGTTCTTATCGGCATGCTCCGTAACGTGCGAGCAACGCTTTCGTTGCGACCCAAACCAGAAGCTTCACGTTCCATCTCCATTTTCAGCATCGACAACTGCTCGGGGCCGAACTCGTTAACCTTTTCCATAAACTCCTGGCCTGACAGCCTCCTTCGCTCACGCATAAGATCGAGAACCGGCCTCAGCTGCGAAGCCCGACGCGAACCGATGATCTGCTGTACCCGCTCAAGCGTTCTCATCTGAAGACGTTCCTGCTTCCCGCCACGCACAGAAATAAGCCTTTTTATTCCTGGCGTATAAGCCGCCGTCTCCACCCAGTCTCCCCACGGCGCATCGAACGACTCAGCCACGCCAAACAAGGCTTCCTGCGGACTGATAATTGCGCCTCCTATCTTACCAAGTAGGCTCGTGGCGATATGCCCACCTTCACCAGCCATACTTTTCACAATGTGATCGATCACAACAGGCGAAAAAGGATTTGTTTCCCTGTCACCGGTAATATCAAACACGCTACCGGCCAGACCCGACATGAATACCGCCAGCTCTGTAGTGTCACGATTAATCCTGTCTTCTGTAAGCAGTCCTTTTAATCTGCCTTCAATTTCTCGATCGAAATAAAAGTTTTTATCTGTGTATGTTTCGAAAGTAGCCCTGATCGGAGTTGGTAAAAACTTCGAAGCGATAAGCCCAAGGCTAAGTACGCCATCACGCTCAAACTCAATCGGGCTATACTCACTAAACATCTCAACCATCGTGCTGAACATACCGCCCACTGCATTGTCGGTATATCCTACGTTCGGGTCGGACTGTGCCCTGTATAAATGATCTATAAAATCTTCGAACGGCACAGTCACAGCTGACAACAGATCACCCTTCGGCATATGCAACGAGATCGGGTGCTCCTTTCCCTGATCATCTTTCCACGTACCCACGATCATCGTAAAGGACTTGCGCCTCTTCCAATCTTCCTCCTCGTCAAGCAAGTCACCGTAGTTCATGCGGTTCATGATGTTAAGCAAGATAGCCGTAAGCGCACCTGCCGCCATCATGGTTTTGGCACGCGTCGGATGCTCCATAATCCCACCGCTGACAGTACGCACACCCTGAACGGCAGCATTTGTAAACGGAGCCATCATGTTCATATACAAGAAAGCCTTACCGCCACGAGAGAAGTCTACTGTAGCCCTGCGTCCCGCGAAGATAGCTTTTTGTCTTTTTGTTTCTCTTTCTTCAGCTTCCTCGGCGGTGATTACGTTACCTTCACTGTCAACAATACGACCTTGCTCGTCTGTCGTTGTTTCCAAACCCTTAAGACCGGCAATGCTTACGTCTACACCAGATGCCTGTAGCTGTTTCTGGAACACGGCGAAGCGTGTGCCCTGTTCCAGTGCCTCAGACAAAGACAATCCCGAACCGAACGGATTAAGCATCCCCGTAACCCACGAAGCTGTCTTTGCCATCCTGTCGAGAGTAGCATCGCCCGTCTCTATGTCCCTGCCCAGGAATTTTTTCCGTCGTGCCCCCGACCCCCTCAGTTTTTTTATATCTTCCTCGGTGCCGGTAAACATTGACTGGCTTATCTCACCACCGTAACCAGCACCCCAGGCCATAAACTCTTCAAGCAAGGGATCAACAGTCTCCGGATTCCATGATGCTTTCAATGCTGTCCACATACTGTTACCGAACAGCTTGATGTCGTCCATCACAAAAGGACTGAGTGGTGCGTCGGCTGATATGTACTGGGTCATGAGATCCCGGGGAATATTGAACACAATAAACGACGGCGACAATGCCGTAGCTCCAGCCCTCAAGACCCTCGTAAACTGCTTAACTACCCGCATTATAGGCCCAGCAACTGGCCTGTTCAGGCCCAGCAACACGTCAGCTACCGGAGCATACGCCGCAAATGACACACGCTTGCCATCTTGCCAGTAATATATACG
>Ga0208182_1001169_pt1 | contig 12997 bp, 17 predicted proteins | sample MalvireepMed_906_FD_184248 | JGI IMG/M metagenome (GOLD analysis project Ga0208182, IMG submission 184248) | Marine viral communities from the Global Malaspina Expedition - Malaspina viral metaG DeepMed_906 (SPAdes) (version 2) | ecosystem: Environmental > Aquatic > Marine > Oceanic | place...
GATCATGGCCTGGAACGAGCAGGGTTGGGAGGTCAAGTGGGCCTCCAGCAAGACTGATAACAACCAGATGAGGGCCGGGATAGTTGCCAACGCATATGCAGGTACCGGGGCTAAGAAGTCAACCAAATACCGGGTCTACTGGGGAGAGAACGAGACTTTTCACTGGCAGCAGCTCCCGGTAGCTGTGGAGAATCCCAGGCAAAGGAACACTTTCGAGTATGCAGCGTCTGGAGAGCATATAACTCCCTGGTTCAGTGCGAACCAGAGCGAGGTAGAGAAACTAGCTCTCAGGCTGAAGATCGAGGTCGAAGGGGCGTCCAGCTCCGAGACCGTGACTTGTTACTACGGCATAGATGGGGATGATGACACCTTTACCCAGCTCACTGACACCCATACAAGTGACAGTACATTCGATTCTAGTGATGACGAGATACAAGGTAACGGCATTACGACCTTCTTGTTCGGCGGCGTCAGTACGCCAACGGGCACGGCGTTCAGGAGTATCCGGTTCAAGTTTGAGCTGGCCCGGGGCAGCACTACAGCTAACTCCCCGGACATCAGGTCCATCACCCTGGAGTTCAGAAAGAAACTGCCAGCCAAGTGGGGCCACAGCGTCACGGTCGATCTACAGCAGCCCTACGGAGGGCGCAGCACTAACGAGCTCCGGGCCGCCCTGGTGGCCGCCACCGAGGCCAGTAGTCTGGTGGAGTTCACTTTCCGGGACGATGGCAGTAACGAACGTAACTACTACGTGGACGTCTCTGCGGTAGAGGGCCTGGAGTTCACTGGCCACAACGAGTCAGGGACAACCAAGGTCCTCCTGGTGGAGCCATGAGATTCGATGCAGGTACTACAGATGTCCCGAGTGCAGGTACCGCAGTGCAGCTCTCCAACTCCGTCGACCGGGTGGTCTGGATCAGGGTGTCTGCCAGGACCGGGATCTCGGGAGCTCTCTATTTCGGACGTTCTGATGTATCTAGCTCAAATGGTTATGAGCTCTCGGCCAATGATTACCTGGAGATCGACCTGAGACCAGGCAGCGAGGCTTTTAGCGCCTTCTATGCGGACGCAAGTACAAACGGGAACGACCTGGACTGGGCCGTTCTACTGGAGCATTAAAATGTCAGACATACATCTAAGTGGGTTTCTCTTCAACGCCTCGGGAGCTGCAGTGAACGGCGCCACGGTAGAGGCGTTCGCTAAAAACACCGTCACCGAGACTGGCGGTACGCCGGTCACTGGCGGTAGTACCACGACCAACAGCTCTGGTTACTACACGATGACCGTTACCTCAGACAATGAGCTCGATGTACGGATCACCAGCGGCAACAGTGTTCGCTGGCGTAGGTTCGATGACCGATTACAGCTAGAGGAAGTCGAGGTATCTACCCTCAATATCAGGGAAGGTGCCACCGCCCAGGTCTACACGATAGCTCCTGGAAGTATCAGCGCTGATAGGACGCTGACACTTCCTGCTGCTACGGGCAATGACACACTAGCCAGCCTTGGCATGGCTCAGACATTCTCTGCTAACCAGGCGTTCACCGGGACAGTCACGGTAGGTACCGATGGCTCTGGTACTGATGTCATCTTTTACTCGGGGACGAGCGGAGACAACTTGACCTGGGACGCCAGTGAAGAAGTCCTGAACATCACTGGCACTGATGGGGCTACAGCCCTCGACGTTAAGGACGGGGACGTTGTTGTTGTCGACAAGATATATCTCTACGACCGGGGCGGTGAATACCTATCTAGTGATGGCTCCACCCTTACTATAACGGGTGCTACCACTGTTAGCGGAGGACTCACTTCTACAGCAGCATCCAATACGCTGGGTGCTACCAGCTTCAACGACGCGGCTATAACTAACGTCGGAGACATAGCCCTGGACAGTATCAGTGCTGATAATACTGACATCAACATAGCAGTCACCGATAACTCGGCTACGGCCCTGACCATCAAGCAGGGCAGTGACGCGTACTTGATCATAGATACCGCTAACTCTAGCGAGTCAGTGAGCATCGGGACCGGGATATCTGGTACTGCTATCACCATAGGGAACAGCACCAGTGAAACCACAGTGGCTGATAACCTCACGGTGACTGGCGATATGACCGTGAACGGTACGACTACCACGGTCAACAGCACCACCCTGACGGTAGATGATCCCATCATCACCCTTGGTGGCGATACCGCTCCTGGATCCGATGACAACAAAGACCGGGGCGTGGAGTTCAGGTATCACGACGGCTCTTCCGCTCGGGTAGGCTTCTTCGGATACGATGACTCAGCTTCGGTATTTACAGGATTGACTGCGGCAACCAACTCGTCTGAAGTATTTTCGGGCACTGTGATAAATGCCATATTCGGCGATATCGGAGGCACTCTTACTACTGCGGCTCAGACTGCCATCACCAGCCTCGGCACTCTTACTGCCCTTACGGTGGATGACGTTGCTGTAGATGGCAAAGTCATCACTATGACTGGCAGCACTGGGGATACAGCAGTCTTCACGGTGGGGACGGCTGGAACTCTTTCCCTGGTCACTACCGACGCTGCTGGCACTGACGCCGATCTGAGCTTGGATGCAGACGGTCAGATAACCATCGATGCCAATGATGCCGCAGGGATATTCCTGGGCATCAATGGCACCAACCAGATCAACCTAGTGGATGGGGTGCTGAAGCCAGTCACTGATAACGATGTTGACCTGGGCGTATCAGGCGGTCCTGAGTTCAAGAATGGCTACTTCAACGGCACTCTGGAAGCAGACGCTGTAACGATAGGCGGCACCAACGTGGTTACAGGAAGCCTTATCACTACTCTGGGTACAGTGAGTGCTGGCGTCTGGCAAGGCACAGCCATAGCTTCTGGCTACATAGCCAATGATGCGATTGACTCTCAACACTATGCTGATGGCTCCATAGATAATGCACACATTGCAGATGATGCAATCGACTCTGAGCATTATGCGGCTGGATCAATCGACACCGCTCACATAGCAGACAACCAGGTGACTGCGGCTAAGCTTGCTGACATAGCTAGAGGTAGCATCATCTACGGTAATGCTAGTGCGGCAACAGCGGAGTTAACCAAAGGCGGAGCCAACACAGTGCTGACTAGCGATGGCACAGACATATCCTGGGCGGCGGCTAGCGGTGGTACTTCACTAGCTGTAGTTCTAGCACTCTCATAGGAGAATGAAATGGCTGAAGTATTAAAAAACGCAATGGTCATAGTCAACAATACATCTAACGAGACTGACGTGTTAACAGTGGCCGATGACCATACCTATACAGTCTTGAGTATCAGGATATGCGAGAGGGCTGGAGCAGATGAACTATTCAACATGTACGTCAGAGACGATGCAGGATCAACAGATTATTACATCTACGACTCGCAATCGTTGCCAGCTTCTGCAACTTTTAATGATAATGACAAGCTGATTCTACTAAAAACTGATGTCTTATCCATAAAGTTTGACTCTGCCGCTACTGCTCACGTAGTGATCTCGTACCTGGACCAGGACGACTAATGAGCGGTCTAGTCACACAAACACGCCAGAAAGGACGTGGCTCTGGGCTGACCCAGGGCTTCACGTTCCAACGCTTCACGTCCACCTATTCCAACTGGCCGAAGCCTTATGGATGTACCCTGCTGGTTATCGAGTGTATCGGTGGAGGCGGTGGTGGCGGAGGAGGTGCTGGAGCAGGAGGCGGAGGAGGCGGAGGTGCGTTAACCCACCTGTCTTTCCCTGCGGAATCATTGGGCGAGACTTTATCAATCGCTATAGGAGCAGGCGGGGCTGGCGGAGATAACACCAATGGGTCTACTGGGACAGATACAACCGTGACCGATGATGATTCTTCGAAGATAATCATTACCGCATACGGCGGAGGCGGTGGGTCAACAGGAACAGGTGGAAACTTCTGTGCAGGCGGAGGCGGGGGCGGAACAGGGTCACGAGGTTCTTCAGTCACTGGCACAGGTACGGGTGGCAATGGTGGCAATCCTACTGTCCAAGGTTCTACCCAAGGTGACTCGCTGGGTGGTCGTGGGGGCAAGGGCGGTAATGTCAATGTTGCCGGAGACAATGCCGAATACGGCGGAGGCGGCGGTGGCGGAGGCGGAAGTCCTGGCGTTGGAAAGGCAGGCGGTAGTTCACTCTTTGGCGGTGGAGCAGGCGGCGGTGGAGGACACTCCACAGGCAGTCAGGTTGGCGCAGCAGGCGGTGTGTGGGGTTCGTATTCCGCAGGCGGTGGAGGGGCCGCTGGAAGCGGCGGTGTTGGAGGCGACGGTGGAGACAACACTTTTGGGTGTGGTGACGGTGGAGGTGGAGGCTCTGGTTCTGGTGGTGCTGGTTTTAATGGAGGTGCAGGCGGTGCGCCTGGAGGCGGTGGAGGCGGGTGTGGCGGCGGAAGCGATAAGACAGGCGGTGCAGGAGGACGCGGCGAAGTCAGGATATGGGCATATTAGATGAGTGGATTAACACAACGAAACCAAGCAGGACAAAGTGGGCTGGTCGCACCGAAGATAGACTTCCAGCGGTTTACTACTACCAGTGCAACTTGGACTAAGCCGGGCGATGTTTCAATCGTCTGGATTGAGTGTTACGGCGCAGGCGGTGGCGGAGGCGGTGGAAGAAGTGCCTCTGGAACAGGCCGATATGGCGGCGGAGGGGGAGGTGGAGCAATGGCTTGGGCCTGCTTTTCTGCTGACGCTTTGCCTGCCACGTTAGCTATTGTTGCTGGTGCTGGAGGCGCAGCAGGCTCTGCTACAACAGGTGGCGACGGCGGGACTGGAGGGTATGGAATCACATCTACTGTCATTGATGAAAGCACTACCCCAGATAAAATTATCCTTCAAGCCTTCGGTGGCGGTGGAGGAACTGGTGGCGACGGAGGAACTGGTGGCGGAGATGGAGGTGGCGGTGGAGGAACTGGTGGGCGTGGAGCTAACGCATCAGGCGGCACCCCTGGTGATGGCGGCAACCCAACCATACAAGGTTCCACGCAAGGCGATAGTCTAGGTGGTCGTGGCGGAAAGGGCAATGGCTCCCATGGTGAATATGGTGGCGGTGGTGGTGGCGATGGAGATAACTCTGGCAGTTCGCTATTTGGCGCAGGCGGAGGGGGCGGCGGCACGGCAGGCGGTGCATGGGGCAGATATGCAATCGGTGGCGGTGGCGCAGCAGGGACAGGCGGTAGCGCAGGAACCGCAGGAACTTCCAGGGAATTTGGTGCAGGCGATGGAGGCGGCGGCGGTGCGCGAGCATCCGTTGGTGGTGATGGCGGAGCAGGCGGCACACCAGGCGGTGGTGGCGGTGCAGGCGGAGGTACTGATAATGCTAGTAACAGTGGCGGGGCTGGTGGCGCAGGAGCCAGAGGCGAGGTGAGAATATGGGCCTGGTAGTAGCGAACAGCGTAGGACTGAGCGGCCTGGTTGCGCCGAAGCCTAACGTGCAGATGTTCCAGTCTGCTGGCAGTACCACTTGGACGAAACCCGCTGGATGCAGTCGTGTCTACATCGAGGTTATCGGTGGCGGCGGTGCTGGCGGTGCAGGAATCGGAGGTACTGCGGCTGGAGGCGGGGGCGGCGGTGGTGGTTCGGTTGCCCGTGGCGTATACGATGCCAGCGCATTGCCTGCAACATTAACTATAGTAGTTGGAGCCGCGCAAACAACTACCAGTGGTGCTGGGAATTTTTCTTCTGCCGCAGGAGGTGATTTTATCCTAAAGGCTTGGGGCGGTGGCGGAGCCGCGGCTGGCGTTTCCCCTAACGCGGGAGGGGGAGGCGGTGGTGGTGGAGGAACTGGTGCGGCTGGTTCTGCGGGTTCAGGGACTACTGGCGGCGATGGAGGTGACCCCGACATACAGGGTTCCACTCAGGGAAATTCATTAGGTGGCAGAGGTGCCAAGGGTGGTAACGAACTCATTGATGGCAACTGTGCAGAATTTGGCGGGGGTAGTGGTGCAGGCGGAGCAGAGTCTACCTCAGGCAATGCAGTAGGAAACTCAGGGGGAAGTTCTATCTTTGGTGCTGGTGGTGGTGGCTCTGGAGGGGCTAATTATGATGACCCAGACGGCGGTACTGGTGGTGCATGGAGTTCGTATGCCGTAGCTGGAGGCGGGGCGGGCGGCAACAGAGGCGACCAAACCAACGCCACTGCTGGTACGAGCCGTTCTTATGGGTGCGGTGACGGAGGAGGAGGTGCGGCATATCGCACAGCTAGTGCCGCCGCATTGCTCGCAGGTGCTGGCGGTTCCCCTGGCGGGGGTGGTGGCGGTGGAGCCTCAACGGATAACAATAATACTAGTGATGGCGGTGATGGAGCCAGGGGCGAAGTCCGAATCTTTTCATGGTAGGTAATAATGGCTAGATACGCATTGATAATCACAGCAAGCGGGCTGGTAGATAACGTGATTGAGTACGATGGTTCCGCGCCATTCACTCCGCCCACTGGACAGGAACTGCGCGTGGCTGGCGAGAACGCAGAGCCAGGTGGGACTTGGAATGGTTCGGCATTTGTCCGCGCCCCTGTCGTAGCCCCGACACGCACCCAGGTGCTGATGGACGAGGTTACGCAGACCCAGAAATGGGATGCAGATGCAGATGACGGCGATGGTGGTACAGGCGCGATGGTAGACAAGACTGATTCGGAAGTTGCCGCTGAGAAGCTGGAGTTGAAGAACCTGTTACTTGCAGAACTCCAGGCTGGAGACTTGTCGCAAGACAGGACGCAGACGTTGCTGAGATTGGAACGAGAATAACGTGATATGAATGGCAGAAGAAGAGGAGCAGAAGCCCGACAAACAAGAACCCAACCGCGTTCAGATGACCAGCGGGGATATAGTCCGGCTTATCATCGCGGCACCAGTCGTATTCACCTGGTTATTTTTAGGGAGCCGCATCATAATCAGCGCGACCAACAGCGAGACAGTTTTGAATAACGTCGAGCCTTTGCTCACCGTTTTAGCTGTGTTAACCATACCCGTGACCGGGATTCTGCAATCTTTGTTCTCGGTTGGAGGAGATAAAAAATGAGTCTCTTTGAGAAACTGGCCCATCTGGTGGGCAATAGGAAGGTGCCTGTCCCTGCTATGCCAGGGGTGTCGGTGCCTAGAATATCCTTCGGCAGCAAGGCCACGCTGAAGATAATCTTCTTCACGGTTCTGGTGTCGTTAGGAGCAGTAGGCACGGGGATGTATTTCACCATCCGCGATGTCGTCCACGGGTCATGGAACTGGCCTGACAGCGGGGCGGCCTACTATGCCAGCGAGGACGGGCTGGGAACGATGGGCCAGCAGTTGCCGCTTAATGAAGATGGCACTGAGTCCCAAACCCTAGAACTGAGAATGGCTGATGGGAGTAGGATGGAGTCGTTAACCGCCGTACTTGAGATGGGCAAAGCATCGGTGGACTGCATGGCCGTTGAACGCGCCGCCGGGACAGGGTATCTCTGGGTGGACACGTTCACGATGAACGAGTTGGTCGCGCCCACCCTCACGATGAACGCCAGCTTTATTCACAAGCTGACACTGAGCGGAAATGTCGATGGGCATCACGTTGGGCCGACCCAGAATAGCGCGGGTGCGCCTGACATAACCGTCGAATCAACGCGCGGAGCAGGTATTTATAATGCTTCAGGCACGGTAGACAGACTACTTATCAGTCTTGCTGGGGATGCCTACATCAAAGATGTATCAATCACAGGCCACTGTTCCACTGGGCCGATTGACCTGGACTTCATCAAAGCTGGCAATTTCAATCTTACGAATGTTGAGATCGGGGATGATGGCGACATCAATACAGTAGCTGTGGATATCGGCAGCGATACTGTCATCCATACCCTGGCAGACACGTTTGTTGATAAGAGCATCATAGTGAAATAATGCTACGCAAACAGAACCGCTTGGTTCGTTGGCTGAAGTGCCAGTTCGGGATACACCAATGGCAGCTATGCGGCTGCGCTACAACACTGATGTGCATCTGGTGCCTGGCAAGTGAACGACATGCAGGAGATTAGAGAGCTAACGACGCAGTTCTACAAGTTCTTGAATAACGATTTCAGGCACATAGTTGCGGACGTATCCTACCTGAAGGGACAGATGAAGCTGGTTCTGGCCGGGCTCTCGGCGCTCCTGATAATGATGTCTGCGATAGTGGCCGGGCTGGCGATAGAGGTGCTTAAATGATGGTTTTAATAGGACGCATAAAACCCAACATACTAATCGCTATCTTGGCGATCACTGCGTTGGGTCTAACAGTCTCGTTTATGGGCTTCAAGATGGAGCAAGAGGGGATCATCACCGGGGCTGGCATCGGGTCCATCGTGGCGATAGCCAACCTGGCTACCAAGATTCTGGACGGGGAGAGCTAAGGGCTAGAAGTCATATGAAACCTCTCCCATGAACCTGCGGGGGTACTGTTCTTGAACGCCTCTTCAAGGCCACAGTATCTGCAGACGCCGGGAGAGGTGTGCCCGTTGGCCTCTTCAATGACAAAGAAATGCGCCAGCCCTGGTTTACAGGGCTGGCGCTTAGTCTTCGATCTCACTCAGCATCTGCCAGATCAGGATCTCCTGGCGGATGATCTGCAGGTGCAGTATCCCAATCGCAATGGCGTCTATAGCGTCTTCCGGGTAGAGCCGGTAATCGGTGCTGAGGGAGCTGCAGACGCCAGCCATGAGGCGTTCCTTGGCCCCGCCTTCCCTGCCAAACTCCCCGTACTTCGGATTGACCACTGCTTTGACCGCTTTGTTGTTATAGCTACTGACTATCAGACCCGGGGTGCGGCCTCGCTTTTTATGAAGAGTCCGAGCCCAGGCGCTGATCTCTGAGTACGTGGTCTCTAATGCTATCGCTTTGAATCTATGGTGCGGTATCGGCTTCTCTATCGCTATCGATCCCAGCATCGGGTCCCTGGTCTCGTACAGCTCCTTGAGGGCTGCTTTCACTACTAGAGCTCGCTCCGCTATTGTCCCGTTACCGCCGTTTATTACGCCTGCTTCTGCGGGAACCAGGCTTGCTGCTGTCGGCCACCACGCCCACCCCGTCTGGTTCGATCCCGGGTCGATCGCCAGTATCCCCCGCTGCAGGACTTCCGGGTCCCTCTTCTTCCTTGCGGTTTGGTCGAGGTCTGCGTCGCTGCGTGATTTTCCTGAAACTTTTTTCTTGCTCGCACTCATGTTTCCTCCCCTCGTCCCATGTTGTGAACGCCTGGCGGCACGCTAAACACCGGCAGGCGTTACCATCTGCATAAAGTTGGGTTAACATCCCCCACCGGTCAGATTTATTCACAGTGCTGTCTGGGAACCTGGTCGCTAGTCTCCGCCACTTACGACGGAGTGCCCGGTTTCCAGTGTCCTGGTTCGATGTGGGTCCACCAGGAGTGGAATCTAACGTTGTCGAGCCAACCGCAGGTTCTGCAGGTATCGTAGATACCGTACTGATCGGTTTCTCGGTGGACGGAGTTTTCTTGAAGACATTTAGGACATTTGTTAACCAACTCATAGAGATTTGTACCTCCGCTTTTTTTGTTTCGGGATGCAGTTTTCGCACCGGACGACGAAGTCCGGGCAGGCTTTGCCTGAGCCGTGGATGCAGCCCTCGTATCCGAGGACGTTTCTGAGCAGCTCTTCCCGGGCGTACCACTGGTCGAAGTATTCTCCGAAATCTTCACTGCCACCTCCCTCCATGAAGTCCTGGTGATCTGCGTCTAACGCCTGTTGCCACTCCTGCAGCTCCAGGACTTGCTCCAGCGCGGCGCCGTGCTCTTTGAGGTCTGCCTTCAAACTGTCGTTCAAGGCAGACCTTGGCGTTATCCATATCTCTCCGTTGTCGGCGCCGAATAAGACTCCGTTATCGTCCAGTTCTGTGATGAGCTCCGCTGCAGTGGTCACAGATTCCTCCAACGGACACGGCCTCTGTCATCGTCCTGGTGCGGCTCCTGGTGGACCAGGTAGACCGTAGGGTCTGACCTGGTCCCGGCGCCGAGGCGTTCCAGGTAGCCCTCCGTCACTAGCTGGCGTAAAGCCTTGCTGATGAGGACTGCTTTCCCTTCCACCCCGTCGACTATCTGTTGTCTGCTCATGCCGTCCTGGGCGTGGCCCATGATGGCCTCCCGGACGTCCCGTTGTTCCACCTCTTCCAGGGACCCGGCTGCCATCAGCAGGCCGGTGCCCTGGTCTAGCTCAAGTACCGTCTCTTCCATGTCGTTGCCGTAGCGTTGTCGACTCTCCAGAGTGCGGCGCCCTTCTCGGGAGCGCATGGCCAGGAGGGTGTCAACGGACCCATAGATGGCTGTAGAGCCAAGTACCGCATCCCCGGCGTCCCGGTCTGCCTTGCTGGCGTGGTGCAGCATCATGATGTGGCTGCCGCTTATCCTGGCCATAGTGGCGATAGCCTCGGTGACGCGAGACATCTCGGAGTAATCATTAGCATCGTTCACCGGTACCCAGCGGATCATGGTATCTATGACCACCAGGCTTGGGCGGTAGTGCGCCAGGGCTGTCTCCAGGGCGTCGATCGGGCTTTCGACCGTGGGCCCGGTGTAAATCCAGATGCGGTCATCTAATGCGACTCCCGCTCTCTCCAGGGACTGCTTGAGCTCAGAGCGCTTTCCTTCCGCTGAGAACTGGAGATAGAGGCTGGTCCCCTGGGCCACTTCCCGGCCCAGGAGCTGGCCGCCAGTGGCCACCGCCACCGCGATGCTCCTGGCCAGCGTAGACTTACCCACCTTGGGACGGCTGACCAGGATACTGATGGAGCTGGTGGCCAGAGTCTGGTCCCACAGCCAGCTCTGGGTCTCTGCTGGTTCTGCCAGCAGCTCGCTCCATGAGCTGAAGTGGAAGGACCCGACAGGCGCAGAGGGGGCCACGACTGCCGGGTCTGCCAGAGGAATCGGGGTGGGAGCACCGAATCCATCGGCTCGTAGGGCCGCTGCTGCTGCGGAATAATCTCCCTGATGGTGCAGCAGGGTGTAGGCCGCAAACTTGCTGTACGAGGTATCCGGTTCAAAATCAGTGGAGCTGGTGAAGACATGGAGTAGGTTAGCTCCGCCGTAGTTGGTCGTTGCACTGATCCCAACGGTCTTCCCGGGCCGCTGCCATGATGTGACACCGTCCCGGACCCCCATTTCCCGCCATCCTGCTGGAACCAGCAGATCGGACCATGCAGTTTCGACGTTGTACTGATCCCCAGGTCGGCTTTCGGATTCCAGGGGCCGTAAATCGGCTCTCCGTGCGATATAGTCGAAAGAACGGGCCAGATCGAACAGTAAACCGCGCTCGTCAGGCGTGATTGCCGGGATCGTGTCGATCGACCCGGCCAACAGTTCATAGGGTTCCCCGGACGGATGGATGCTGCCGCTGGACGGCGCCACGATGACGTAGCCGCCTTCGCCCCGGGTTTCGATGAGCACTTCCTGGTCCTCGTTGTTGGCCAGCTTGGTGTTCCCGGATATCTCGGAGCAGCGCCAGAGCCAGTGACGGCCTTTCGGTGTCCTTTCCAGATAACCGGCCTCGATGCGGTCGACGAGCTCCGAGAGTCCCGTCTCTCGGGCGCGTTCGATGAACTCGTTGTAAGCTGAGTGGCGGTCAAAGTCCAGACACTCCAGGTTCCCGGAGACTGCTCCGCAGACCACGCCGATCCCGGGGTTCTGGTCTGTGCGGTACCAGGCATCCAGCTCCTGGAGATACGGCAACCTCTCCTGGAACGTCCTCCAGGAGCCCAGTGGGGCCTTTGTGCCGTCTGTCCGTGGTGGTACAACCGATATCCCTGCATCTACTGCTTGCTCAGCTATCGTTAGAAGTGAGTATTCCGTCATGCCAAGCATTGAAAAGGTGTAGGGACGCTTTGAAGCTCTTGAAAGCTTGCGTCCAGTCCTTTGTCAGGTATTCCTTGTATCCGACTTCGTTCTTAGAAAGGTGAACCACCCGGCATTCATCGATGGGGAAGCCGGTGAGCTCTTGTATGCCGTTCGCATACGCTGAGACCTGGACACCGTACTCCGGATAGATCCCGGCGCCAGTCTTCCAGTCAGCAACGATAAGCTTACTGCCATCAGTCAAGACTACGTCAGGTGAACCGGCATATAGGTGTTCCGGAGACCATATGGTCTGTTCTGTCCATAGTGCCTGGAGCTTTTCGCCTGAAGTAACGTGCTCTTTGTACCATACAAAGAATGACCTCATCGCAATATCGAACTGATCCCTGTCTTTGTCGTTGAAGTCATCGAGGTGTTGCATGACGTAGGGCTGGTTCAAGAGCTCTGCAGCGATGGCACCATGGACGTCTTCGCCTACCTTCCGCGCCCTGTCCAGGAGAGTGGGCCCGGCTGCTTTTGACTCTCGCTTGAGAGCATCCAGCCGGGCTCTCCAGGATGTCTTGGGACGCTTGAGCTCTGTCTCTGGGCACTGAGGCCATGGCTCTTTTATAGCCACGCCATAAGCGTGCTCCCAGGCTTTGTTCATCTTCCAGTCCCTGAGTCCCGGCTTTCCGATCATGTCCAGGACCGTGGTCACTGACGGCATAGAGGGCATATCACCTATCTGGTAGTAACGCTCGTACATCTGCGTCCTCTCAGACCAGACGTCGTCTGCACGGTGGTTCACTGCCAGTTCTGCATATTCGGGCATGAAGCCGAACTCACTCAGGGTCTGCATCCTATCCCTCCTCTTCTCTCCAATCGATTTCTTCTTGTACTGCTTCTGGGCCATCTTCTATGAAGGCCAGTATCTTAGCGGCTACTTCAAACACTTCGCCTCGTTCTATCTTGTCGGCACAGCACAAGTCCTTTGCGTAAGAAACAGCCATCGAACGGTCTTTCTTAGCGTCTGACGTTGCACCACCACCGCTGGGCCGGTAGTTGTTGCTGGCTGGCTGTCGACCGTTACTTGAGCTGCCCTCGTTCTCTGCGGCGCCCACGTAGTTCATGCTGATGGGATTCCAGTAATAGTCGTAGTCTCTGTCGGAACCTTGCTTGTTCCTGAAGGCGT
>Ga0208182_1001171_pt1 | contig 12959 bp, 10 predicted proteins | sample MalvireepMed_906_FD_184248 | JGI IMG/M metagenome (GOLD analysis project Ga0208182, IMG submission 184248) | Marine viral communities from the Global Malaspina Expedition - Malaspina viral metaG DeepMed_906 (SPAdes) (version 2) | ecosystem: Environmental > Aquatic > Marine > Oceanic | place...
AACGCTAGATGTTATTTAATGTAACTATGATAAGTTGGCATGGTTAGTACCAGTTTAGGTAAGGTTGTGGTGCCAGTTTATTTCTGCAGTATATTAAAAATTAAATTTTTCCTTTATATCCTTTTAATTCCAGTTGTCTAACAAAGCAATAATTTTGATCAAACCATTTCATTTCATCACCATCCATAATGACATAGAACCCTTTTGCTTCGCCGTATGCCCATAGCTTCCATTGGCGATAATACATGCCACCTTCTATCCACCATCGTCCAATATCGACTTCGCTGTCAGTGCCCCCCGTTCTTCCTTTCATGCGTCCATCTGCTAATAATTCAATTGAGCAAGGAACCCCATAAACCATCTGACATTCCAGAAGTGCGCCAAGTAGTGCCTGTTTCAAAGCTTTTCCACTGAGTAATTTACCTTTAGCATTTGTCAGCTTTTCTTCATGCTCATCGGTCAATTGATGAATCAACTCAGCAAGTTTCTTTACGCCTTCTCTAATTTTCTCATTGGGGATACTGGTAACCCCCATGCGAAAACAGTTTTCAGGATGAGTCGTACTGGCAAAATAGCGTTTAACCGGTTCAATGAGTATGCCTAATTTAGCCGCTTCTTCTCGTAGGTGCTCACCATCGAGTTGTTTAGGGCCTGTAATCCAATAAGCTGTTCCTCCTTGAATAGGCCCAGTATCAATACAATTAGGTAGATAGGTATTTAAGGCTTCTCGTAAAGTGAGCCAACGCTCAAAAAATACTTTGTGTAGGTGCATCATAAAGGCATCGTAATAACCTAATGATAAAAAATAGGCAACTGCACGTTGGTTATTTAAAGGTGGATTACGCATCACCATTTTTCTTAGCTTTTTAAGCTCAGTAATAACGCCTGAATCAGCAACGATAAAACCAATTTGAATACCTGAGGCCAATACTTTTGATAAACAAGATATATATACCACACGATTATCTTTATCTAAGCTACGTAATGCAGGATTCGGCTGGCCAAGAAAGTTACTCTCAAATTCAAAATCGTCTTCAATGATTAATAAATCTTGTTCATGGGCTTTTTTCAAGACTTCATCACGTCTATCCATAGACATAGTAATACTAGTAGGCGTTTGGTGACTCGGGGTAGTATAAATAATATCGCATTGGTCAAGCTGTTCATCGACTACCAAGCCTTTATCATCTATGCCTTGATAATGTAATTTAGCACCTTGATTGGCTAATAATTCACGCATTTCTGGGTAACCAGGCTCTTCAACAGCAACCGTTACAGTACTATCAACAAATAACTGACAAATTAAATGTAATGCTTGCTGGGTACCTACCGTTATCAGGATTTCATTTAGGTTTGCTTGTATGCCTCGCCTTGGTAAAATTTTGGTACGAATCTCATCAAGTAACATAACGTCATCTTCTGCACCGTGTAATTCTGACCATTGATAAATTTCTTTTGTAGTATGGGCTTTATTGTTAGCCTCTCGCCATTCTTTTACCGGGTATAAGGAGGAATCAAACTTTCCATCGATAAAAGGAAAATTATACTTATGCCAATTCTGTGGGCATGAAGTAGCGTTTGTGGTGGCTAATGCACCTTTAAAACGATGATGATTATTTGTTGACGAATCATCATAGCTTGGTTGTAGTTGATTAAATTCAACTTTTCCTTGAGACACTTGATCGCTGACATAAATACCGCTACGTTCACGACTTTCAATGTAGCCTTCATCTAGTAGAGATTGATACACTAAAACCACAGTGTTTCGAGATACACCTAATTGTATCGCTAATTTTCGTGATGAGGGTAACTTAGTACCTGGTGCAAAAGAGCCAACTAGAATGCCTTCCACCAATTTATGACGTATTTGACTTTGCAAACTGTCATCAGATGTTGCATCAATATGTATTAAGCGACTGATCATATTATTATCTTTATTTGTTAGCTTTTACCAATTGCACTAATTAAGTGATCATTTTCAAATGGTATTATTTATCACTCATGGTACGTTTTTTAGTAATCTACGGCTTTGCTTAAAACTCGTTCATCACACTAAACCATATTTACTAGGTTTAGCAATAAGGGGTAACTTAAATTTTAACGTTTTCCTTTATTATTAAATAATCAAACCTCAGAGGACTTAATCATTAACCAGCATGATATCAAATACTTAAACACAAAACCTCGTTACAACAACCTCATACTTAGTGTCTATTTCATTAATATCATTCAGTTGAACACACTTCTGGCACCATAAATGTTCGATAACTGGCGCTATGGTTAAAAATAAAACAGATTAATATCAGTTGACCCTATTTTTATAGTCCCTATAAGGAAAAAGGACATAGTTATTATGATATTTCATAGGAAGCGCCTTAACCATACTGGCTTACATAACTATCTATTAGTCTGATGATAGTTGTTGATTTAATAATAAAAAGACTAAATAAGGCTCACCTATGGTGAATATAAGAATGAATTCATTAACACTAGCACTATTGTCTATAATGATGTTATCAGCTGTACTATATAGTATCGGCACTGTTACTACTTATGAACTACCAACGACAACAAGGGATCTGCATACCTTTACTGGTGACGGTAATGTTGCTCGTACCGCCTTAATACTTAGTGAGTTGAACGGAACGAGTTTAAGTGTGATGGACTTTTCCCACTACAGTCATGGTGTTACTGAAATTGATGCCGATAATTCAAAAGCCGCTGAGCCGACAAATACCTTTGAAGGGCGCTTAGTACTAAATAGCGGTAACGCTACGGCGATGAACTTCAATGAAGTGACATCAGAAAGAAAACAAGCGGAAAATTATAATAGCCCAGGTACTTTACCAGCCTTTGATTTTGAATTTGTACAAGTGGGCTCACATATTATCCCTAAAGTTCGTGGTTTAATCGTCAGTGGTAAAATCGGCGCGCCAGACTATCAAGATTGGAATTATATTATAGAGCCTGGCCGAGTATGGAATGAAAATAATGACAATGGTTATAGCCGAGTGGCCATCCCCTTTTCATTACAGGAAAACCAAGCCAACTGTACCCATAACGGCGTGTTAACCTTTGCATTTAAAGACGACGGCTCAATAACCAATGCTGCGATTCAAATAGGCGGTGAAACTTGCTTATACTTCCAATATGATTTGACTGGCTTAGTGCCAGCACAATATGTTTCGGCTACTGTATCGGGTGCGGCGACATTGATTGCTGATTATCAAACAGAAGTGCTAAACCGTTTACCGATTAAACCGCTTACTCAACTAGCTATTGATTACCCTGTAAGTAATATAAATGTTACTAATATTGCATCAGAACAATCTTCAGCGCCAACAACTCATGGTGTCCTTTACCTAGGTGTTCATTATGCAGCACCTTGTAGTACTCGTCATGGCAATTACCCTTTCTGTGAAGTAATGAGTTTACCTTCTTATTCGACAGCAAAAACAGCCGTGGCAAATATGGCCTTTGCTTTACTGGTTGAGCAAAATAGCCTTAATCGTAATGCCATGATCGCGCCCAGTGTTGGTGAATGTCAAGATGGCATCAATGGTACTTCATCTATTTGGAGTGATGTATCAATAGAAAATGCTTTAGATATGGCAACGGGTAATTACCGTTTAGCTTCTTATGAAGGTGATGAAGGCGGAACTGCCACGGTTAAGGAGTTTTTCTTAACCTCTACGCATGATGAAAAAATCGTCCACTCATGTGAGCGTTATATCCGTAAAGCAGCGCCAAATACACATTTCTCTTACCACTCTTCAGATACTTACATAGCAGGAGTGGCAATGGACAATTACAGCAGTGGCGATCTATTCAACAAGCTAGTCAATGAAGTATACAAACCACTAACACTTAGCCCTGCGGCATACACAACGGTGCGTACTGAAGACTCCCTTGCTGATCCATTTTGGAGCCATGGGATGACTTGGCATGCCGATGATATGATTAAGTTAGGCCAGTTAATTAATGACCGTGGTGTTATTAATGAACAACAAGTGCTTAATGGCGATATCATGGATGACATGCTTGTTAAAGGTGGTGATCTTGGTTTAGAAACTTATGGCACAGAGTCTCGTTATTTAAACGGTGTCTGGACTTATGATATGGGACAGCGTGCGAGCCCAATATGTCCAACAGGCTCTTGGGTAAGCTACATGTCAGGATATGGAGGCATTGGGGTCGTGATGTTCCCTAACGATGCGGTGTACTATTTTGTCAGTGACAGTGCTAGTTACGCCTTTGGTGGTGCTGAAGCTGAATTGCATAAAATTAGTAATGTTTGCGGTAATTAATCGCTAGTAATATTTTATCAAGTCTCGATGATTCAAACTCTTCGAGGTTTGATTACTGCGTAGAGCAGGCGTCCAAAAATTCAAAAAATATTTAGAACAAAACAAGCACTTGAAAACTTTATCACAATCCTATCTCACTTTGTGCCCCAATAGAGTTAGAGCTAACCGTCACTTTTGCCAATTACTGACCTTTTCTAATGCTCTTAATCATCATGAAAATGGTCTTCTCTGATACGACCCTAATAAAAATTTTATTTAACTACTTAATTTGTTTTTGGTTGCATAAAAAATTGATAAGTGATGGTCAACTTTCCGATCATATAGCGGACGTAAATTTATTAACGCTATGGCGCAATGGGGCACTTTGCGCCACAGAATTTATGATTAGTTTGTGCGCTTGGAGACCTTAGTAACAGGTTATTCTTTAGGTCAAGAGCTAGCCAAAAGCCGACATTAAGTTTTTGTGAACCTATGATTATGTTTTGGGTAACATTACCGAGATTTTATAGTCGCTTGTCAGACCGCTTTAAGCTCAAAGCTGCCGTAGGAACTCCACCTAGTAATGCTAACTTTTACCATTAACCTGTCTATTTACAGCATAAAAAAAGGCGAATCATTCGCTGATCCACCTTTAAATTAATGTGCCAAATACCGCTTATTTAAGCCGTTTTAAAGATATATTTAATTAAGGTTGATAATAAATAGGAGATTCTGGCCCTACAGGTAAACCAAAGCCAAACACCCAAACATAGAATAGTGTTACCCAACCAATAAGGAATACAATGCTGTATGGCAGCATCGTAGCTACAAGTGTACCTATTCCCATATCTTTTTTATATTTCGCAGCAACCGCTAAAATTAAGCCGAAATAACTCATCATTGGGGTAATTAAGTTAGTTACTGAGTCACCAATTCGGTAAGCCGCTTGAATGGTTTCTGGCGCGTAACCAATTAGCATCAGCATAGGTACAAATATTGGTGCGGTTGCCGCCCATTGCGCCGAAGATGACCCTAAAGTTAAATTAATGGCAGCACACATCAAGATAAAACCAACAAACACTTCCGGGCCTGTCAGACTAAGTGCTTGCAACAAAGCAGCACCTTTAATTGCTATTATGGTGCCAAAATTAGTCCATTTGAAAAACGCGACAAATTGAGCCGCAAAAAACACTAGCACAATATAAAGCCCCATTGAGCTAATGCTTTTTGACATCGCATCAATCACATCTCGATCGTTTTTCATCGTGCCTACGACTTTACCGTAGATAAACCCTGGTATCGCAAAAGTTATAAAAATAAAGGCAACAATACCTTTAAGAAAGGGAGAGCCCGCCACTAAGCCGGTTTCTGGATTTCGCAATATGCCGTTTTCAGGAATGATACTAAGCGCGAGTAAAGTACACATTAGTAAGAAAGTAAAACCTGCCCAACGAAGACCTTTCTTTTCCAAAGGTGTAATATGCTCCACAGTACTTGCTGATAAATCAATGCTTGCTTCGCTTGGGTCATATTTTCCAAGGCGCGGTTCAACAATTTTCTCGGTAATGATGGTACCTAAAGTTGCAATAAGAAAGGTTGAAACAATCATAAAATACCAGTTGGCTTCAGGGCCAACAACATAATCAGGATCAATCATCTGTGCGGCTGGCGTAGTGATCCCTGCTAGTAACGGGTCAATGGTACCCAGTAATAAATTTGCGCTATAACCACCAGAAACGCCAGCAAAAGCTGCGGCTAATCCAGCAAGCGGATGACGACCAAGGCTATGAAATATCATAGCAGCTAGTGGTATTAACACCACGTAACCTAGTTCTGATGCGGTGTTTGATAAAATTGCGGCTAGCACGATTGCAAAAGTCACAAAACGCTTAGAAGCGCCCATAACCATATTACGCATTGTTGCAGACAATAAACCTGAATGCTCAGCAACACTGACGCCTAATATAGCTACTAAAACAGTACCTAGTGGCGCAAAACCGGTGAAATTAGTAACCAGACTAGTCACTATTCGATGTAAACCATCTACTGACATGAGACTTACTACATGAATAACACCATCAGGTGCTCGACCCTTCGCTCCTTCTGGTCGAGGATCAACCACGCTCAAGTCAAATAAATCAGCTATGCCGCTGCCAAGGATAATAGCAACGCAAAAAATTGCGAACAGGGTAATCGGATGTGGTAATAGGTTTCCTAAGAATTCCACTGTAGCCAAAAAGCGATTAAACAAACCTTTTTGTTGCTCATCTTTGGGCTTGTTATCAGTAACCCCAGAAGTCATAAATGTATATTCTCATATTAAAAATAAAATAGAGTGCAACATATCATGAACAGCGCTGTTGCTCTAGTCGAGTGCAAACGAAATATGGGAGAAAAGAAACACAGAGCCACCCACTGCAATGAATCCCCTTGAAAACTCCCAACAGACCAAAGGAATTAACATGACTATTCGTATTAAATACGAAGGCTTAGCCTTGCCACTTAGTCCAATGTTTACACTCTACATTACCAACTCACTTGCGAGCCATGAACATGAAAATGACGTCACCATTAATTTTAAAGAACCAAGTACAGCGCCGTCGATAGTGGCTATCACCCGGTAGAAATAAGATTAGAAAACGAATGAGATGGCTGGCGGTTTTGCTATATAACCGACTTTTGTGTTGTTGGCTCAGGTTATTGTGCATAGTGCCAAAGACTTGATTTTGATGCTGGTATTTTTTAAAATCTACACGGCGTATATCCTATTGAACAGGCTATAGAGGTGCTCCAAATTGGGAAAAGTAGCTTTTTATTACGCTATGGTTACCAAGGTTTTCAATATTATCGTTACTGTGGATAGCTAAATTTGTACAGTGGTCAAATTAGCATTGTGATTGAACACTCATTCCATAAAGTAGGCTTATAAATTTAATCATGAACGACAGCAATGGTGGCTTTGTTCTCATTCAGGCTTAACAGGTTATTGTCAAAAATCATCATCAATAAACTAATGGTTTTATATTTTTGGAACGTCCGGTTTCGTATCATTGAAGAAGGCGTCCATGCCTTCAGTTTGAGTTAAATATCGGTTGTTTCCGAAAGCTCAAGCGCATCATCTACTTCAACACCAAGATAACGAACTGTGCTCTCTAGTTTCGTATGCCCAAGTAATATTTGAACTGCTCTCAAATTTTTTGTTTTCTTGTAGATTAAAGAAGCTTTGGTTCGTCTCATGGAATGAGTACCATACAGAGTGAAATCTAAACCTATACTTGAAATCCATTTTTTAACGATCCTCGCGTATTGACGAGTAGTTAGATGAAAACCTTTTTTTACCCTACTGCCAAACAAATAATCACCAGAACCAAGCGATTTTTGTGCTATCCATTCTTGCAGTGACTTTCTAGTTTTTGTGGTTAATTCGAATTGAACTGAGCTACCTGTTTTCTGTTGAATAAGCATAGCTCTGGGCTGAATGTTAGTTCCATGAGCAACATCCAAAACTTTTAGTTTAATAAAATCACAGGCACGCAGCTTACAGTCTAACGCCAAATTAAACATCGTTAATTCTCGCAGGTTATTTGCCAGCTCTAACCGTATCCTAATTGACCATATTTCTTCGAGTTTAAGGGGAAGTTTTTGACCAACTAGTTTGCCTTTATTCCAGCAGGTTTTTCGTGAAGTTGATTTGCTGTTATACATAATAGTGCTCCTTTCTTGAAGGGACTATAAGTATGGTTTGATACACTAAAATTTATTTATAGCAGACATTATGCGTATGTAAGAGAAGAATGCTTCTCTTAGCCATAAGCGGTCATTTAGTTTTTGTGAATCCATGATGATATTCAGGGCAATATTAACCTTAGCATCTGAAGTTTTCGACTAAAATTTTTTGTATAAAGCCAGACATATTTGTTATTGGAGAATACTAGGGTAACAAGCAACATGATGTAGATGTGGAAGCCAGTTATAGTGCAAACACCTAGGGGAGTTTTTTTGGCACAAGAAATTGAGGAAAATATAAGAGTATAATCATGTAGCCGTTGGTATCTAGCCTTTCCCTCGTGTCAGATAAGCATAAATTGCATTTTTTATGGAAGGAAAGGCAATTTTATTTAAATTTATTTCATTCAAATTTAACCAATGAGCAGCTTTGATTTCAAGTTGTTCCAGTAGTAAATTGGGACTGTAATTTAACTTTGTAATAAAAAAGCTATCAAGGGTATGATATTCAACACCTTTGAATAAATAAGTATTCGGGTAAGAGCATAAGTATTGCCAATCATGAATAACTAGATTTAACTCCTCTTGCACTTCTCTAGTTAGCCCTTCTTCTAAAGTCTCGTCTGGTTCAATAAACCCACCGGGTAGATCAAATAATCCTGCCCTAGGCTCATTGGCTCTGGTGGTTAGTAATATTTTTCCTTGATATTCGATAATGCCTCCCACAGCCGAGGCAATATTGTGAAAATAGGTAAAATCGCAATCAGCGCAACTTAAAAAACGCTGATTAATAAATTTCAATTCATTACTTGTACAACGAGGGCAATGATTAAATACTTTATTATCTTTAGTTCTCATTGAACTATCAAAAGGGTCCGCAAACCAATGCACGTTTAACCCCAGGTGTTAAGTGAACAAGTCCATCAATGAGTTTTTCATTACCAATTAATACATCTACTATTTGTCCCGAATACCTGATAGCGGTTTCACGCATCATCCCCATCATAGGCCACCCCCATAAAGAGGAGACTAAAACGCCATCTTGAACAAAATAAGGCTCAGTTAAAAAACTACAACTCATTACTGCTTCAACTGGGCTTCTATTTGTTGGGCTACCGCCAACTAAATCAATCACTACTGAATTATCAGGTATTAACTCTTTGAGATGTTTATTGCTTATCAGAAAGTTTTTCCCTCTTAACTCGGCGGATTGCTCAGCTCCGTTGATCACAATATCAGCATCTCTAAGCCAATAATCAATACGACTTTTAGCCGTTTGAGTTCGACCTAATACATGGATATTTTTAACGCCTTGTTGATATAATTCATCCATTGCTCCTTGGGCGACATTACCATAACCAAGAATGACGGCCTTTATATCTTCTTTACTGATTGACGGTTTACTTTCAGATAATAAGCCCATGCCATATCTTGCTCCTGCTTGTCCCGTTTCATGTAAGCATTGAATGCGGCGCATTCCAAATTCGGCAGGAGGATGATTTTCGCGATAATTAGCTATTGCTTGTTCGCCGTATTCAGATTCAAAATCATTGATATCAAAAGCGAGTGTTATAAGAGCGTTTAACCTTTTCAATATGCCTTTAGGGTCTTTAAAGGTCTTGCTGTCGTAAAAATAGAGTGCATTAACGCCAGTAGCATCAAGGTCTTCAAATGATGTTGAGGGTTGAATAATTTGCAAAGAACGTGGACTACGATTGCCGCAACGATTAATCGCACCACGTAAACGTTCACTCCAGCCAATAACTCTGACCCGCAAACCGCCAATGCTATTATCCTGAAAGAAGGGCGTTAGTGCTTCGTTCATGGCTACACGGCCAAGGATACGTTCATCTGAATCTTGTTTAGGAGACTCACAAATTTCTTCCATAGCAATAACATTAATACGTCTGTCTTGCAGCATTTTTGCTCTGTCGGGATAGGAGTAAAAATGCGCCATACATAATAATGTACAACCTTCGCTCATTTGCTCTATGGAAGAAAGTGCTGGCCCTTTAAACTTAATAATAAGCGCTTTATCTTTATATATTTGTTCAGTCGTTTCCATAATAGCATTATTTTTTACGTATTCGTCATCACTAAAACCAACACCTTCTCCTGCACCAATTTCTACATAAACCTTAATACCTGCTTTCACCAATTGACCTACATCACTGGGCACTAGTGCAACACGTTTTTCTAGTCCTCCCGGATTTTCAGGAGACTCTATTTCTTTAACAAGGGCGATGGAAGAATAATGAGGAAAAGTTGGTGACATAAATATGCGCTCAATAATAAAGTGTAAAATATGATTGAAGCATAACATGGAATGCTAGCCAAGATTTTTTACCTCTATTTAAAGTAAAAAGTTAATATATTTTAATTTATAAGCCAGTTGACAAGCTTAAACCTTCACTCGTATGATTCATTTACTAAAAAATATATTTATCAAATAAAGCATTTATTTTTAAGAGGATTGATAAAACAATGCCTGCTTTTCCTATCGAAGAAATATACTCGTTAAATTCAGCGGACGATATTACCCATCGTTCAGGCTATGAATATCCCGTTTCCACTAAAAAAAGCAATTTTGTTCGCATTCTCGCAGTTTACTCGCTGAATAAATCTAGCATTAATTGTGGTGTAAGCGATTGTTTAGAAGAGCATCAAAAAGGTTATTTAGTTCTTACGCCTAATGAGCAAGAAACTTGTCTGTGTCAAGCCTGCGGTAAGCGTTTTTTTGCTGCTGATTTTGATGAGCAACAAAATGACTTTGTTGAGCAAAACCGAATAAGAAAACAAAAGTCGCGGCTCAACAACTTGCTTGAGCAAACGGGTAATATCAAAGAGAAAATTGATTTCATCAAAAAACAACCTCATGGAGCCAACTGGCTTTATAAGTCATTAACTCATTTCAAACAGGCGTATCCCTCTGAGTTGATCCGTGCGTTAAAAACACTGGCAGCGAATAACGAAGAAAATAGAGTCTTAGCAACACTGATTGAAAGTGAAGCTGATTCTTCGAATATAGAGGCAGTGAGACAGCTACAAGGCTTAAGTATCTTTATCTCAGATATTCGAGAAGAACTGATTGGTAAAATATTAATGCCATTAGTTGAATTAGAAAAAATTGCGGCTTCTCCCGATGAAACCCCCTCCTTAGCTCGTTTTGGTAAATTAACAGATCATTGGCAATCGCAGTTGGAGAAAGCCGAAATTTTGGTTAGAGAAGGTCAGGCATTTTTCCATATCGATAATATCGCACGACTCAAGAGTATTCCGCTTTCTAAAGAAAATTCACGCAAAGTTAAATCGTTGCATTGGAACTGTGATAAAGGGGACATAAAATGAGCTTTATCCATCGACATTTAAAAGGCTGCTGAAATGTTAAAACTATCCGTAATGATTGGTCGTCTTTTATGTCGGCTGGGTTTTCATGACTTTATAGTTATCGACAGAACCTTTGGTTTTGGTGCGGGTGGTGGTGTCGAGAAAGTACAGTGTCAACGGTGTAGGATTGTACTAACCCGTTCATCGCAAGATAATTAAAGTATCAATGTCTATCTAAAGTGCGTAGTTAAGAGCTGTATAAAAGCATGCTTATTGAGAGAGTACGGTTGACTAATTTAGACACAGTTTAACTTTGAGGTTCCGCTTTATAAAACCTGAGAAGATTGCGACGTTTCATAGAACGCAAAACTTTCATTTTCAAATGACTTTTCTTTTTTTGTAAATTTAATCTTTTCTTGTTTATTTTCATTTATTGTTTTTTACCTTTTAAATAATTCTGACTATAAGTTAAATATACCTGCAAACTTGCCTTTAATCAAAAGTAGTTGATTAAAGGGGGAAGCAAAGGATGTCAACGTCAGCTAAGGCGTATATTTTGAAGTTAGCTGTCTAACGACCTAGATCAGCTACTGACTGACAGTTGACCTCGACAAACAATCATAATTCAATATTTACTTCTGCAATATACACACTTGAAGTCATGCCCATGCAATTATGTGAAAGACGGTTGTGGCATAGTTGCCTGCCAAACAGTTTGAAATCTAGTATGCAAGTAATACTGCTCCTAAAAGCTGATTCGGATTAGATTTTGGATAGATAACGACACACTAAACTATTTTACAGGTACAACAAAAGCTGCGTCAGGGTTGCCCACTTGGAACACTGCTAGTGTTAGTGAATTTTTATTACTAGGGTTGCGTGCTTCCATTTCTATTCCTGAATTCATTTGAAGAGCTTCGCCTTTTCTGTATGTAACCTTTTTACTACCTTCTAGCTCTACTTCAAATTCACCTTCAATAACATAAATAAACAAATTACTATTATGGTAATGGCGAGGTGCTTTCCAATTAGGAGGGAAAAAGGCTTCTCTTATTTGTACTTCCTTACCGTCTTCTTCAGAGATAAAGCTCTTAAATAGTACCTTATTATATTTTTTTGGTTCGTTTGCCTGAGCTAAATGAGCCACACTCAATAGCAGGAAGATTATTATAATTTCTAGAGTTTTAATCATTGGAGTTGTTCCTTCAATTGAAAGCTACCATAACCTTAAACTGAAATTTACACCATTACCACTTTGTACAGCTAATAACGTACTAGAAACAGTATTGATAATTTTATTACGCTAACGTCTCTATGCACACATTGAAGTCATGCCAATGCGACTTCGTGACTATACGGTGGCTTTTGCGACTGTTAGAAACAAGATAGTTTGAACACTATAAACAGCTTAAATATCTATTGATGTTAATGTCCGGTTTCGTATCTAAGTGAACATAAAACTGCCTAATTTTGAGGACTAATTTAGGTCAGCAAAGTGGTAAAGCTAACCTTTTCCATCTCACCAAACTGCCTGCTATTAGCGAAAAATGGAAGTCTTGGTACGGTCAGCTCTAACCACCACTCTACGCACTTTTTAAGTCATGCCGGTACATTAGGTGA
>Ga0208182_1001181_pt1 | contig 12874 bp, 24 predicted proteins | sample MalvireepMed_906_FD_184248 | JGI IMG/M metagenome (GOLD analysis project Ga0208182, IMG submission 184248) | Marine viral communities from the Global Malaspina Expedition - Malaspina viral metaG DeepMed_906 (SPAdes) (version 2) | ecosystem: Environmental > Aquatic > Marine > Oceanic | place...
GGTGGGGTTATAGTCGGCGGGCTTATGGATGGAGCCTCAACCGCTAGACAGTTAGCCCTTTTTGAACACGCGGCTAGGACGGCGAAAAACCACCTTAACAAATCCTTGGATTCCGTTGTTACAAAGATGACTAAGGGCGGCCCCGGCGGGTCCATCCCCTCACGCCCCAACAGAACGAAGCTCTTCCTTGCTCCACTGGCCGCACAATTTGGTGAAGAGGAAACCAAAAAGAAAACGACAAAGCAAGAGGACTACCAGAGAGCGAAAGAACGGGCGCTAAAACTCCAAGACCCCCAAGGGCTTTCATCTTCTTTAAATAATATCACGGCTGACTTTGAGCACTATGCCCCAAACCTGGCAGAGGCAATGAAAGAACGATTAGCCCTGTTAACCAGTGTGTTGCTTGATGGATTCAATAAAGATAGCCGAACAATGAATGATAGATTGATGGGAGTACCGGAGCGCCAACCTACTGACAGGGAAGCAGCCCAGCAAGAGATACGCTTTGCCATAGCAGAAGACCCCATTAATGAGTTTTGCGGGGCTCTCGAATCTGGCACATGCACGAAAACACACAGTGAAACAATGCAACGAGTCTACCCTAATCTGTTTTTAGCGATAAAAGCGGGAATCTGGGAAAGAATCGCTGACAGGGCTGCTAAGGAAGACCCCATCCCTTACCAATGGAAACTAGGTTTCGGTATAGCGTTTGGGGAAGCGTTCGACGTTTCACAAAAACCAGAAAATATAACTACTTTACAAGCTTCCTATGGCGAAAAGTCAGAAGAAGGCACTAAGATTAAATCAACCCCGTTACTTAAGACCATGGGAGCCTTTGGGCCTTCCGAAGTTGAACAGATAGCGATGGGATAGGAGAAAAATAATGGGAACTCTTACATATAACAAAAACCTATCCCACCTGCGGGAAGTCTCTGCTGCCGATATGGGGGTTGATACGGTTGCGGGTAATGCAACCACCGAGGGGACTTGGATTAAGAGCGCGGGGTATAACCAATGTAGCCTGATGCTTAAATACCTTCACGTTTCAGGCGGTGGGAATCTAACGTTCAACATCGGGGTTTCTAACGACGCCGGGACTACTGAGTATTTTCTTCAGACTGCGGCGACAAGTTCAGGCGTAGCGACACTATCGACCCTTGATTATAAGTTAGCGAGTTTAGGCGGGAGTACAAATATCGTTATCGATTTTCCGCTTAACTACGAATATTTCCGAATCGCTAATTTGACATTAAGCAGCGGGGCTTCTGCCGACAAAATCACAATCACGGCCTTTCTAGGCAACTTATAAGAACGGAGGGCCGTTATGGGCTTTAGTACTATTGGAGGCGCGGGCGGTGGCTCGGAAGAAACCCCTAGCGGTGGAGCAGGTAGCGCGGAACACGCGGGGGTAGAGGACAACAGTTCGAGCAACGCGGACCAAATCCAAATCAACGACGGCTCTATTATTCTCAACAAAGACAATGACGATGTTGATTTCATCGTGGAGTCAGTCAACAGCGCTAAGATGCTGATGGTTAATGCGGCAAACGATACTGTTGGTATAGGGTGCGACCCTGTTGAAGCCGGTTCTGCGAATCCGAGTGCTTTGTTGGTTGTGTCAAACAGAGCCACAGCTTCAACCCCGGCAACTTACGCTCCTTTGGTCGTTGAAAATGCAGATGCAGCGGCATACATCAACGTGATTTCAAACGATGGCGGCTACCAGGGCCTTCTGCTCGGTGATGCTACCGATCCAGACGAAGCCGGTCTTGTTTATAATTCGGGGAATGGGCGTATGTATATTAGAGGCAGCGCACAATCAAATGCGGCTGCGTCTGTCACAGTAGGACATTCAACCAAGAGCGCAATTCTCGGAGATTCTGTTGTGCCTCCGTCTTCCGGATTTGAGATTGCAAAAGCCGCAGGTGACGCAGAGCTAACGATTTCAGCATACCACGATACCGAAGCCACTACGCCCAAGATCACGCTAAGGAAAGCAGACAACACTGTCGCTAGCCCTGCGCTTGTGGATGACAACGCAGTGCTGGGCGTTGTTAGCTTTCAAGGCCACGACGGCAGCGGATATCACGAGGGCGCGAAAATTGAGGCGCGAATTGACGGCACACCAACTGATGGAACAGATCTACCGAGCGAAATTACGTTTTGGACAACCGCGGACGGTGCGGGAACAGCAACAGAACGACTTGCTATAAAGCCAGACGGGCGCGGGGTTTCTGACTTTACTGCGAGTGCGTGGCTCAATATGAACGGCGAAGGCACTATCGCGATCCGCGATTCTCACAACATCTCCTCTCTGGCAGACAACGCAACCGGAAAACATACCGCAACATTTTCTGTTGCAATGGGAGATGCAAATTATTGTGTTGCTGGAGCAAACTTTGACACGAACGAAACTCTTCAGTCATCCAACTTCGTGGCCGAATCGCGCACAACCACCACGGTAGCAATCTGGAATTCAAACGCTCAAAACGGCACGTACTATGATGCGGAGTTTTTAAACTTTGTTATCTTCGGAGGGTAAACAAATGAAGGCAATTTTCAACAACAATGGGACGGCGTCAGTGCTGATCCCCGCACCTAATTTCTTGGCGACTCTTCCGGAGGGTTGGACCGATGAAGAAAAGATGATCCACGTTGCAAACAAGGATTTACCGGCCGGAACAAAATACGAGATTGTTGATGAAGTGCCGAGCGACCGGACTTTCCGCAATGCTTGGGAATACGCATCAGGACCAAACGAAAGAACAGCGCAGGAAATCGTACCTGAACCAAATGAAAGAACAGCGGGAGAATAGAATGCCAATCACTACTAACTTTGTAAAAGCTCAGGACATCACAAAGACACGATTGCGTGAAGAACGAAAGCCTCTGCTTGAACAGCAAGACGTTGCCTACATGAAGGCGCAGGAAGCGGGCGAAGACACGACGGCGATTGTTGCAGAGAAGCAACGGCTTAGAGATTTGCCCGCGCTAGTGGATGCGGCTTCAACGCTTGATGAGCTTAAGAACTTGTCGGCGTAGTGGAAGACAGCGCGACTACAGCGGCCCTTGTTGGCGTTGTGATGGCGCTGGTCAAGGTCGTGGAGAAGGGGCTCCAGAAGTCCTCGGGAGGTTCAATAGAATATAGGTTGGGTCTTTTGGAAACCCAGATTACTGAGATGAGGGATAAGCTTGCTGATTTCTCTCGCTGCTTTTACGAGTTCCGTGAGGAGTACCGTATAAGGGTTAGCGTCCAGCGGGCGAAGGAGGAAAAAGATGAGTAGTAATTCTAAGCCTGGTATCAAGAGCACCGAATTTTGGCTAAGTTGTGCAGGTCTTATCGGGGGGCTTGTTCTTTCGATGGTCCCTGAAAGCCCTTGGACAAGTATTGTGGGCGGCATCTTAGCCGCTGTGTGTGGCGCGTCCTACACTTTAGGCCGCAGCTTTCATAAAGCAAAAGTAGATTCCGCAGTGGCAAACGCCAAGACGGTTGCTGACACGCTGCTAAAAAAAAGTTCTTAAGTCTGGATGGACCAGATAATAATATGCTGCTTGCTGGCGTACGGTTTAATCATGACTGGTCTATTTCTGGCGGAAGCTTCGAGCCTGAAGGCTTTGTCCAATTTAATTCTGAGATTGGAAGAAGCGTTAAGGCATTTGCAGAAGCAACAGCCACCGCCGAACAGCTAGCAGGGATGGCAGGTATCAAAGTGACCTGGTAATCAAGAATCTTTCCAGTTCCAGAAGTGGTCAATCCATCTAGCACGCCTAGAGGGTCGGCTGTCCACGTGGATTCTTCCACGGTATAACCCCAAACCTCGGAAGTGTAGTTGGTCGGCGAGAGTGTATAACTTCAAGATTCTGGAGTTACTTCTTGGGCCGTGGGCAAATGTAACGTCACAAGCATAACACACACCTTCACGGGGAACGTGCCAGGATTTCTTAGCAGCTCCGTCGATGGTTGCGTTGTACTCAGCACACCTTATTCCAGAGGTCACCTTTAGGGCTACCCCAATTTCATCTCTTAACCGCTGGAGCTTCTCAACATGCTTGGGGTCCATGTGCCCGGAGCGGCAACCGCAGCGACATTCGAATTCGTAGGCAAGCCAATTTTTGGTGAGACGTTTAGGCATAGTAAAAAGGGCCGGTGAGTTTTGGGGAGGTGTTACCCTCTGGGAGTGGAAAACAGGGTTCACCGGCCCTAACTAATACTAGCACTATTGATGTGGAACACAAGAAACTACCCGAACAACCTCTTTAGGAACCCAGGTTTACGACTGACCAAGAACGGGCGCATTACTTCCGGTGCTTTTCCAAGACTGTCATGCACATCGCGGAACCCATCTACTGCCACCGATAAGATTTGGGTAACCTCATTATTGAGAGGAGAGTTGGGCTCCATCAAAAGCCTCTTCCCAAAAACGGAGGCCAGCCCCGCAACCTCTTCGGCCAGCGTCTCAAGCGATTCCATGGCTGCCTCGATGGATGCTAAGTCCTTCTTGTACATATAGTATTCATTCCGGCTTAGTTTTGTTGGGGTTGTGGCCTGGCTGATTGCCCCGCTCTTTTGGACCCCCGACTTGCCAGGGTTGGCTTTCAAATTAATAGTGGTCATTCCCCACCTCTTTCTCAATAACGAGATTTAAAAAATCTCTATCAGCGTGGCTTGGCCCTTCAGTCTTAGCGACCTTCGGCAGGGTCGCCCCAAGTGCCGCCATCACTAGCTTTTCCGACCGCCAAAGAACCCCCGCCGTTAATCCGGCGACTAGAACCATGGCCATTAGAACCCCAGGCCAACGCCTTCTGTGATGTGGTACAGAGTATCTCATTATTTCCACCTCTCCCTTAAGTTACGCCCTATGGCGTGTATTTTAGTTGACGAGCACTATTAGCCCGTGGTAAAGTTTCCGTAAGGCTAACAACTAACGTATGGGAGTGCAAGTTTATGAGTGAAGAAATTAATGACCGGCTAGAGCGTCCGGGTTCTAGTATGGTTTACGACATCGTTGTTACCGGTGGCCAAGAGGCTTATGAGAAGCTGGTCCTCAAGATTCCAACGATAGTAAATGATTATATGGAACGGGGACTTCGCTTTGAATTGCCATCTATGCAATGGGCCGCTGATGATAACGGTTGGGAATTCACCAAAGCGGAAACCATAAGGTGGGAACAGGACGGGGTTCCGTATCGTGATACCCCTGATTTCTGGATTGAGTCGATGGGGAGGAAAATCCTGGTTGAGGTTAAGACCCACAATCAATGGATTCGTGAGCAATACGGTGACGAGCACTCAGAGGATGTACCTGATAGGGTATTCGTTCAGTGCCAGATGCACTGTGAGGCGTGGGACACGGAAGAGTGCCGTGTTGTGGCTAGTTTCGGTGGGGAAAAGCCAGAGGTATTTTTTGTTTACCGTGACCGTACCGCCTGGAAGAACATCCACAAAGCATGTGTAGCATTCTGGCACGACCACGTTCTAACCAAGATACCGCCGCCACCAGTCGAGGCTTCCAAGTACCCCCGGTTACGTGACGAGAACATGCTTGTGGCTACAGAGGAACACCTAGCCAAGCACAATCGCCGCGATGAAATCATTGGGTTGATTAGAGGGTTGACTGACGAAAAAAAGGAAATTGACGAATGGTTTAAAATCGCCATCGGGGAAAATGTTGGAATTCAAAATGACGCATTGCGGTACACATTGAAGGCAAGCAAGGCTAAACAGGTTCTCGACCACAAAGGGCTAATCCACGAGATGAACCCTGACCCCGAGCTAATAGCAAAGTATACAAAAACCGTTGAAGGTAATCGCATTTTGAGAAGCCTAAAACCAAAGGTGGTGAAGTAATGGCTAGCAATAAAAAGTGTAAAGAATGCGGCGAAGACTTGAACGATGACGACCGGCGATGGGTGGCAAAACACACCTTATATTGCCGTGAGTGCGTCTGTGAGCCAGTGTTTAAAGCAATGACTGCCTTGCATAGTGAAGAAAAAGTAGCACGGGCTAAAGCAGCCGAAGGGAAGGAAACCGAGTAATGGCAAAAAATAAAAACTCAGCAAAAGAATTGGTAGAATTTTTAGAATCCAAAAGCCTAGAGGTTGCGAAGGTAACACCAGCGAACCGTTCCGTTGAGGAAATGGTGAAGATGGCGGTCATTGCGGTAACTGATAGCCCAAAGGTTTTAGAGTGTTCCTCCGTCTCTATCTATCGTTCGTTTATGCAAACGTGTCAGATGGGTCTATCCCTTAGCCCTATCCTAAACGAGGCACACCTTATCCCTTACGGTGGAACGTGTACGCTTCAAGTGGGGTACCGGGGGTGGATTAAACTGGCCAAGCAATCGGGTGAAGTTCAAGACATCTACGCCGAGGTTGTTTGTGAGAACGATTCTTTCAAAGTAATTAAGGGTCTGTCTCCAGATTTGCAACATGAGATAGCGACAACACAGCGGGGTGTACCCACCCACGTTTATGCGGTTGCACTTTTCAAGAGCGGCTATGCACGATTCGAGGTTGTCCCTTGGTCCGACATTGAAAAAGCCAAGCAGCTCTCTAAGCGCGGTGGAAAAGTAAACCCCGCCTGGGCAATGTGGGAAACGGAGATGGGGAAGAAGGTGGCAATCAAGCGCCTTGTCAAAACTTTGACACTCGGTGAAAACCTAGCCCGAGCCGCAGCAATTGAACACAAGGCTAACGATGGGATTTTTATAGACCCCGAGGTAGATGACCTAGAAGACTTTATCGAAGCGACCACGGTTGTGGATGGCGAAATTGGGGAAGTCCCCGAAATCCCTAAATCCCTAAAGGAACGGCTGGCCCATGTCCAAGATGGTTGATTGGGCCTTGCAATATGCTGACGAGGGCTTTGCGGTTTTCCCGCTGCATTCCATAAGCGCTGGTCAATGTACCTGCAAAGCTAAGAAGGATTGCAGTAGTCCGGGGAAGCACCCCCACTGGGGGGAGAAGACACTTCGGCGCGGCGTGAAGGACGCAACGGTAGACCCCAAACAAATCAAAGCTTGGTGGAAGCACTGGCCGAACGCAAACATCGGGATTGCAACGGGCCGGATTAGCGGGGTCGTCGTCATAGATATCGATGGGCCAGATGGAGAGAAGAGCATAAAAGAGTTAGAACGCCAGTGTGGCAAATTGCCCAAGACGCTAAGAGCACAGACGGGGAAAGGTGCACACCTATTTTTCCGTAGTGGTGGACATGAATACAAGAACCGGACGGCCATTTATCCGGGGGTAGATATTCGTGGCGACGGTGGATATGTGGTCGCCCCCCCGTCTGTGCATATTGCAGGAAAGCGATACCGCTGGTCTAATGAAGGGTCGCCAGTAGACCCCCCGGTGTGGGTCCGGATGATTCTAACCCCAAGGGTCGAGCCCCAGATTTCTGAGCCACGAGTGAGATTAAATCCGCCTGGAGAGGATGACCCCTTGCTTCCCTCAATGGTGCGGCCCATCCCTGAAGGTGGGAGGAGTAACAAGTTGTTCCGCATAGCGCTGCGGTGGGCGAGGTACGAGAACAAAACCCCACGGGAGGTTCTTCAATTGCTTACGGAGACAAATAAAACGAAGTGCAGGCCCCCGATTGGAAAAAGCGAATTGCGGTCAATTTGTAGGAGTGCCTGTAGAACAGCTAACGGCAGAGGGAAGGCTGAACAAGCCCTACCCCCCACCCCTTCACACACAAGAGAAGGTAAAGAAAGGGTGCCCTATAATGGACCACAAATCAAGAATCCAGCTAAGGATTCAGCGCTTCGAAGAGAAAAGAGAGAAGGATAGAAAAGCAGGGGAAGATCCCCCGCCGGAAAGAAAGAAGGGAAAGCCCCGCAGTAAGAACCCGGACGAATGGACCGAGGCACAAATACAGCGAGCTGTTGCAAATGTATTAGACAGATTAAATATTTGCTGGTGTCACGTACCAAATGAAGGAAAGCGAAATAAAATCGCGGGGAATATGCTTCGGGCGGCAGGATTAAAAACGGGTGTCCCTGACATTCTTATTTTCTCACAAGCCCCCAATAAACCCGAAGCTCGGGGAATAGCGATTGAGTTGAAGCGGGTAAAGGGCGGGCGAGTTAGCGAGAATCAACACAAGTGGTTAAAGGATTTGGATAACCTTGGATGGCACACCGCCGTTTGCAAGGGATATTCAGCGACGATTAAAGAGTTAGAGGAACTGGGATTCCTCAAGAAAAAAGGAAATTAGTTATGGCAAGATGCGGAAGAAAACCACTAGGACCAGGGGATAGCAAAGGATGCCGGGAATTGTTTGATTGGATTCAGGACAAGGGGCTAACCTATACGCGGGCCGGTGAGTTGCTCGGGTATCCCAAGGAACGAATCTCAAGATACGTTACCGGGGCAAGACAACCCAACCCCGAGGCAATGTACAAGATTTTTAAGCTGGCTAATATCAAAATGAGCAGCTGGCTAGAGAATTAATTTACTGATTCGTCCCATTCCCGTATGGGCTTAATCACACAGCCGAACGCCATCCCGGTACTAACGCGCTTCTTGTCGAGTCCCTTCACCTTGCTCAAGCGCTTGCTCAGTGTCCGTGCGCCTATTTCCTCACATCGTCCTACACGCCGAGCCCAATCCTTGTAAGCCTCTCTTAAATCTTTCAATGGGGTGGTGTTCTTTGTGGAATGTTCGAGGCAGGTAAGAGCGAAATCAAAGACCGCGTCTGAGTCCTTACGCCATTCCTGAACGGTTTCTTCGTGTGAGTCTAGCCTTGTGTAATCACCTTGACGAATCAGCCTTGACGCCCCGTGTAAGGCCCACAGAATAATACTTGAACGCTCGGGTAGGAGTTCGGCTTTTATCTCTGCTTTTGTCTTTCGAAATGGGGATTCTTCAAAGTTCTCATTGAACGCTAAGGTAATGAAACGCCGGAAGAAACCGAAGCTAGTGTCTTTAGTCCTGGGGATTTCGTTAGCGCTGAATATGTGCCCAGCCGAGGGCCGCAGATAAAACGGGGGCTGGTACGGTAGCCGCGCTTCGATAAGGTCCCCAGCTATTACCGCCTTAAATACATCGGTCTGCTCTAGTACGCTGGTTTCCGGCAGCTCGCTTACTAGATTGATTCGGGAATCCTTGAGACTGGCCAAGGAATAATCCCTATCCCAACGCCGAGGACTTACATAAGTGGTGGTACCTTCTGGAAATAGTAACTCAGCAACCATCGAAGATAGCATCGATTTTCCGTTGCTCCCCTGACCCACGCACAAGAGGCATTTTTGAAAGGTGGTCACGATGTTAGCAATCGAGGCCCCTATGAATTCCTGCAACACCTTAATTTTATTGTGCTTATCTTCGTCGTTTTCCCAGAGTGTGTTTAGGAACTCCAGCCATTTCAACGGGGGCTCGGCCTCCTCGTCTAAGTCGAAGTCATAAGCAACGGTCGCAGCGTGTTCGGCGCTATGGTCCTGTAATTCCACAGCAAAATTATCGACAGTACAAAAACCGTTGGTGAATGCTACCCCCGGCGTTGGGGTCTCAAAGAATTTCGGGGCTTGCAAATCATAAAGCCTCTCGATAGACCTCGAAATGTTCCCGGCTTTTTGCCAACTCACGTTTATCCGTTTTGGCTTTCCCGATTCGGGGTGGGTGAGATTTCCGTCATAGAGCTGCGCTAGGCTAATCAAAGTTGGGAGTTCAACGCGAGCCCAAATCCCTTGTGTTGAGCAGTACGACCAGAGGAAACCCTCGGTAGACAGCAGGGGCTCGGTCGATAACCCAAGGCGCTCAGTGACAACGTTGCACGCTTCCGCAATGTGTCGCGCCAGTGCGGTTTCACTGTCAAAGGTTGGCGGCGTTTGTTTGATGAAGTTGACTACGTCGGCATAAACACTAGGTAACCTGTATATTCCCATTATTATCCTACCCTCCAAAATTGCGCATGTAGACCATCGTATGACATGAAACCACACCACGCAAGAAAACTGTAAAAGGTATTATTTCCTCAACGGAAACATGTAGGGAAGACAACTACTTAGAGGGAAAGGTAGGTAAAACTAATTCTGTCCAGAGTTTCGGCGGGTGAGGGTGGCGCCGTAGGTGCTAAAAAAGAGGCAGCGGTAACTGATGTCGTGCCCGGTTGAGTTTATCGAGAGTGCAAGGGAAGCGACAGACGGATGTACCATCAAAGCTATGTGCCCCCGCGCTGGCTATATGTGAGATCCTACGAATGCTATTCACCCGCCCAACGTGCAAGTAACATCGTTTTTTCGCAAGCTCACCCCAGGCCATAATCGTTTTGAGTTTCCACGGAGTAGACCCCCCGACGAACAGCCCGATTTCTTCACAGACATAGGGCCGCAGGTCGGCGGGTGTCATTCCGTCCTGCACTGCGATGAGCATTTTTTTGGTGTATGGCTGAACAGTGTTTGCCCACCTTAAGGAATACTCAAGCGACGGCATACCACCTGCGACGATATCTGGAAGCACAACCCAATCAGGCTCAAGCCCTGTGTCCCCAGCGTACTGCACTGAAAAGTCTAGGCACCGCATGAAATCAGGCTCGTTGAATTCCCTGTCATTAAGCCAAGCACTCCACGCCCCATTATCAATGGCATACGGTAAATCAGGCTTAGAATCCCAGTTGTGCCCGGATGCCACCCACAGAACGCGCCAGTTATTTTCTACGAGTTGCTCTCTTGTTGTGCGTGTGCCGGTTGATGAACAATACGGAATCATGCGCCGTCATAAAAAGCTGTTGAGCGTGGGGATTCCCTCACTGTAACCGCTATCTTATGCACCGAGGCATTATCACCCCACACCTTGAAAAGTTTCTGGTGGATGAAAACGACAAGATTCTCAGTAGTCGGATTCTCTAAGCCCTCAACTTCATTAAGGACTTGGTGGTCTAACTGGGTGTGCAAATAAGACCAAGCCTTGTCAATCTCTGCCGTGTCGAGAATCATCCCTGAGTGCATCCCGGCTTTTCCGGTAAGCTCGATAGTGCAGCGGTAAGAATGGCCGTGCATCTTTTTGCATTTATGATCGTCAGCCACATTAGGGAGAAAGTGGGCAGCTTCGAAAAATTGATCCCTTGATATTTTAAGCGTCATCATCGGCCCCCTCAAAAATTAGCCCGTGTTCGCAGAGCCAAACCGGTTTATTAATGTGGGATTCCCTGACCCGCCCAAGTGAGCGGGACAAGGTTTTCCCCAAGTCTTTTCTTGTAAGAATGGAGCAAGGCCCCATTGTCATATTGCTGTTGGGATGAAACCGGGCTTTGGTCTTACGCCGCCCGAAGCGCATCTCGTTTTCGATGCTCATTTTGCCCCCTGTGTGTGAGTCCTTTATTCTACACCGAGTTTAAGATCTGGAGCAATTTTTTAGAATGCGGCCCAGAGTTTCGCAGCTAGACCACCAAGTAAGAGAACAACCAACCAAATACCCACCCACTCAGTCGTGCCGAGTATCATAGGCTCGGGCTCGGGCTCGGGTGGCTTGTTGCGGCTTTTGATTCCGAGATACCTATTCCTCACAGCATCAACCCCCACCACACCAGCCCGGTCAGAAGTAGCGAGCCAATTGCCCACCGGTAGAACTTCCGGGTTGCTGTCTCTTCGGCGCGTTCTCTTGCTTGGCGCTCTGATATTTCATCAAGTTTGATTCTTAGTGATTCGCTGTCCCAATAATCCATTATAAAACCCCTTTTTTGTGTGTTTCTAAAACTGTATTTAGTCGAAGTCGTTTTATTTCCTTCTCCCGTGGCCCATCGCTGGGGACAAAGCCAGTACCCGGAGGGATAGGCGGGAGCCCCGCTATCGCTTCAAGTGCCAAGACGACCCGCAAAAGCATTTCGCTGGTGGTTGCCATTTATAAACCCCCATCGGTTAAAGCCAAATACAGAAGAATGTACCAGGCCTGTTTGAAAATTCTTCTTCTACGGTTTTTCATCTCGCCCCCCAATGGTTTAAGTCTAGCGCCTGAATTGCTGCTTTCCTGGCCTTCTTTGTAAACGGGCATACATCACAGCATTCTTTCAGGTTGCCCAGGTATTGCGGTTGCTTGGCGCAGTCCATATCCCCCGAGCGCTTGAACTCTAGGATTGTGCCATCTCTTGGACAGACTACCCGCACCGAATCATGGTGTACTGTGGCTTTCATTGGGGGTCCTCCCCCTGGATAGGCTCGCGCTCTATGCAATTTTCGCAGGAATAATCCACTAGGAACCCCTGAATAGGTGGGTATTCCCCACAGTATGCGCACCATCCCGCTTTTCTCCGGTCGGACGCTACCAACTTTTCAAGCGGGGTCATTGTTTCGAGAATGGGGGCGGGTACAATATTCATGGGCCGCAGGAGTTTTTCTAGGTATGCTACCCGAGCTTTCAACATTGCTACCGTCTCATAATGTCCGGTGACTAGTTCTAGCTTTTCTTTTTCAGTAGTCATTTTCTTAACTTCCTTGTGTGCTGGGTTTATTTTTTGGGTGGATACATTGTTTGGTACCCGGTGATTGTGGCCTTAAGCTCGGCGATTTTTGGCCCTAGTACCTCGTCAGTCTGGTGAATGAGTTCGGCAATAAGCTTTACGTTATTTTTGTGCCAGCGCTCAAGCTCGGCAATTCTTGCGGCCTGTTCTTTGTGCCTCCCTTGCCAGTAGTGGATGCTTTCGCGGGCTAGGCCGAGTTGAGCCACAATCAATTCGCTCCCACTGGCCTGTTCTTTGTTCTTCTTTTCTAGGTCGCCAATTTGGTTTTGGTGGTATTCGTGCGTTTCGTCCTCGTTCAGTCCGTAGGGGTTATAGCACTCCCCGCACTCTTTCCCCTCTTTCGGGTTCGGCTCGGTCAGGTCGTCACAGTGGCGGCACTCTTCAAAGTCGGCGGGCTCCGGGTCGTTGTGCTCATTC
>Ga0208182_1001188_pt1 | contig 12822 bp, 21 predicted proteins | sample MalvireepMed_906_FD_184248 | JGI IMG/M metagenome (GOLD analysis project Ga0208182, IMG submission 184248) | Marine viral communities from the Global Malaspina Expedition - Malaspina viral metaG DeepMed_906 (SPAdes) (version 2) | ecosystem: Environmental > Aquatic > Marine > Oceanic | place...
ATATGAGGTCACGCCAAGTTTTCTAGCCTTCAGATTAGGAAGTACCCCACCAGGCCCTACTCCCTCTGCATATTCATGCAACTTCATTAAATGAGGCCACTTGATAAATGCTACACTCCCTTTACCTAAAGGAGGCGGATCAGGAATAAACACATGATCCAGAAAATCCACCAACTCCCGCTCTACTAATACCCTCTCATATCCCAGTATCAACGCCCTATCATCTATCCCAGATACCATAAACTATACCAACCTCATAAAATCTTAAACCCTAAAACGTCAAATACGTTTAACGTATGTGGGGGGTATAGGGTTTCCCTATTATCTCCCCCCCAGGCGGGTACGCGTTGCGTGCGTGCGCATCATGCCCGTTCCGTTAACCGCCGTTGACGCCTGCCTACTACTACTGCCCTACCACTGCCCTACTCCTCGACGTCTTCGTCTTCGTCACTGTCCCCATTATCAACAGTGGGTTCCTCTTCATTGTCTACCTCTTCTGATTCGATCTCTTCTACTTCAGCCATTGTTATATTCTCCTATCTGTTTATTGATCTCTAGAGTATTACCAGAATCCCCATAATCAGGGTTTAAATGCTCACTGTCCAACGTTGTATCCTCTACCAGTGCTGTACTATTCCTTAGTGTATTTACCTTGCTACGTAGTTCGTCGGTCGTTGTATTCTTCAACGCTTCAACCAGCCTTGCAAAGTCGGTTGTCGTGCTATGGCTTTCCACCTGGGTGACGAATAATCGCTGACTCTTTCCCAGTAGTTCAGAGGCATCTAGTCTGTGTTTGATAGATTCTGTCCTATCTCTCATAGTTTCAGACCAGAATGATTGTACTTCAACGGCATCAGCAATAACAGGTGCCGTTATATTGTCCCGTAGCTCTGCAATTCTTGTGATAATCTTGGGGTTATTTGCGATAGTGTATGCATCCCTTGCTATAGTGGTATCAAGTGAATGTTCTGTGTTATATGCTTCCTTGTATGCTTCCGATTGATTTAATCCCTGTACCATCAATCTCGCAAACTTTTCTTGTTTTGATGTTAACTGCGTGTTGTATTCCATAATGCCTATAAATCAATCACAGTTGGACGCTTAGGTCAATATAGTTTGTGCCTGATTTCATGCAATATCGCCGTTTTGCACAATAATTTCACAATATATTGCCAAATTGGTCCAAAATGGTCAAAAATTTTTTATTCTGTGCCTAAATTGGGTATTGACAATGCCTTTTTATGGGTGTACCATGCACTCAGTCGATTATGACAGTATGCGATGACATACGATAACGATACAGGAACCTTAAAAACTGAAGATGCAGAGTCGAAGAGGGCGGACACAGTTGAAAGACTGGCTAGAGAGCGAGACTCTAGGGATAGCACTCGAACCGCAGGGCGACGAAGGTACGAACCTTCTGACAAGGGTCAAGCGGTCTGATCCACTAGCAACGGAGCAGATTAGCACCCGCCAGTAACAGAGCGATGATACCCGAAGACTTGAAAGCTACTTCAGAAAATAGACGGCAGAGACTAAGAGGACAACGCAAGCCTAGAAATTGCGAGCATTTACGGGTTTGCGCTGTCTTGTTAGTAAATCAGCAGGACAAAATTTAATACTTGGAGGACACAGGGATAATGGAAAGACTAGAAAGAGGGACACGAAACCTAGCCAAGTTAGCGAAAATCGCGGACTCTTACAGTGGAAAAGTTACATTCTGGAACCCAACAAGTGACAACCAGAGCACGTTGACAGTCCACAGGGCAGACGCTCGCGCTCTGACACTTGTATATGACTACAAGTTAAACTCAGAGCAACAGGAAGTATTTCGTAGCAAGATCGCGACTGTTAGCGGTTACATCAAGATGCTCCGTTTATCATGGGGTAATGTGCATTATGAGAAAGTAGAGGCATAACAATATGAACATAATGGAACACATAATGGCCTACACATACGAAGCGGATTACCATTGCATACCATGTACAGTGCAAAGGTTTGCATACTTTCACACTGGCAACGTAAGAGGAGGAGGAGTTGACTGGTATGGTATCTATACTGACCAAGTAGACAATGAAGGCAATCTAGTCAATCCAGTATTCAGTACTGATGAATGGCAAGAGCTGGATGAGGGATTCATAGAAGAAAACCCCACTCAATACATGGCTTGCGGTGACTGCCATGAAGTGATAGATAGCTACGCGGTCTAGTTTCAACTTTGGACACGGGCAGGCGATGCAAATCGCTTGTCCCTTCCAGCGTTAAAGCTGAGAATTAGAAAGTAGAGGTGTAACAATATGGCCAACGATATGATAGGCACATACCCAGTATGCGACACGCATAAGGAATCACTTGAGCATCGACTAGGTAATCGGATCCGCTTCTGGCAGACTGATAACACGCCCATACTGGGACATTACACGTTGTGTGAAGCGCATCTAACGGGATGCATCGCACCGGCCACTCATCGCTATAAAATTATAGGAAAGTAGAGGTATAGGAATTGAGAGAAATAACTAACGAACACGCAATATGCCAAGAGATGGCGGAAAGTCTTCAGGCTACAATCAATAAGCTCCAGGCTACCATTAAGACATTACAGGAAAGAACTAATGGGCTAGATCCCAAAGTTGTCACGCCAATAGCAAAACTACAGGAGACGATTAATACATTGACGGATCAGATCGAGGTCGCTGGACGTATGGTGGGACAGGTTCTTGACAACTATATCGTCTCTGGCAACATGGATCTGAAGGCAAGGGTTCCTATGAACAGGTACCAACGAGAATATCTCCTGAGTAGGGCATACGATGCCCTGGGATCAACATACTTCAAGGTTACACGCAAGCCCCTCGAGTGGTGGCGAGATAGCGAGAAGACAAAACGCGGTTTCGTATCGCGGTAAGGCGCTTGTCTCCAATGACACATATGACTTGGTACAGCGACTACAGGCAATCATGGACTCAGAGGACAAGGAGTAATATGAAAAATACAGAAATGGAATTGCTGGAGTCTCAACTAGATTCTATCGCTTCACGGATTTACCACAATAGAGACAAGATTGACAACATCCGCGAACAGGTTCGAAGATTAAACGAACAGATTAAAGCGTATAGCTTGGTGGAGCACCTTGACTGTGATGAGTTTACGGACACGATGGACAAAATCAAGAAACAATTTACCCTGAGCGAATACGCACGTATCAAAATCGCATATAAAAGTTTCCCTTTGGGCGATAGTTAGCATATGACCACTGGGGGGAACTGCGGTTCCCTCCAGCAATGATGTGCTAAACATCAGAAAGAAAAGAAAGGGGCGAATAATGGCACAGACATTTCACTATCGGTGTAATCACTGTGAACTGGTGATTCAACACAACGGCAATATCGAGGACGCTATGGCCAGGCTAGACAGCCATAAGCAGATTCACATTAACAAGAACACGGAAAAGCTAGGCGAACTCATAGATGATATGGGCAAGACAATACACGATCTGTCCACGGCGATCAACAAACTGGCCAACAAGCAAGAGATTAAGGAGGACGCATGACTACAGTACAGGTATCAATAGACGCAGTAGCAGAGAACACAACGTATGAGGTCAACGGCGAGGAATTTTATAAGATGCCAAGCCAACAAAATACCAGAGGGTCATTCCCAGAAGATGTTCTTGAGAACATTAGACAAGCAATAAGAGATACCATCGGCAGAATACGGGTGGAGAGCATAAATAGTGGGTCGGGGCGGTTTAGATTAGGCTCGTTGATTGGTGTGCAGATAAGCAGAGGATACCGCACTACTCATCTGCGAGTGATGGTTAAAAAAGACAACACAATCAACCTTACCCAGGTACGCAACAAAATTGCTCAACTCCAAGCCGAAGATGACAGATGTAGGCAAAGGAGCCAAGAGTATGCAGTACGATACGAGGAAGAAAGAGCCGCGTTAGCCTCGCTGCGCAATAAGCTGAACGTCCTACATGCTTACAATCCCTATCGCCTATTCGCTAACGCGGCACGTTATGAGGTTACTGAATACAGGCACGAACATGGGTTTGCAATGAAACTTCAAGCCCTAACAGACGAACAGGTTATGTTCATTGCCGATATAGTAAATACTTGGAATACAAAATAGGTGAGCCAAGCACATGGTAAAATACATCAATCTACATTTGGAGGTGCGACTTGCCGATTCCAATCCCTGATGGCATGAGAGACTATGTGAGAAGCTACTGGGGCCACTATACAGCGTTACCAGAGACGTTCACTGACGATGGCGGAACAACTTACAACTGGAAGGTAATCTGGAATACCTTCATAGATAACAATGAGTTCGATCTGGACGTTGGCGCAAATCGAAAACAGTTTACGATCCCATCCAACTACACCTGGCGTGATGACGCCTTGCCGTCATAGCTAACCGACTGCTCTAGCTTACAATCCTTGGATTGTGGGCTAGGTCGGGACTGTTAGCAGTACCAGATTTTACGAAGGGGGGACACATAAAGCCACAAGGGTTGACAGTATACGAATCTATCAGGTATACTGTCGTAAATTCAACGCTACACATGGAGGTGAAAGAATATGGCAACACAACGGCAACCACTGGAGACTATAGAGGGAAAGGTGACGGCTACATACGACCCTTCACCTGGAGGAGCCAATCAGTACATCAGTTTCTATGTACAGCCTGATGGCGAGGACTCTGGAGTGGGGATCAAGGCATGGAGTAACGAGGACGTAGTATATGCTGTCGCAAAGGTCATAGAAGCTGGTGAATACATCACAGTCAAGGTGCAGAGAAGGCCGAACCGCGATCCTGATGGCCCAGACTATCTGAATGCCAAAGAAATCATACGAAGCGGTAGAGATATCTCTGCGATAGAAGCCGATGACGATACCCTCGTAGATGAGCCAGTAACAGCAGTCAGACAGAACTACATGCCATCCGCCAGAGATGAATGGACTGCTGATGGTATGAAACAGGGCAACTCCAAGACCAATGCAACGGCTCTCGTCGTAGCCCACTTAACAGCATACCAGACGCTACCATCGGAGGAATGGCTGAGTGAGGCCGCGGACTTGGTGAACTTTGGGGCAAGGGCGATACGCTGTAACGCGGAGCCTGTAGAGCCTGACGTCGAGGACTCAGAGGAAGGTGGTGCATAAATGAAAGCAACAGAGGTGCTTGTGATGGCAATGAAGCTACTGGTTACAGCCGAAACTATATCAGAGGCCGAAGCGTGTACGAGTGTAGTCAATGAGATCATTGCCAAAGGGAACCTCTCCGATCTGGAAGTAGATCAGTGCAAAGCCTTGACCCTTGTCGAGATGCAGATCGCACTGAATCACGCGAAATACAAGGAGGACATACTGTGATTACGATACACAGAACAACGGACAATACCTATCACCCAGTACCCCCAGTACAGCCCTATAATTTACCGCCAACAGAACTTGATGCCGTACCATGGACTATTGTCGAGTCAAAAGCCATGTACTGCGATGAGTGCGGTAGCGGTGATTTAACTGTCGCTTATGTACGGCTTGCAAGTTCCACAGACAGCACTCCAGTATGGAGAATGTGTGAGGACTGTGCTTCATATGAAGGCATAGAGGAACTGGACTGTAACTGCGTAATCTTAGAGAGAGCATAGGGCAGAGGACATGGAATTCAAACGAACTTTAACAGTGGCTGAAATGGTGGAGATGGCTGAACAGGGGCATACGCTGAGGGCAATCGGACAACTTGGCAATATCACCCGTCAACGTGTGGCCCAGTTGATTCAGCCACACTTCACAAGACCACCAGCATACAAACCGCGGTGCTTATTGTGTGGCACAATTACCCACGGCACAAAAGGCTACTGTCGACAGCACTTGCCTTGGACTCACGGCACATCCACAGGCTATCGGGCACGTGGTTGCCGATGCAAGGAATGCAGGGCATGGAATGCAAATCTATACAAGCGAAGACGGGCCAGAAAGGCGTGTGAAGAATGAGGAAAGAATATTCGGATGAAGTTGCTGACGCAGTGGGTAGGAATCTGCGACAGTTTGGTTACACTAATCTAACCAAAGAAGAAGTCAGGGATGTGTGTCGTAAACTGGTTGAGGATGGCGAGATGTCTGGTGGAATCATAGGAATGTTTGCGAAGAACATACTAGAAGAGAATGGATATATGGATAAGGCCGAATAATGTCGCTTGACGCTATACGGCTAGTCAGGTACAATAATACCTAGAAGGAGGGTGTATGGAAATTACTAATGGCACACGCTTACGAGTCAATGTTTCGCGTACCAGCAAAGGTGCTTATAGCTGGGATCACACCGCGGAAATCATTATCAAAGAAGACGAAGGCACAGACCATGAAGGCAACGAGGATTTTTACTGGTCAGTTCCTTCCAAGATGATTGACTTGATGGTTATATCGGACGAACTGGAACGGGAGTTACAGAAGCGTTACGGAAGGCAGGAGGATGCCACCGAGGTGGAGTCATGATATCCAACACAGAGATGGCACAGCGATACGTTCAGTCCCGATGGGCAAACGCACCACGGACAACCAAGCAGTGTGAGTTCTGCGCGGAAGAGTTTGAGACATTCTTCCCAACTCGTGCGAAGTTTTGTCCGCGGCCAAGGCTATGCCGACAAAAAGCCTTTGAACGCAGAACGAAAATCATACGGAGTAGCATCTAATGCGTACAGGAAAAATACCAGGGTGGTTTAACCCAGAAGAATTCGCCAGAAAGAACGCATTGATTCAGCAATACGAGGATGCGACTAGGGCCGTCCATGAATCCAGATACTACGAACTGGCGGATCAGCGCAAAGAACTTAGCGCGATAGTGAGGGACAAACAATGCCGTCAGTGCCAGAAAAGCCCGCACGTGAAAGTTCGCACTATCACGACTGAACCACCTCACATATTAGACCCGCGTCCTGGGGCAGTGTGCGGTTGTATGCAGGAACGCTATATTAGCTGTGGTTGCTATCCTGACGAACCAGAACTGCAACACCTGGAATCAATTTACGAACAGTACCGCCGTGGTGGCGTCATGGCTGTCCACACAGCAAATGTTGTGGAACGACAGCTACAAAAACGAGCGAGAAGGAGAGGAATATTGCCAACAACAGAAGTAGTAGCCCAAGCAGATGTGGAAAAACATCTTACAACCTTTGGTACGCTGGGCAATGGAGAAATAGACAAGGCCATGACGATGGTGAAACAATACGGATTCAGTCCGCAGTTACACCTGACTCTGTACCAGGGACGCGTCACCGTCAACGTAGACGGACAGTTCTGGTGGGCCAGACAACACAGTCAAGAACGCTTTGATATCATCACGAAGCCGATCCCCAATGCAGACAAGGCACAGTATGGTATCGCACCCATAGAAATCGGGTGCATAGCCGAGATATATAGGGTTGGCAGTAACCGCCCTGCCTGTACAGGATTTGGCAGAGCTTCACGGGATGGAAGGAACCCTGTTGCCCGTGGATCAGCAGTGGAAGCACAGCATCCATACAGGATGGCAGAAAAACGTGCAGAAGCACAGGCTCTGCGAAAGTGGCTTGCCATTGGGGATGTACAGCTACCCGATGACCTTGCAGAAGCATGGGATGAGGCAGAAGCTGTCGAGGATGTTGTATGGGATACCGCCGTGGACAGTCAGGTAAGTCCGCGACCCGCCAACGTAGACAGTGATGGCGTTATCGTAGATGACATGCCAGAACCTGTACCTCCACCCGATTACGGCCCATTCGAGACATGGGTTAATACTTGCCCAGTACACAGCGATCCGTGGGTTGAAGGAAAGTTTGGAGTGAGCCACACATTGTCGGAAGAACAGAAGCTGGCCGACGACACTGAGGCTAAATCCTGCTATTTTGCAACAGTCTCCCAGAGGAAAGCCGTGGACTTAATGCAGACCATCGAGGCTGTTAAAGAGTGGATGGCAGAGAATCATCCAGGTAAGGTCTGGCGTAATGACCTCACATGGACTGAGCAACTTGAAGCCATAGCCAAAATGGCACTGGAGCGAGATCGGAACGACCTGTTCCCATCCACCGCATAACCAACGGATATATGTCGCGATTAGAGAGGGGCACAACGCCCCTCTCTTTTTTTGCCTTGACATATTTCTAAGCGTAATGTTACTATCATCACAACGCGGAGGACTGAAAGGAGTAACCAATGCAAGTAACGGTGGCAAATTGTCTGCGCTGTAAGCATGAATGGGTTGTACGTCAGGCAAAGCGTCCACAACAGTGTCCTAATTGTGGGGCTCGGAAGTGGGATGTTCCGAACAACAACGCAGAGCCTGCGACATGACAACGCCAAAAGCTATTTACGAAGAACTCAAAAACTTTATGCCCGATCCCAAGGGGCCAAGTAGTTCGGGTCAGATATGGTCGTTTTGTCCATGTCACCCAGATGGTGCCAAAACTGGTAGGCGATCTCTCTCTTTGCATCCCGTCTACGGATTGAAATGCTGGGCGGGTTGTCAGTGGGAAACGGTTGCCACAGAACTACGCAACAGACAAGGCCCAATGCCAGTACGACAAGTATCACGCGTCGATGGTGAGCCTGTTGCAATATATCGGTACAAAGACGTTAACGGCAACGTCATTGCGGAACACGGCAGATTTGAACAGAGTGCTGGGCAAAAGTCCTTTGCGTGGCGCACACCAGGGCGCACATGGAAGGAAGGACTCAACGGCATACGTCAGGTAGACTTACCCTTGTACAATGCCGATCAGATTGCCAGTTCACAGGGAGTCATTTACTTTGTCGAAGGAGAAAAGGCGTCTGATGCCTGTACCATACAGGGATTGATGACCGTCACTCTACCACAGGGAGCCAGCGGATCGACTCCATCGCCCCAGCAATTAGCAATCCTTGAGCAACGTGATGTTATTTTGTGGCCTGACAACGATGAGGCAGGAGCAAAGCTGATGACCAAAGTGGAGGCGTTGCTAAGACCCATAGCTAAAACAGTCAGCTATGTGGATATCCCGATCAACCTACCCCATAAGGGAGACGCACATGATTACTTCTCTATGGGAGGAACAGTTGACGGCCTGACAAGTACAGGATCGGAAATTGTTGTAGAACACAAGACAGCCGAAAACATTACGGTACATGTGCCCAGTGCGTCAGGTCTTATTCACTTTGCTTTTGAAGATATAGAGAAAAAGAAACACGCAATGGACACAGAGCTTACCGTCTCGCTGAATGGTGCGACCCATGAACCATACGGCTTACGGATGAACATATTGTCCAACAGTGCAACGGACAGCCTGAGACGCAACCTTGAAAATTTATACGGCAAGGAACTCCAGTGGACACAGATGATAAACTCTGCGTTTCGGCGTGTCAGGGAAGCATACACGACTATCGACTACGCTATCGACACGGCAACGATGGAGCCCTTGGATGCACAAGACCTATTTCTGGTCAATCCATTGCTACCAACCGACAGTCCCACCATCCTGTTTGGCGACGGCGGTTCATTTAAGACATACCTGGCGATATCACTGGCAATACATGTGGCGATAGGCAGACCGTGGATGGGAGCCGAAACGCCATGTCTCCCAGTGATATACCTTGACTACGAAGGCACTCCGCAGAGTTTTGCCAACAGACAACGCCGTATTTTACACGGCATGGGCATAGACGTCGGTATGCCACACAACTCACTCTTTTACTGGGCAGGTAGGGGATTGCCCCTTGCAGACCACGTAGAGGCACTCAAAAGAAAAATTCAAAGTACGGGCGCGTGTCTGCTTATCATAGACAGCATAGGCCCCGCGGCAGGCGGCGAGGTAGAAAAGAGCGAGGTCAGCTTGTCATACTTCCGATCCCTTGCCAAACTCAGCATCACTACACTGAACATAGCCCATATCACGAAGGGAGGGGATAAGAAATATCCGTTTGGATCAATCTACTGGCATAACGAAGCGCGCCGTACATGGTACGTGGAGAGGGTGCAGGAAGAAGAACTGCCTGAACTAGACCTTGGCATTTACTGCCGTAAGGTCAACGACGGAGCCAGACCCAGTGCAACAGCCATTCATGCAGTCTTTAACGATCCTCACGGCCCAGTCATCCTGAGTCCCACGGCAATCAAGGCGGTACCAGAACTCGCAGATCAGCAATCAACGCAAAAGAGGATTTGGGATGTGCTGATTATGCCGATGACCATCAGGCAGATTACCGAGGAATTGTTCGACATCGACGAAACCACTGTCGATCAAAGCCTTAGACGGCACCCTAAATTATTTATTCGACAAGAGCAGGAAGTAAGTCAGGAAAATAAAAACAAAGGCAGACCTCCTCAGCTTTGGGCTAGGCGTCACAATGAATAATCAGACATGTCGGAAAAATATGTCGGAATATTGCATGTATATATGTGGGAATAATTTTCCGACAGAAATTATTCCCTATACATGTCGGAAAAATAAACAATTCAAAGGAGCATTATGATTCAGGAAGAACGCGATCTGTTGGTGGTATCCTCCGCGGCACTGGTGGCAGTAGGGCTTATCCTGACAGGAATCTACATACACCGCTGGTGGACAAGGAGATAACATGACAATCAGAGCGACAACCAGTAGACAAACAAGCAGAACGAACCCAGGCGTCTATGAATTCTTGCTGTACTATGCAGTGAACCCGTGGAGTGCAACGCCTGATGGCTTTATGTGCCTGCCAGTCAAGGTGCGCGTTGCCGCCGTAGCCAAAGGCAGACAGATGGAACGTCTGGAAATCCAACTGGGCAATATATCGCCAGTACACAACACATCTATGCCTGCCATACCGCGGGACAAACAGTCCTGTATCTATTTGGCTGATGCCATAACGAAGAAATTGCAACGGCTGATAACGGAACGCGCCAAGGAAAAGGACGAAGCACCTAAGATTGTCGATCCAATGCATTGGAAGCTGGTGGACTTTGATGAAGCCTAGAATTTACTCAAGGCCGTGTTACCACGCTGACCATGCACGATGCGACCTGGCGATATGTAAGTGTGGATGCCATGAACAAACAAAGGGAGAATGATATGCAAGAAGTCTTTAACAACACGTATGTAACACTGTACCAGGCTGATGCAAGGCAGTTACCGATACCTGATGAGAGCATTGACTGCGTTGTTACTAGCCCACCTTATTGGGGGCTTAGGGACTATGGGTTAGAGGATCAGGGGTTAGGGCTAGAGCCAACCCCAGAGGAATACTGCGCTAACATGGTGGCTGTGTTCCGAGAGGTCTGGCGCGTACTCAAGCCAACAGGTACTGTATGGCTGAACCTTGGGGATAGCTATAGTAGTCAAGGTGGTGCTGTTCCTGAACAAACAGTGAGAGGGTCACAAAATTATGTGAACAGAGGTCAGTCAGGAAGCAACGGCATTGGTACATCGCGCAAGCCTGTGTCTGGACTCAAGCCCAAAGACCTAGTGGGTATCCCTTGGCGTGTAGCCTTTGCATTACAGGCAGATGGTTGGTATCTCAGATCAGACATTATATGGAGTAAGCCCAACCCTATGCCTGAGAGCGTGTCAGATAGACCAACCAAAGCACATGAGTATATCTTCCTGTTAACCAAGAGTCCGAAATACTACTATGATGCTGATGCAATAAAGGAAGAAGCTGTAGCGGAACGATGGGGCGGGCATAAACCCATGAACCTAAACAATACAAAAGATACAAACGGTGTATTCAAGGGGTTGACCAGAGAAAGAGACATGATGCCATCGCATCGCAACAAGCGTAGCGTGTGGACTGTTAATACAGAACCATATCCCGAAGCCCACTTTGCTACCTATCCAGAGAAGTTAGTCGAGCCATGTATCATGGCTGGCTGTCCTCTTGGCGGGGTGGTGCTTGATCCATTCGCAGGGTCAGGAACCACAATGGCTGTGGCTCAGAGACTAGGCAGAAGGGGAATAGGAACTGATCTAAGCACAGAGTACCTAGCACTAGCTAGTAAACGACTGGGATCAATAGCATTACCTATGAACTTAGGAATGTAACATGAACAAATTTAAGATTGAACTGGGACACTTACCGCACAAGAACCTTAGCCCCAACGCAAGGCTTCATCACATGATGCTGTATAAAGCCAAACGAGAGGCCAAAGAAGAAGCATTTGTAATTGCTAAAAGGCAGGGTGTTCCAGTTAAACCATACCATAGGGTTCACATCACCATTACATACGTCTCTAAGGACAAGAGAAGGCGTGATATGGACAACCTGATGGCCGCTACCAAGGCGTACATTGACGGTATCGTGGCCGCCAATGTCCTTGAGGATGACTCAGTGTTCAATGTTTCCTACTCGTTGTACTACGAGGCAGGAGATAAGGACAATACAATTATAGAAATAGAGGAGATAGAGTGATGGGCGAGTTAACGCCGTATTTCCAAGACGATGACGTTACCATCTACCACGGGGATTCCAGAAACATACTGCCGCACTTGGGGTCTGTGGCCTTGGTGCTAACAGACCCTCCATACGGGATGCAATATCATTCAGGACGTTACAGGTATGGCAACCCCCACGCCCCGATAGTGGGAGATAACGACTACCCATTAGACATACTTGATATGTGTTTCGGGATAGCAACTTCGGCTGTCTTTGCCTTTTGTCGATGGGACAACCTATGGCAACTACCAGCCCCAAAGTCATTGATAGTATGGGTCAAGGATAATTGGTCGGCAGGGGATTTAGAACACGCTTATGGCCGTATGTGGGAAGCCGTGGCTTTTTACCCGCAATCGGGGCATCAGTTTATCGACAGGCCTCACGATGTTATCC
>Ga0208182_1001193_pt1 | contig 12777 bp, 7 predicted proteins | sample MalvireepMed_906_FD_184248 | JGI IMG/M metagenome (GOLD analysis project Ga0208182, IMG submission 184248) | Marine viral communities from the Global Malaspina Expedition - Malaspina viral metaG DeepMed_906 (SPAdes) (version 2) | ecosystem: Environmental > Aquatic > Marine > Oceanic | place...
AATGTTCTATAGTTATTATGCAAATGTAAGCTTTGCAATATGAATACTTCAATGATTTCAAGCATGCCCTTACACACATTACGCGCTTGACTCAATAATATTGTTTTTTGTGACTCGCTAACAAGTCAATTAGCTCGTTAGTTAGTTAGTTCTGTCTCTACTATTTAAATAAAGGATATTTTAGTTGTAGATTTTTTTTCACTAAAAATGACAGCGTTCGACATTTTTGTTGTGATATTTAAGCAAAACCAACGAAAAATGATAGAAAAGTATCTGTATACGCTTGAAAAGTGTTACCACTTGTAAAGCAACAGGGGCAAACTAGAAGAGGTTACATAAAAATAGTACTAAAAGTAATCATAAATAATAAAGCATGTTAGGGGATTAATTGTGTCAAATATAAAGTTTAGGAAGAGCTTGTTATCAACAAGCATCGCACTAGTTTTTTCGACAGGTGTTACGTCATATGCAATGGCTGCTGAAGAAACAGAAGTAAACAAAGAAGATATTGAAATAATTCAGGTATCAGGTATTCGTGGTAGCTCCAAAGCAAGCATCAATGCCAAACGTTTCGCTGATTCTCAAGTAGACGGGATCGCTGCTGAAGATATTGGTAAGCTACCTGATGTTACTATCACAGATTCATTACAACGTATTTCTGGGGTACAAATTGAACGTACCGCTGGTGAAGGTGGTGTAGTGCAAATTCGTGGTTTGCCTCAAGTTGCTACAACAATGAATGGTGAAACATTCTTAAGTGCTACCACCATCGATGCGTCAGGTGCAGATTTAGGTGATTTACCTGCACAGTTATTTTCAGGGGTAGATGTTTATAAATCAGCAACATCAAGTCAAGCAGCTCAGGGTATAGCGGGCTCTATTGATTTAAAAACTCGTCGCCCATTTGACATGGATTCAGGTTTTACCTTTGCTGGTGGTGCTGAAGTAACGCAAGGCTCTATTAGTGATGAAGCTGATCCGACACTAAACGGATTAGTATCATACAATTCTGAGTCGTGGGGCGTTTTAGTTTCTGCAGTGACTTCTGAAGCGACTTTAGCAACCGATTATAATGGTTATAATGATACCTCTGAAAATGGTGGCTTAGGCTGGACAAATAATAGCCAAACAACTTGGGGTGTAGGTGAGCCGGATTCGAGGTATTACATAATTCCACACGGTTTCACTGCGTTTAACAAAACCGAAGAGCGTGATCGTGATGCGCTACAGCTGAGCTTTCAGGTAGATGCAGGCGAAGGTTTTGAGTTTACTGCTGATTACTTCTATACCAAACAAGATCGCTTTAATGCTCGTCGTGGCTTCAACCATAACAGCCGCTGGCAGACTTTTTCTGGTTATGCCCATGCTACTGGCTTTACAGGTGACTCATACTTAGATGCTGACGGCAACAAATGGGAAGGCGTTAACGCTTTTGCAATGAACCCTTACCGCATGCAGTCATTTACTCAAGTTAACGTAAATGAAGAACAATCACAAAACCTTAACTTAGAGCTAAATTATGACAACGGTGGTGCATTAACAGGTCAAGTACGTGTTACGCACGCGACAGCTACCGCAACAATGCGCCATGCTTATGGTGAAGGTGATATCTTAAGTATTGATCAAGGCACACTAGTTACTGGCCCCGGTGGTTTTAACCCTGCAGAATATTGTACAAATGGTGAAGAAATCATTGGCGACAGTGGTGGCTGTAACGCACAATATTCACAAGGTATTGAAGACGATGCTTTCTTAATTACACAAAATGTAGCTGGCTCTGATCCAGTATTTGGTGGCTTTGGTCAAATGGTAAACGGTGGCAAAGGCATGATGTCTGTTGCTGATTACATGGCTGACCAAGACTCATACCATGTTGGTGCTTTCTCTTCTGAAGGAAATACCGATGATGATGGTGAGTTAACAACTTTTAGTACCAAGTGGAATTATGCCTTAGAAAACAATGATGTTATTACCAGTATTGATTTTGGTGTACGTTTAAGTGAGCGTAAAGTAGATCATGACCAATTTACTTATACTTCTGAATTTGGTAATGGCTGTGATATTGCCCAATGGAAAGCAGTTGATCAAACTTATAATGGCGCCGCTGAGGGTGACCCATGTTACCAAGTTGAAGGTACCGGTGAAAATATTGATGGCGTATGGACTCCTTATACATTATTACCACCAACAGCTCTAGATAAGCACACTACAACGTCTTATCAAACCAATTTTGGTAATGTTCAAGGTATTCCAGGTGTTTGGTCTATTGACCCAAGCAACTTCCGAGATCCACGTCAATTCCATCAAGATACATTCGGTAACGTACAGCGTACAGAAAATGGTGGTTCAACTTATGATGTGAGATTGAATGAAATTAATTACTTTGCTCAAGTTAACTTTGAATGGGAAGGCTTAAGCGGTAATGTTGGCATGAAGGTTATTGAAACTGATCTTTATGTAAAACAAAACCTTGTTGGTCCTAACCTACCACATTCAGGTTTAGGTCCAGATATTGGTGACGAAGTTACTGACCGTAGCTATACCGATTACTTACCTTCATTAAACTTGGCTTACTCGCTTACCGAAGAAGTTATATTACGTGCTTCTTACTCTAAAAACATGCAAGCGCTAAACTTGTCTGAATGGGGTGAAGGTAAAGTGGTTGGTCAGGTATTCGACGAATCATGTAACTGTATGCGTGTAGTCAACGGTTCACTAAACGGTAACCCGGCACTCAACCCATGGCGCTCAGAAAACTATACACTTTCAGCTGAATGGTACTTCGGTGATGCATCAATGGCCTCTATTGCTACTTACAACATTGACATCGAAAGCTTCACAGAAGGCGATACCATCATGGTAGATGAGCCAGATTCTGATGGTGTTAAACGTGGCCCACATCCTTTTACAGCTAATGTCCAAGGTAACGGTGGTGATGTTTCAGGTTATGAGACAGGCTTCAAACTTGCATTTAGTGATGTTATGGATGTTGCCATCATTAACAACTTAGGTGTTGATGCTAACTACACTTACACTGATAGTTCGCAAGATACTAAAGATGTGCATGGCGATGACCTACCTTTTGAAGGCATGTCAGAGCACTCATATAACTTTGTTTTATGGTATGAACAAGAAGAGTTTTCTACACGTTTAGCATGGAACTCTCGTAGTCCTCGCTTGATTACTCAAGGTAACCCTGGCACTGGTGGTCAGTCATTGTATCAAGATGATTATTCACAACTTGATTTCAACGCGACCTATAACTTGAACGAAAACATAAGTTTTTATGTGAATGGTTCAAATATCACAGAAGAAATTCAGCAAACTTATGTTGAATTCTCAGGTCAGAAGGCATACCAAAATGCTTATGAAGCACGCTGGACTTTAGGTACTCGTGTTATTTTCTAAATAACATTGAGAAAAACTAAGCAGTAAATAATAGAGCCGATACCTTGCGTATCGGCCTTTTTTAATTAGAGCCCCTAAAAATAGAACAATTAAAAGCACAAACTGTTAATTTATCAATGACGAGCTAGCAATAGTATTCATTGATAAAATATCAATACTGGTTAAAGACAGTAATATTTAACTGCAGGCAATGACATGACAATAACAAAAACAGCCATTCAAAAGATCGTAATTGTTGGTGGTGGAACTTCTGGTTGGATGACCGCCGCTGCTTTAAGCCACCAATTTAAAGATAAAGCACTAAATATCACGCTAATAGAGTCTAGTGATATTGGTACTGTCGGTGTCGGTGAAGCCACTATCCCAACCTTACGCCGCTTCTATCATAAGCTTGGATTCTCTGATATTGACGTACTAAAAGCCACTAATGCCACCTGTAAGTTAGGTATCGAATTTAAAGGTTGGGCGGGTGAAAATAGTTCTTTTGTTCACCCTTTTGGTTTATTTGGCCAAGAGGTAAACCATGTAGATTTCCATCACTATTACATGAAATTAAATCAACATGGTCATAAAGCAAAACTTTCAGATTATTCATTAGGCGCCAACTTAGCTCAACAAAACAAATTTTTTACACCGCCTTTAAAACCTAATTCACAGCTTGAAATTTTCGATTGGGCCCTACACTTTGATGCCGGGCTCTTTGCTAAACTGATGCGTGATTACGCTTGTGGTAATGGCGTTGACTTGATTGACAATAAAGTCTGTCATGTTGAACTAAACCACAATAGTGGTGCAATCGATAGTTTGCAGCTTGAGAACGGTAAGACGATCTCTGGAGATTTATTTATTGATTGCTCTGGTTTCAAGGCTATATTAATTGAACAAGCAATGAAAACGGGTTATGAAGATTGGAGCAATTACCTCGTGTGTGATACGGCCGTTGCTGTGCAAAGTGAATTAACATGCTCACCAATAACCAGAACAGTTGCTCATGCACAAAAAGCCGGTTGGCAATGGCAAATACCACTGCAAACTCGTATGGGCAATGGCATGGTCTATAGCAGTGAATTCACTAGCAAGGATGAAGCGATCACCACAATGTTAGCCAACATTGATGGCAAGATCAGCCAAGAACCGCGCTCATTTTCCTTTACCCCTGGCCGACGGAAACAAGCATGGAACAAAAATTGTGTCGCTATCGGGTTGGCCTCCGGATTTTTAGAGCCCTTAGAGAGTACCAGTATTGCGCTCGTTGAAACGGCAATTGAAAAAGTTAGCGCTTTTATCACTGAGCGAGCATTTACTCAAGGCAGTATTGATAAGTTTAATTATGCTATGACACATGAGTATGAACGTGTACGAGATTTCATTATTTTGCATTACAAACTTAATGGTCGCACTGACTCCCCTATGTGGCAACATTGTCGTGAGCTTGCCGTGCCCTCAGAGTTGGCAGATAAAATTACAGCTTTCAAAGAAACGGGTCAACTCATCCGCTACCCTTGGGAGATATTTGGCAAAGACAGTTGGTTAGCTATTTTTGATGGCCTTAACTGCATGCCGGCTAAATATGATACGCGTGTTGACAAATTCTCTGCAGATTTCCTAGCTGAGCAATTAGCAAAAATGAGCCAGGGCATAAAAGTAAGTGTTGAAGCCGCACCGACACATGTAAACTTTCTAACGCAACACTGTGGATATAAAGGATAAAGTAATGCAGCCAACGAAAAACCCAATTAAAAAATTTGTTATTCTTGGTGGTGGTACTGCGGGCTGGATGACTGCAGCAACGCTAAGCAATATATTTAAGAATTCAGCCGTTGAACTTGAGCTGGTTGAGTCAGACGAAGTAGGCATTATAGGTGTTGGTGAAGCCACTATTCCCCCTCTGCTTGCTGTTCTAAATAGTTTGGGAATTGATTTAGTTAGTTTTATCAAAGAAACTCAAGCAAGTTTTAAATTAGGTATAAAATTCGAGAACTGGCATAGCCAAGGTCATTCATATTTCCATCCTTTTGGTGAGATAGGTCGTAGTATTGATGGCCATGATTTTTTTCAGTGTTGGTTAAAGTCAAAAGCTGAGGGCGACAAAACACCGTTAATGTCACATTCTCCAGCAAGCGTATTATCAGAGCAAGGTCGCTTTTTTCGACCATTTGAAGCACAAAATACTCCCCTTGCTAACACTCATTATGCCTTACATTTAGACTCTGCTTTAGCTGGACAGTATTTGAGAAAATTTGCTGAAAATAACGGCGTAAAACGCACGGTAGGACATGTTGAGCAAGTAATACAAGCAAATAATGGTGATATCAGTAAATTAGTATTAAAAAGTGGCCAAGAAGTTAGCGGAGACTTTTTTATCGACTGCTCCGGCTTTAAAGGACTGCTCATCGAAGAAACACTTAAAACCGGGTATGAATCTTGGGAAGAGTACTTACCATGTAATCGCGCAGTAACAGTGCAAACCGAAAGTATGCCGTCTACTCCTCCTTACACCACATCAAACGCGCAAGCTGCAGGGTGGATTTGGAATATACCTTTACAGCATAGAACAGGTAATGGTTATGTTTTTTGTGATAAATACTGTACAGATGAACAAGCAACAGAAACGTTATTAAAATCAGTACATGGAAAAGTATTAACACAACCACAAATCATTAAATTTACCACTGGGATACGCAAAAAAGCTTGGCATAAAAACTGCCTGTCACTAGGGCTAGCTCAAGGTTTTGTCGAACCACTTGAATCAACAGCCATTCACTTGGTTTCAAAAACTCTTGCACTCTTTCTACGTATGTACCCAAACAGAGACTGCAATCAAACGTTAATGGATGAATATAATCGCCGAGTACGATGTGATTATGAAGAGATTCGTGATTTTATTGTTCTACATTACTGCACTACGACTAGAGAGGATAGTGAGTTTTGGCGTTGGTGCAAAAATATGGAACTCCCTCAGTCTTTAAGTGAAAAAATCGACTTTTTTAAGGCTTCGGGAGGATTAATCCCCGGAACTGAGCAACTATTTCAACAAACTAATTGGTATGCCATATTTAATGGTATGGAAGTTATGCCAGAAAGTTACAATGCCTCAATTGACGCACTTAATTACAACAAACTTAAACAAAGCATGGATAAAGGCAAGCAAGCTATTTTAAATTGTGTTCAAAAACAGCCAAGCCATGATGAGTTTTTACAACAATATTGTCTAGCGCCTTTGCCAAAATAATCACAAAATTAAGAGATTAATCCCTAAAAGTAAGCCAATAAAATATCGGCTTACTTTTAATTATAACGATAATATTGGCCACTTAAAGGTCACACTGAGCACGGCAATGTTGGTTAATAAAGTTTTGGTGTGACATGGCCTGCACTGCAGCGGTATCCATAGACTGACGCATTTGATTTAATTTTTGCGCTATCATGCTGGCATCAAGGTTTTTTATACGAACATCATAACGCTGCGGTACAACTTTGAAACCGTGATACATAGACAACCAACTCGCTTCTTCAAATGATTCGTGATCATACATCACCACATGACCCTGACTTTTAAATACCTCAATTTTATGCGCTAAGCTCTCTGGAATGGCCATATTCTGACAGTAACGCCAAAACTCAGTGTCATCACGCTGAGTTAATTTATAGTGAAGTACTAAAAAATCTACAATGCGGTCTAGCTCACTATTATGTAGGCGGTTAACTTCAGCAGTATCGGCAGGGTTAAATGACTTATCAGGAAAGAAAGTTAATAATTTAGATAACGCTGTTTGGATTAATGAAATACCAAGGGATTCTAAAGGCTCAAGAAAACCACCAGCTAAACCTAATGCAAAACAGTTTTTGTGCCAGATGTTTTTTCGACGACCAAGAGGAAAATTGAAATGTCTAACATCATTAATGGTTTTACCTTTGACACTGGCAAGCAAGCTTTCTTCTGCGGCGTTAGCATCGGTAAACTGGCTGCTATAAATGTAACCATTGCCCATTCGATGTTGTAATGGAATACACCATTGCCAACCAGCATCTTTAGCAATTGCTCGAGTATAAGGTGTTGGCTCACCAAGCAATTCAGTTTGCACAGCAACAGCACTATCACATGGAAGCCACTGACTTAAATCATCAAGCTCAACTCCCATAGCTCCTTCAATGAGTAAACCTTTAAAGCCTGAACAATCAATAAAAAGATCACCTTCAATAAATCGACCATCTTCAAGGGTCACGCTATCAATAAAACCTGACTCCTTATTTACATTAACTTGGGTAACATTGGCACGGATATGTTCAACACCTTGCTTAACTGAAAAATCAGTGAGGAATTTGGCATATAAAACAGCATCTAGATGATAAGCGTAAGAGTAGTCGGCCAATGGACTGGTCGGCTTAGGGTTAGGTTGTGCAAAATTACCTTGTTTAGCTAGTGCGCATGCGAAACTAAAATCTTGTAAGTTAACATTATGCCCTTCACTATTTAATTTATGGATATAATGATGGAATTCAACATTATCTACCTTCATTCCATAATCAGCAAAAGGGTGAAAAAAGCGATTTTCTTTTTTATGCCAGCCTTCAAACTCAATACCTAACTTAAAGGTCGCTTGAGTAGCTTTAATTAATTCTATTTCATCAATGCCAAGACTGCGATTAAACTCAACAATATTAGGAATAGTTGCTTCACCAACACCGACAGTGCTAATCGTTGGTGACTCAATTAAAGTCACTGACATTTTTTTATCTTTGACGTAACGAGATAAACTAGCCGCAGCCATCCAACCCGTTGTACCGCCACCAACAATTATAATTTTTTCAATCGCTTCAGCCATGAAAACCAACACCCTATTTCATTGTGATATTTAATTAACACTCTACTACAAAGCCCTTGATAAGCCTATAAATTAGCGATGAATTAGCAGAAGAAATTTGGGGTAATTAGTCCTTTTTATTCTAAGTTGATTAGGCAGTAAATTGACCCAGAAAATCCAGTAGAAAAGTATTAACATATGATAGAAAAGTGTAACTACGGCGGCTGTTTTAGCGGCACACTGGTAGTATGAAATTTGTACTTACGGGTTTAGCCTGAGGTAAATACAAAGCGACTGTTTTTCTAATCTTGTATTCATTTTTTGTTAATGAGGTTAGTTAAAATGAGAGCATTTAATTCGACTTTCCTGCTCCCATCTTGGTTGACGTCCGGCATAATTTAAAAAGCTTGGCGTCAACCCTTTTTATATTTAGAGAATACATAGGGTACAGGGCGTACCTTAGTAGATAATGCAGGCGCATATTTACGAGTATTATCCAAGCTACGCTTTTCTTTGACGTACCATTTCAAACAGACAAATACCTGTCGCTACTGAAACATTTAAACTAGAAACACTGCCTGCCATTGGCAATTTAACTAATTGGTCACAGTTTTCACGGGTTAATCTACGCATCCCCTTGCCTTCAGCGCCCATTACCAATGCCATAGGGCCTGATAACTTTACATCATAAAGACAAGTATCTGTTTCACCTGCAGTGCCAATAATCCAGACGCCCATTTGCTGTAAATGTTTCATGGTACGCGCAAGGTTAGTTACTTGTACTAATGGCACACTTTCAGCAGCGCCAACAGCCACTTTGCGTACCGTTGCCGTTAAACGCGCAGCATTATCTTTTGGCACTATAATAGCTTGCACACCTGCTGCATCGGCATTACGCAAACAAGCACCTAGATTATGAGGATCAGTAACACCATCTAAAATAAGCAAAAAAGGTGGGATTTCTTTTTTCTCTACTGCTTGAATGATGTCATCTAAATCATTTTCAGTGAATACTTTTCCAGGTTTAACACGGGCTACCACACCTTGATGTTGCTCATTATCACTTTTATCATCCAGTACTTTACGTTGCACCATCTGAGCAGAAATACCGTATTTACGAGCCATATTAATGATGGGCATTAAACGGTCATCTTCACGCCCTTTCAATAACCAAATTTCAATAAAACGCTCTGGTGCACTATTGATTAAGGCATTAACCGCGTGAATACCAAAAACTAACTCTTCATTTTTTGCCATGTTCTTTCTCTATAAATATAACTTGATTTTATCGCTTAATCGTTAAGCACTAACAATTATTTCTTTGCATTTTTGCGAGCATTTTTACCTGGGCGTTTCTTACGATCTGTACGTTTTTTTACTTTAGACTTAACTTTGCTTTTATCTTTAGTCTTTTTTCGAGTTGGCTGTTCTTTTTTATTATCTCTGTTTGCTGCAGCTTTACCTTTAATTCTTCTAGTAGGTTTGCTGTCTATTTTGTCTTGTAAATCGGCTAATGCCAGATCAATCTTCTTTTCGTCCAAGTTTACCGAAGCGACTTTCACATTCACTTCATCACCGACTCGATAGCGAATACCACTATTTTCACCGGTTAAACACATGCGAACATCATCGAAGTGATAGAAATCTCGGCCGAGAGAAGTAATATGCACTAGGCCTTCAATATGCAAGTCTTTTAAACGAACAAACATACCAAAATTAGTTACTGTACTGATCACACCGGTAAAATTGTCACCAACATGATCTTGCATAAACTCACATTTTAGCCAGTCACTAACGTCACGGGTAGCTTCATCCGCACGACGCTCGGTCATAGAACAATGCTCACCCAATTCAACTACCTGCGTTAACTGATAATCATAGCTACCTGCGTTAGCACTTTCTATTGTGCTTAGGGTATCTTGCTCTTGCTGTTTAGCTTGCTCAACCAAAATAGCTTTGATTACACGATGCACCACTAAATCGGGATAGCGTCGAATCGGCGAAGTAAAGTGGCTATACGAGGTTAACGCTAAACCAAAGTGACCTAAATTATCACTTTGATATACCGCTTGGCGCATTGAGCGCAATAACATGGTTTGAATCAGCTCCTGATCAGGACGACCAGCTACTTTTGCTAAGATATCACCATAATCTCTTGGCTCAGGCTCTTCCTTAGCAGGTAAAGTGATACCAAGTTCGGCTAAATAGCTTATAAAGTTCTTATATTTGTCTTCGCTCGGTTTGTCGTGTACTCGGAACAATCCTGGTTTATTGTGCTTTTCAATAAATTTTGCCGTAGCCACATTTGCTAAAATCATGCACTCTTCAATGATCTTATGAGCATCGTTACGTATAAGTGGTTCAACACTGGCTATTTTTTTATCTTCATTGAAAATAAAAATTGATTCTTCTGTTTCAAAGGCTATAGCGCCACGTTTAGCTCGGGCATCATTTAAAGCTAGATACATCTGCTCAAGATTTTCTAAATCAGCCACTTGTGCTTTATACTGTTCACGTAAGCTTTCATCGCCGTTAAGTATTTCTGCAACTTTAGTGTAAGTAAAGCGTGCATGAGAACGCATTACTGCTGGATAAAATTGACTACCCGATAACTTACCTGCTGCGCTCACGGTCATTTCACAGACCATGCAAAGGCGATCAACTTCAGGGTTTAGTGAACATAAACCATTAGAGAGCTTTTCAGGTAGCATAGGAATAACTTGGCTAGGAAAATATACCGAATTCCCTCGAGCAATCGCTTCATCATCTAATGCAGTGCCATTGCGAACATAATAGCTAACATCAGCAATTGCGACCCATAAACGCCAGCCACCTGATTTTTTAGGCTGACAGTAAACTGCATCATCAAAATCTCGAGCATCTTCACCATCTATGGTTACTAAGGGTAAATCACGTAAATCTTTGCGTGGTAATTTAGCCGACTCTTCGACTTCATCAGCGATAGTAGCGACTTCAGCTTGCACCGTATGAGAAAACTGATGAGGCAGGTCATGTGCGCGTAACGCAATATCAATTTCCATGCCTGGTGCTAGATGATCGCCCAAAACCTCAATAACATTACCAATAGCGTGCGAGCGTCTCGTTGGCCTTTGTACTAGTTCAACTACAACCATTTGGCCATGACGTGCCCCTAACTTTGCTTTAGGGTCTATCAATATTTCTTGCTTAATTTTACTGTCTTCTGATATGACAGAACAAACATGATGATCGACATGAAAGCGACCCACAATTGGCGCTTTTCTCGGCTCTATCACTTCGAGTATTTTTACTTCTTTGCGACCTTTTCTATCTGTTCTATCAACTAAGATCGCTTGCACAATATCGCCATGAAACACTCGCTGCATTTCATGAGAAGAAATATAAAAGTCCTTACCTCTTTTATCTTTTTGGCTAGGATCATCGGGAGAAAAAAAGCCAAAACCATCTCGATGACCAATGACTTTGCCGGTCAATAAACTATTTTTTTCTGGTAAGGCGTATTGCTTAAACTTATTAAATATAATTTGACCGCTATTTTCCATAGCACGCAAACGTCGCTTTACACCAATGCGTTGATACTCTTCATCATATTTTAATGTCTTAAGCAGAGCATTAAAGGTAGGTGGTGGTGAAGATTTTTCAATAATTGATAACAATAATTCGCGCGAGGCTACTGGTTGTTCATATTTCTTAGCTTCGCGTTTAGCGTGTGGGTCTTTATGGGTCACTATAATAAGTAATTTTTAACGGGTTATTTAACAAGCAGTATATCATATCAATACCATTAACTTGTTACTTTAACGTGCACTTAGTTGGTATAACTGTTTCTTTTCGCTTGCTTGATCACTTGCTCTGGCATTTTACTTGCTAATTGCGCCAACAGTTGGCTAATTTTGTTATGTGTAGTTTTATCATCCGTTAATGAGTGGTGCAGTTGTGAATACAATGCAGGGTAGTCGAGTGGACTGCCATAACCTTGTTGATATATATCAGCTAAACGCATTTGCGCCTTTAAATTATTTAAGCTCGCTGCCGTTTTTAAATAAACGATGGCTTTATCTATATCCACCTGCATGAATTTCCCTTGGTGATGATAGCGCCCTATTTGCTCTAACCCTTCCGCTAGCCCTTGTTCTGCTGCTAAGTTCATATAATGCAAACCTAACGCAATGTCTTTTTTGACACAAACACCAAAAGCTAACATATCACCCCATAAAAATTGGTAAGACGGCATTTTAGCTCTATTAGCTCTCGCTTCAATATCTTGTACTAATTGACACTCATCTAACACTACTTGGCTAAGGTGTTTATTTTCTTTTATCAAATCGAGCAATTGATTGTCAGTGTATATTTGAACTGCTTGAAGATTTTTAGCTTGTGCTGATGGCAATGAAAGAAGCAAGCTCATCATTAGTAAGAAAAATAAAATACGCATAACAATCCCAATTGAAAAAATGACTAAAATAAATTAACCCTACTTCTTGTATCGGCCAATAGCACGATTATCTACAACTTAATTTCCGCCACCTTTACTTTGAGCCGTCTTAATTCAGGAATTAAGACG